>Ga0163144_10009436_pt1 | contig 20962 bp, 19 predicted proteins | sample OliLak19BULKMAT1_FD_123175 | JGI IMG/M metagenome (GOLD analysis project Ga0163144, IMG submission 123175) | Freshwater microbial mat bacterial communities from Lake Vanda, McMurdo Dry Valleys, Antarctica - Oligotrophic Lake LV.19.BULKMAT1 | ecosystem: Environmental > Aquatic > Freshwater >... | reverse complement strand
TGCTGGACCTGGTACCCGATCCGCAACGCCGACTGGCTGCGCGCGCATGCCGAGCGCAGCCCGCGCACCTGGGCCACGGCGCAGGGCCTGGCCACGCTGCCGCTGGCGGCGCTGGGCTTTGTGTTGTTCTGGGCTTGGAGCGCCGCCTTCGACACTGGGTTCGCGATGCCCTTCGGCCCGACCCCGGCGCTGTTCATCGGCATGATGTTCGCCATCGGCCTGTTCGCTTCCTGGCTCGGCACGCTGTGCTGGAACGAGGCCAGTCAGCGTCTGCCGACGTCACTGGCCGGTCAACTGATCGTTTTCGAAACCCTGGCGGCGCTGGCCTATGCCTTCCTTCTGCGCGGCCAGATGCCCGGGCCGGTCACCTTGGCGGGCGTTGCATTGCTGGTGGCCGGTGTGATGTGGGCGCTGCGGGTGCGCCCGGAACGCGTGGCGGTCGAGGGCCACGCGGCCTGAGGGCCGCCGTCCGTCGTCTAGAAGCGGATTTGCACGCCCAGGCTGAGTACATCGCGATTGCGTGCGGCCTCCGCCTCGCCCCGCCAGGTCGGCGGGCGTGTCATCTGCCAACGCGTGCCGGCGTCGGTTTCGGTGACGGACTCGTTCAGTCGCGCAAAGCGCGCGCCGGCGTTGCTCAGGCTGTAGACCGGCTCGCTGCTGCTCAGCGCCAGCAACGCCGCATCACCCAGGCGCTTGAGGCGCGCGTCGAGCACGGTCAGGGCGCTCGGTGCACTGACCGCCTGGGGTTCGGTTTGCGCCTGGGCGGTGTGCGTGAACAGGATCAGCGCGACCCCGAACAGACCTCCGAGGAGGCTGGCGACGGCGGCGCGCAGGGGCAGGGAGGGTGGCGGGTCGAACATGTTGCGCTCCTGGTGGGTTGCGTGGCGACAGTCCTGCCTGCGTCACGGCCCCATCTTCGGCAAGCCCGCGCAACCGTGCTCACCCGTCCCGCGGGGGGTTGAAGATGCCGTGAACGATGCACGCGCGTCTTGGTAACCGCGGGTCGCGGCCCGCCGCGTAACGGTGAGCCGCGTTGCTGAATGCAACCGGGTTTCGATCGCTGGCCGCCCGGGGCTGCCGCTTGCGCTTTAAACCAGCGCGTCGTCCAGCACTTCGACCCAATGCCGTACTGGCGTCGTGGTGCCGCTTTGCAGGTGCTGGATGCAGCCGATATTGGCCGAGATGATGGTCTGGGCTTCGAGCGGCGCCAGGTGGCTCAGTTTGCGGTCGCGCAGTTCGCGAGCCAGCTTGGGCTGCAGTACCGAGTAAGTGCCTGCCGAGCCGCAGCACAGGTGGCTCTCGTTGAGTGCGATGCTGACGTCGAAGCCGAGCGCACCCAGGTGCGTTTCGACACCGCCGCGCAACTGCTGGCCGTGCTGAAGCGTGCAGGGGGGATGAAAAGCCAGGCGCTTGTGATCGGCCGCCCGCAGCTTGGGTTTCAGCGCCTCGACCAGATCGGGCAGCAGCTCTGACAAGTCCCGGGTCAGGGCGCTGACACGGGCCGCCTTGGCGGCGTAATCGGCGTCGTGCGCCAGGGCGTGGCCGTAGTCCTTGACGGTGACGCCGCAGCCGGAGGTGTTCATCACGATGGCCTCGACCTTGCCGGCACTCGTCAGGCCCTCGACCAGCGGCCACCAGGCATCGATGTTGCGCCGCATGTCGTTCAGGCCACCCTCGGCATCGTTCAGGTGGGTGCGGATCGCGCCGCAGCAGCCGGCCCCGTCGGCCACCAGCGTCTGGATACCGGCAGCGTCGAGCACGCGTGCCGTGGCGGCATTGATGTTCGGCGCCATGGCCGGCTGCACGCAGCCGAGCAGGATCAGCACCTTGCGCGCGTGCTCGCGCGTCGGCCACTGGTGCGCGCGGGCACCCCCCGCCGCCGGCACCTTGTTCTTCAGCGCGCCAGGCAGCAGCGGGCGCACCCGTTGGCCCAGCTTCATCGCCGGGCCGAAAAGCGGCGAGGTCAGGCCGACCTTGAGGGCGCTGCGCGTCAGGCGTTCCATCAACGGCCGCTCGACCTTGCTTTCGACCACCTTGCGGCCGATATCGACCAGGTGCCCGTACTGCACCCCACTCGGGCAGGTGGTCTCACAGTTGCGGCAGGTCAGGCAACGGTCGAGGTGCAGTTGCGTGGCGCGCGTCGGCGCCTGGCCCTCAAGCACCTGCTTGATCAGGTAGATGCGACCGCGAGGGCCGTCGAGTTCGTCGCCGAGCAACTGATAGGTCGGGCAGGTGGCGTTGCAAAAACCACAGTGCACGCACTTGCGCAGGATGGCTTCGGCGGCCTCGCCGTCGCGCGTGCCCTTGAATTCGGGCGCCAGGGTGGTTTGCATCGGGGTTGCGGGCTCAGAGATCCGGAACCAGGCGGCCGGGGTTGAAGACGTGATCCGGGTCGAAGGCCTTCTTCAACTCGCGATGGAAGCGCGCCAACGGTGCCGTCAGCGGGTGAAACACGCCCGCGCTGCGCTCGGACCGCTGGTCGTTCGTGCGGTACAGCGTGGCGTGGCCGCCTGCGGCGCTGGCGACCAGGCGCACCTGCGCCGCGCTCGCGGGCGTGCACAGCCAGCGCTGCGCGCCGCCCCACTCCACCAGCTGCTCGCCGGGCAGCACGATCGGCGCGGCGGTCTGGGCCACGCCCAGGCGCCAAAGGCCGGCTCCGCCTTCGACCGCCTTGGCGGCACTACTGAAGAATTCGTCCTGCTGGTCGCGCAGGCCTTGCCAGAAACTGTCGGCGAGAGCCGGCTCGATGGCCTCACCGCCGAGCTGCCGCAGCGCGGCGTCGACGGCGGCGCGTGCGCCAGCCAGCCGCAACACCAGCGTGCCGTTCCACAAGGCGCTGGCCGAGATCGGCAAAGGCAGTCCGCCCCAGGCGTTGAGCTGGCCCAGTGCGCGGCCTTGGTCCAGCTCGAAACGCAAGGTGGCGCGAGCCAGCGGCCGCGGCAGCACCTTGAGCGAGACCTCGCAGATCACCCCGAGGATGCCCATCGAGCCGGCGAGCACGCGCGAGACGTCGTAGCCGGCCACGTTCTTCATCACTTGGCCGCCAAAGCTGAGGACATCGCCGCGGCCGTTCAGCAGGGTCGCGCCAAGCAGGTGGTCGCGCACGCTGCCAGCGGCTGCGCGCGACGGCCCGGCCAAGCCGGCGGCGACCATGCCGCCGACTGTGCCTGCCGCGCCCAGGCGCGGCGGCTCGAAGGCCAGGTGCTGGTCCCTCTCGGCCAGCACGGCCTCCAGCTCGGCCAGCGGCGTGCCGCCGCGGACGGTCACCACCAGTTCGGTCGGCTCGTAGCTTGAGATGCCGGCCAGGGGGCGTACATCGAGCGGCTCACCCTGCAGCGCATTGCCGTAGAACTCCTTGCTGCCGCCACCGACGATGCGCAGACGGCCGCCGGCGGCCCGCGCGGTATGCACTTGGTCGATCAGCCGGGCCAGCGCCGGCGCCGGCGCGTTCTCGGTCATCAGAAGCGCTCCAGCTCCGGGAAGGGCAACAGACCCTTCCTCACATGCATGCGACCGTACTCGGCGCAGCGCGACAACGACGGGATCACCTTGCCCGGGTTCAAGGTGCCGGCCGGATCGAAGGCGCGCTTCAAGGCCATCATCTGTTCGCGCTCTTCGGACGAGAACTGCACGCACATCGAGCTCAGCTTCTCGACACCGACGCCATGCTCGCCTGTGACCGTACCGCCCATCGCGACGCTGGTCTCCAAGATCTCGGCGCCGAACAGCTCGGCCCGGTGCAGCTGTTCGGCGTCATTGGCGTCGAACAGGATCAGCGGGTGCAGGTTGCCGTCGCCGGCGTGGAAGACATTGCAGCAGCGCAGCGCGTACTTGACTTCCATCTGCTGGATGGCGAGCAGGATGTCGGCCAGGCGTTTGCGCGGGATCGTCGAATCCATGCACATGTAATCGGGGCTGATGCGCCCGCTGGCCGGGAAAGCGTTCTTGCGCCCGCTCCAGAACTTCAGGCGCTGGGCTTCGTCCTTGCTGACTTCCATGCGCGCGGCGCCACTGCCGGCCAGCACATCCAGCATGCGCTCGATTTCTTCGGCCACTTCTTCGGGCGTGCCGTCGCTCTCGCACAGCAGGATGGCCTCGGCGTCGAGGTCGTAGCCGGCGTGCACATAGTCCTCGACCGCGGCGGTCATCGGCTTGTCGAGCATTTCCAGGCCGGCCGGGATGATGCCCGCGCCGATAATGGCAGCCACCGCGTCGCCAGCCTTGCGGATGTCGTCGAAGCTGGCCATGATGCAACGCGCCAATTGCGGCTTGGGCACCAGCTTGACGGTGACCTCGGTGGTGACGGCCAGCATGCCTTCGCTGCCCACCACCAGGGCCATCAGGTCCAGCCCGGCGGCGTCCAACGCGTCGCTGCCGAACTCGACCGGCTCGCCTTCCACGGTGAAGCCACGCACCTTCAACACGTTGTGCAGGGTCAGGCCGTATTTCAGGCAATGCACGCCGCCCGAGTTCTCGGCCACGTTGCCGCCGATCGAGCAGGCGATCTGGCTCGACGGGTCCGGCGCGTAGTACAGGCCGAGCGGCGCCGCGGCTTCGCTGATCGCCAGGTTGCGCACGCCGCACTGCACGACAGCCGTGCGTGCGGCCTTGTCGATGCGCAGGATGCGATTGAACTTGGCCAGGCCCAGTGTGACGCCCAGGGCATGCGGCAGCGCGCCACCCGACAGCCCGGTGCCAGCGCCGCGCGCCACCACGGGCACGCCCAGGGCGTGGCAGGCGCGCAGCACGCCGCTGACCTGGGCCTCGGTTTCCGGCAGCGCGACCACCAACGGACGTTCGCGGTAGGCGGTCAGGCCGTCGCAATCGTAGGGCACCGTGTCTTCGCTTTGCCACAGCAGGGCGTGTGCCGGCAACAGGGCTGCCAGGGCAGCGACCACGTTGCGCTGGCGCTCCGCGCGGTCGACCTGGGCGTGGGTGTCAGGGGGCAGGGGGGCGTTCACGTGGCAACCTTTCAACTTCACAGACTGTAAGCGGCAGGGCGCAAGGCGCTGGCTTGCTGCGGTGATGGACCGCTTTGCGTGCGGCGCATCAATCGGTCAGTCCTGGCGCGTGAAGACGGTCAGCACCCCGGTGTAGCCGTACACGTGGTGATGGCCAATCTCGCCGGCGGCAAAGAACCCGATCAAAGGCACGTCGCCCAGCGCGTGCCGGATGATCTGCAACTCGGCCGAAGGCGCGCCGAAGTGCGGCCCGCCACGGCCAGCGCAACTGATGTAGATCGCGCCGGCAATGCGTTCGGTCGGGTCGCCGGGCTTCTCGGGGTGGGCGCTGACTAACGCGTTGGCCAGGGCCGGCGCGGGTTCGGGCGCCAGCTCGTCGCGGATCTCGGCGCAGATGCGCACCAGGTCTCGCCGCGCCGCTTGCACGTCGCGCTGACAGAACGCCAGCTGCATGCCCGGCTCGAGCCGGTCGGCGATGGCCACGCCCTGCCGGCCAGGGTCCAGGCCGAGCAGGTGGCGCACGCGCACATCCTCGCCGAACGCCCCCGAGCGGGTCGGGCGGCCACTGCCCGCCGACGCGGCTTCGGGCGCGTCCGACAGGCCGACCAGGGTGCCGCGCAGGGTGGCCATGGCGCGCTGCGGGTCGTCGAGCGAAATGCCAGTGTCGCGCAGCAGGCAGGCCAGGGCCGGCTCGCCATCGAGTGCGGTCACCACATTGCGCTCGCAGGCAGTGATCTGACGCCGCGGCCCGATCGGCTGACAGCCCTGCGTCACGCGCGAGATGAGCGACACGTCACGGCTGAAGGCCACGCCCGACAGGCCGCCTTGCAACACACCGTCGGCGATCTGACAGGCCACCGCGCGTGACGCACTGAGGCCACCGAAGAGGTAGCCCGAAGCCGTTCGCGCGCTCATGTCGTCGATCAGGTCGGCCAGGTCGGGGGTGTTGCCGTCGGCATGGATCAGCGCCGTGTGGGGTTCGATGCGGGCCAGCGGGCGCGCGCCCGAGAACACCTGGAAGCGACCCAGGGGCACAGCTGCGAGCATCAACACCAGCGCAGGCGCGTCGAAGTACTCGACCCCGCCCGCCGCCACACCGACGCCGACGGTGCCGACCCAGGCCACGCTGGGCCAGCGCTGGCGCAGGGCATCGAGCACGGCTTGGGTTTGTGCTGCGTAGTGGTCGGTGAGGTAGACGAAACCCAGAGTCGGTTGCAAGGCGTCACCGACCCGGCCATCGAGCTGGCCTTGCACCTGCACGCAGGCCAGGGCCAACGCCCGTTGCCAGTCAGGGTGGGTCGCGTGACCGACTGCAAAACGTTGCATGAGGGGCTCAGTGCGCGCAGGCCCCGGTCCGGGCCCTCAGCGCTTGGTCGGGCGCCGCTTGGCACCCGATGCGCTGGCCGCGCTGCGCGCGCCCTTGACCGGCGCACTGGCGACCCGCTTGAGAGTCTGCTCGGCGGCGTCGAAGCCTTGTTTGGCCAGGCTGCCGGCCAACGACTTGGCGGCTGCGCCGCTGCTTTCCTGCAGCGCGCCGGCGGCCAGCTCGGTGAATTGCTTGGTCAGGGCGCCCCACCACTGCGTCGGGTCGACCACACCGGCCGGCGCGGCGGCTGGGCTGGCCTTGGCCTTGGGCACGGCCTTGGGCTTTGCTGGGGCTGGCGCCGGGGTTGACGCTGACGCGGCAGGCACCTGCAGCATCATCGACTCGTGCAGATCACTCATCTGCACGTTCATGGTCTTGAGCGTCGACAGCGTCATGCGCTGCACTTCGAGGGCTTGAATGGTCGCCCCGAGCATCCGCGCGTTCTGTTCGAGCCAGAACTGAACCGTGCGCAACTCCTCGATGCGCTTGGACAACTCTTCCGGGTCGAGGGTCGGAGCGACCCACTGACCGATGCCGGGCAGGGCGGCGCCGGCGTTCTTGACCAGACCCTGAAGGAAGTCGAAGCCCGGCACGAGCTTGGTGAAGGCGGGGGTGCTGTCGGTCATGGGCGCGGTCAGGCAAGTGGCGGGTGGCCTGATTGTGACCAGCAATGGGGTCAGCGCAAGGCCAAGCGTTCGACGGCGAAGCCGCGCTGCTGCATCAGCCCGGGCAGGCTTTGCGGGCCTGTCATGTGCAAGCTGCCCAGCGCCGCAAACACCTTGCGACCTTTGCGATGCAGCGCCTCGATGCCGTCGGCCAGGGCTGGGTTGCGGTCATCGTTCAGGCGTTTCAACTGTGCCCGGTCCTCGTCGCTGGCCACGCAGTCGCACCAGCCTTCATAGTTGCCGATCTCAGCCAGGTCGCCGCGCTCCCAGGCGCCAGCCAAGCGCGTCATGACTCCCTGTGCGCGGCCTTGCTCCAACTGCTCGAGCAGCTGCTCGACCATGCGCTCGGCCGCTGCAGCGTCGCGCGGGATCAACGCGGCCATCTGCAACTCCGGCGACTCCAGCGAGACAACGCTGCGCCCACCAGCGCGGGCGAAGCCGCCCAGGACGAACTCCTGCGCGTAGCCTGGATCCAGGCCCTGGCGCCGGGCCGCCAGCACCGTCAGGGTCACGGCTTGCATCACGGGGTGCAGGGCCGCAAGCGCATCCCGAGGGATGCAGGCGGCGTCGCTCTGGCGTCCCAGGCGCTCGCGCAGGGCGGGCGCGAGGGCCGGCGCGACGCGATCGGTCGGCGGCTTCAGGCGCGCGAGCATCTGCGGGTCACCGACGTCGATCTCGAGAGCCACGGTGTCGGTGGCCGTCAGGGCGGCGCGCACCTGCGGCCCTGGGAAGGCCCAGTCAAGTTTGCCCAGGTGGATGCTGCCGTACAGGTAAGAGCTGCGGCCGTCGCGCGTGATGCGCCAGAGCAGGCCGCGGTCCCGCGCATTGGCGGCAGCGGCCTGTAGCTGCTGCTGCGTCGGCGCCTGGGCCTGAGGCGGGCATTCGGTCGCCATTTGGGCCTGGGCGGCCAGCAGACACAGACACAGCGCCGCGCCCAGCCCGCACTGGTAAAGCGCCGCAGTCGCCTTGGGGGAGATCACTTCGTCGCCTCCAAACGCAGCACACCCTCGCTCTGCGTGAAGCGCAACTTGCCCAACACATCCATGCCCAGCAAGGGCGACTCAAGCTGCGGCAGCACGACCACGCGCAGGCGCTCGGCGCGCACGCCACCGCGCAAGTCGACGTCGGCGCGCGCCAGGGTGCCCTGCACGATGCCGCCAGCGGTCGATGACCGGAGCGTGCCCTCGGCGACCAAGCCGGCGCGATCGGCCAGTGCACGTGGAATCGCGGTGCCAGTGGCGCCGGTGTCGACCAAAAAGTCGACAGCGATGCCGTTGACCGTGCCTGGCCAGTGGAAGTGGCCGTCCGTCGCGCGCTTGAGCTCGATGGCCCCACTGACTGCGTCGACCGAAAATCGAGCACGCTGCTGATGCGACTGCCAGGCCTGCACGGCGACGAACACGCAGGCGCCCAACAGCAACCAGACCGTGGCCAGCTTCAAAGTGCGCGGCATGTCGCCAGAGCGGTCGTTCATGGGCTGACGATGCCACGAATTGCCGGACCTTCGGCTTCAGGGGCCAATCGAGGCGCCGAATGGCAAGGACAGTAGTGCGACCGCCGCGCCGCCGTCGGCGTGGCGCAGCGTGATCCGGCCGCCGTGCAGGGCGGCGATGTCGCGCGCGAAGGGCAGGCCCAGCCCGGTGCTCTTGCGTTGGCTGTGGGGGCGCGCCAGGGAGTAGAACTTCTCGAACACCTTGGCGTCGGCGTCGTCGGGAATGCCGGGGCCGGGGTCGCGCACGCTGATGTCCACATTGCGGCCGCGCCGTGCCAGGCCGACCTCGACGGCGCCGCAGGTCGGGGAGAAGTCGATGGCGTTGTCGAGCAGATTGCCGACCGCGCGCTGCAACAGCAGCCGGTCGCCATCGACGCGGGCGGCGTCGCTCGAGGCCGCGGCGTGACTCCAGCGCGGCCAGATCCATCAGCCGGTCGCCGAGTTCCTGGAGGCGTGCGGTTTCACGCTCGATGTTGGCGACGAAGCGCGCCCGGTCGGACGCTGGCATCGACGGTTCGCGCAGCAACTCGGCAGCGCCGCGGATGGCTGACAGCGGGCTCTTGAGCAGGCCGCACTCGTAGCGCGACAGCTCGAGTAACTGGCCGTCGTAGCGAATCTGGCGCCGGCCTTCATCGCATTGCAAAGGCAGCGGCGTTGCCGTCGGTGCCGGGGCCGCCTTGGCGACTGTGCGGCGCAGTACGCTGCGCACGCGCGCCACCAGTTCGCGCGGGGAGAAGGGCTTGGTGATGTAGGTGTGTCAGCAATGCCGGGCTCGTCTTGAACGATCAGGACAACGGGTTAACTCTGCATGGTGGCGGGGCAATGATGAAAGGGTCGCACCCTATGATGGCGACCATGTTCGCACCCCTGCTCAACGACTGCTTCTTGCGCGCCTGCCGCCGTCAAGCCACGCCCCACACTCCGGTCTGGCTGATGCGCCAGGCCGGCCGCTACTTGCCCGAGTACGTTGCGACGCGTGCCAAGGCGGGTAGCTTCATGGGGCTGGCGACCAATGTGGACTACGCCACCGAGGTCACGTTGCAGCCGCTGGACCGCTTCCCGCTCGACGCGGCGATCCTGTTTTCCGACATCCTGACCGTGCCCGACGCGATGGGCCTGGGCCTGTCGTTCGCGCAAGGCGAAGGGCCACGATTCGCTCATCCGGTGCGCGACGAGGCGGCCGTGGCGGCGCTCGCCGTGCCCGACATGGACAAGCTGCGCTATGTTTTCAATGCCGTCACGTCGATCCGCAAGGCCCTGGCTGGCCGCGTGCCGCTGATCGGCTTTTCCGGCAGCCCCTGGACCCTGGCGTGCTACATGGTCGAAGGCCAGGGCAGCGACGACTACCGCCGTGTCAAGTCGATGCTGTACGCCCGGCCCGACCTGCTGCACCGCATGCTGGCCATCAATGCCGAGGCGGTGGCCGTTTACCTGAACGCCCAGATCGCCGCCGGCGCCCAGGCCGTGATGGTTTTCGACAGCTGGGGCGGCGTGCTCGCCGATGGGGCCTTCCAGACCTTCAGCCTGGCCTACACCCAGCGCGTTCTCGACAAGCTTGATCGCAGCGTCCCGGCGATTGTTTTCACCAAGGGCGGCGGCTTGTGGCTGGACCAGATCGCGGCCAGCGGGGCCGATGTCGTCGGTCTGGACTGGACCGTCGACCTGGCCAAGGCGCGGGCGCGCGTCGGGGCCGGCGTGGCTTTGCAGGGCAATCTCGACCCGATGGTGCTGTTTGGCGGCGAGGCCGCGGTGCGCAGCGAAGCGCGTCGCGTACTGGACAGCTTTGGACACCCCGCGCGCGCCGACGGCGGCCACGATGGCCACATCTTCAACCTCGGCCATGGCATCAACCAGTTCACTCCGCCCGATGCCGTGGCGGCGCTGGTCGAGGAAGTGCACCGCCATTCGAAAGCACTTCGAAGTGCTGGCGCGGCAGGTAAGTGAGCGCTCAGACCAACTTATCCCCACGCGCAACGGTGCGGCGCAGCATCGAGAATCCGCTTGACAATTGACCTGCGCTACCGCATGGGATCGCTGTAAGTGCTTGATTTCATTGAAACTCACGAGGCACGCGCGGCGCGAGCGGGTAACTACTCGGGCCGATGTATCAAGATGTTCATTCGATTCTGGCCAGCTTGCCCACAAAGTTATCCACAGGCGCGGGGGAGTGCTTGCTTTGATGTTTGAAATCAGGGGCTTAGCGCAGTTTCGTGAGGTACATCCGAGATGTTTCTCGCAACTGCGATATGAGTGAGCCCGGTCCGCTGACAACCTACCGCATCGCGGTCGAGACGCCCCAGCATGCCGGCCTCCACGCCTGCCTGGACTACACAAGTGAGGAGACACTCGCGCCCGGGACGCTGGTGCGTGTTCCGCTTGGCAAGCGAGACGTGCCCGGCGTCGTGTGGCAGGTCGGCGGTGGCGGCGCGCGGGAGGGGGTGGTGCTGCGGGGTGTGCGCCAGGCGCTGAGCGCCTTGCCGCCGCTGTCGGACAGTTGGCGCGAGCTGGTCGGGTTTGCCGCCGGCTACTACCAGCGCGGCCTTGGCGAACTGGCGCTGGCGGTGTTGCCGCCGGAGCTGCGCAAGCTCGACGCCACTCAACTCGGCCGGCGGCTGGCGCGCCCACCGCCAGCGGCCTCGATCGCCGCCGCCTTGCCGGCCCGGCCAGCGCTGTCCGCCGACCAGGCCGCCGCGGTCGCCGCGCTCCTGAATCAGGCGCCCGCGGCGCACTTGCTGCATGGCGTCACCGGCAGCGGCAAGACCGAGGTCTACCTGCAAGCCGCGGCGCAGGCGCTGGCCAGCGGTCGGCAGGTACTGGTACTGGTGCCCGAGATCAATCTGACCCCCCAACTGGAAGCCCGCTTCGCCGCCCGGTTTGCCGGCCACAGCCTGGTTTCGCTGCACAGCGGCCTGACGCCGCCGCAGCGCTTGCGCCACTGGCTTGCCGCCCACCTCGGTCAGGCCGATCTGGTGCTGGGCACCCGCTTGGCGGTGTTCGCGTCCCTGCCGCGCCTGGGTTTGATCGTGGTCGACGAGGAGCACGATCCCTCCTTCAAGCAGCAGGAGGGCGCGCGCTACTCCGCGCGCGACCTGGCGGTCTACCGCGCGCGGCTGGAGCAGGTGCGCGTGGTGCTCGGCTCTGCAACGCCGTCACTTGAGAGCTGGCAGCGCGCCGAGCAGGGTGCCTACCGCCGGCTCAGCCTGCCCGAGCGCATCGGTGGCGGCGCCTTGCCGCGCGTTCGCCTGGTCGACATGACCCTGCAGCCGCGTGACAAGGCGGGCGCGTCGGCGCTCTCGCCGCCATTGCTCGAGGCTTTGCAGGCCCGCCTGGCGCGCGGTGAACAGAGCTTGGTGCTGCTCAACCGCCGCGGCTACGCGCCTGTGTTGCACTGCGGCGCCTGCGCCTGGAAGAGCGCCTGCCCGCACTGCAGCGCCTGGCGTGTCTTCCACAAGGGCGACCGCACGCTGCGTTGCCACCACTGCAGCTTCACCGAGCGCGTGCCGCGGGCGTGCCCGGACTGCGGCAATCTCGACATCCAGCCGATCGGCCGCGGCACCGAGAAGCTTGAAGAGCAGCTTGCACTGGACTTGCCGGGCGCACGCGTGGCCCGCATCGACGCCGACACCACGCGCTTGAAGGGGTCGCTCGAAGCGCAACTCGGCGCGGTGCACGCTGGCGAAGTCGACGTGCTGGTCGGCACCCAGATGGTGGCCAAGGGCCACGACTTCCGGCGCATCACCCTGGTGGCCGCAGTCAATCCCGACAGTGGCTTGTTTGCCAGCGACTTTCGTGCGCCCGAGCGCCTGTTCGCACTTTTGATGCAGGCCGGTGGCCGCGCCGGTCGCGATGCCGACCAGGCGGGGGTCTCCGAGATGTGGGTCCAGACCTGGCATCCGCGTCACCCGCTCTACGCCGCGCTGCGCGCACACGACTTCGCACTCTTTGCCGCCAGCCAGCTGCGCGAGCGCGAAAGCGCGGGGCTGCCACCGTTCTCCAGCTTGGCCCTGCTGCGTGCGGAGGCCAAGAGCGTGCAGGCCGCGACCGACTTCCTGCATGCCGCTGCTGCGGCGGCGGCGGCCTTGCCAGAGGCCGCGGGGGTGATGGTCTATCCGCCGGTGCCGCCGCAGGTCGCGCGGGTGGCCGGGGTCGAGCGCATGCAGATGCTGGTCGAGTCGCGCTCGCGGGTCGCGCTGCAGCGTCTGCTCGCCGCCTGGCTGCCGGCCCTGCATGACCTGCGCCAGAAAGACAAAACCCACCGCGCGGTGCTGCGGTGGGCTATCGACGTGGACCCCTTGGCGATCTGACGGCCGTACGCGGCTGGCGGTCTCGGCCTCACACGGTTTAGCTCTCCAGTTGCCAGCGATGGGCCGTTCGCCGACTGCCGCCGCTACCCATTCGCGGGCGAATCCGAATCAATCGTCGTGCTTGTTGCCCTTGCCTTTGTTCTTCTGTTTGCCGTGGCCCTTGCCATGCTTTTCGTCGTAGCGTTCCTGGACCCAGTTTTCTTGCACGAAGTAGACCTGGCGCGCACAGGCGTTGTAGCGGCCGCAATGCTTGCCCCAGTTCTTGGCGTGACCGGGGGGCACATAAAGGTAGAGCGGCTGCTGCTGCATGACCACGGCCGGGCGCGCGATGATGACGGGCTGCGGGTACAGCACCGGGGGCGGTGGGTAGCTGCCCAATTCGATGCGGCCGTATACGCCGGGTTCGCGGATCGTGATGCCAACGCCGACATCGACGGCAGACCATGCCGGCGTCGAAGCCAGGGTGGCCATTGCGGCCAAGGCGGTGAGAATTTGTTTCTTCAAGGCAGTCTCCTGTGTGCTCGGCTTGAACAACGCCAGTGTGCCGCCGCGCGTTGACCCTGACCACACCCACCCAACGGGCAGACGCTGGCAGCGTGGAATATCTCCGCGATCACGGACGATCAGCGCGCCACCGTGACGCCAAAGACCCAGGCCAGCAGCGAGAAGGACACGAAGGCGAACACCGTGGAGGCCAGGATGATGCGCGCGATACGGCCGTTGTCAGCCCCGTAGCGTTCGGCCAGCAACGACACATTGCTCGCGCTGGGCAGCGCGGCGGCCAGGGTCAGCACCGTGACTTCGAACGCCGACAAGGGCGCCCCCAAGGAGCGCGCCGCCGCGCACAGCGCAAACACCAGCAGCGGGTGCACCAGCAACTTGATGGCCGCCACCGGCAGGTAAAGCGCTGGCGGCGTGCGCGTGTGCGCGTGCTGCCCCGCGCGCCACAGCACCGCGCCGATCGTGAACAGAGCCACCGGGCTGGCGGCGTCGGCCAGCATGCGCACGATCACCTCGGGCGGCCCCGTCAGCTGGACTCCGGCGGCAGAGGCCACTGCACCCAGCGCGATCGCCCACGGCAGCGGGTTGGCCAGCGTGCCTCGCAGCACCTTGGCCATCGCCGCCCGCGTACCCGCGCCGCGCGCGTCCTGCGCCTGCGCCAGGGCGATGCAGAGCGAACTGGTGACGAACAGGTCGGCCAGCACGCTGCTGATCACCGGCCCGGCCGCAGGGGCCCCCAGCAAGGCCACCAGCAGCGGCACGCCCATGAAGCCGGTGTTGGGGAACGCTGCCACCAGGGCACCGAAGGCCGCGTCTTTCATCGGCACTGCGGGCGACAGCGTCACGCCGATGGTGAAGGCAACGATCAGCAAGGCGCTCGTCAGGTACACCACCAGGACCACCGGGTTGAGCAACTGGCCCAGCGGGGTGTTCATGCCGAAGCGCAACAGCAGGCAGGGCAGCGCGAAGTACAGCACGAACGCGTTCAAACCCGGGATCGCCGACTCCGGCAACACCCGTTGTCGCGCGGCCAGGTAGCCGCAAAGCACGAGCGCAAAGAATGGAATGGTGACGGCCAGGATCGACTGCATGAGCCGCGCAGTATCTCCGTGACGGCCGACCCAGGCCTTACCACAGAGCCCGGATGCAGCGGCAGGTACGATCCGCCGCCGTGTCGCTTTCGCCCATGTCCGACGCCCTCAACCCTGCCCAGCTCGAAGCCGTCTACCACCTGGGCAGCCCCTGTCTGGTGCTGGCTGGTGCCGGCTCGGGCAAGACCCGCGTGATCGTGCACAAGATTGCCAAGCTGCTGCAAAGTGACCTGGCCGCCAGGCAGATCGCTGCGATCACCTTCACCAACAAGGCCGCGCAGGAGATGCGCGAGCGGGCCAAGGCATTGATCGGTGCACGCGCCGCCAAGGACTTGGCCGTCAGCACCTTTCACTCCCTGGGCGTGCGCATGCTGCGTGCAGACGGCGAACGCGTCGGACTGAAGCCGCAGTTCTCGATCATGGACAGCGACGACGTGCTGGGCTTGCTGCGGGAGGCCGGTGGCACCACCGACGCCAAGCTGGCCCGGCAATGGCAATGGACCATCAGCCTGTGGAAGAACCAGGGCCTGGACAGCGCGGCTGCCGCCAGTGCAGCCGTCGATGCCGACGAGCAGGTGGCGGCGCGAGTGATGCAGCGGTATGAGGAGCGCTTGGCAGCCTTTCAGGCGGTCGACTTCGACGACCTGATTGGCCTGCCGCTCAAGCTGTTGCAACGCGACGATGAATTGCGCGCGAAGTGGCAGGGCACGTTTGGCCACATCCTGGTCGACGAGTACCAGGACACCAACGCCGTGCAGTACGAACTGCTCAAGGCATTGGTGGGCGAGCACGGCGTGTTCACCGCGGTGGGCGACGACGACCAGAGCATCTACGGCTGGCGCGGTGCGACCATCGACAACCTCAAGCGCCTGCCGCAGGACTATCCGAAGCTCAAGGTCATCGCGTTGGAGCAGAACTACCGCTCCACCGGCAACATCCTGCGCGCAGCGAACCACGTCATCGCAGCCAATCCGAAGATCTTTCCGAAGAAGCTTTGGAGCGCCTTCGGCGACGGCGAGCCGGTGCGGGTGGTCGAGTGCGACGGAGAAGAACACGAGGCCGAGCGCGCGGTGGCGCTGATCCAGGCCAAGCGCGCCGAGGGCGGCCAGGTCAAGTTCAGCGACTTCGCCGTGCTCTACCGCGCCAACCACCAAGCGCGGGTGTTCGAGCAAAAGCTGCGCATCGCCGCGATCCCGTACAAGGTGTCAGGAGGGCAGAGCTTTTTCGACCGCGCCGAGATCCGCGATCTGTGTGCCTGGCTGCGCCTGTGGGTCAACCAGGACGACGACCCGGCCTTCCTGCGCGCCGTGGCCCTACCCAAGCGCGGTATCGGTCACCAGACGCTGGCCACGTTGGGCGAGTTCGCGGGGCGCTGGAAGTGCAGTCTGTTCGAAGCCCTGTTCTCCGATTCGTTGGGCACGGTGTTGAACAAGAAGGCGCTCGGCTCGCTGCACGAGTTCGGCCGGCACATCAACGATCTCGAGTACCGGGCGCGCCACACCGCAGGCAGCGAAGACGCCAAGACGTTCCTGCTGGGCTGGCTCAAGGACATCGGCTACGAGCAGCACCTGTTCGACGGCGAGGACAGCGCAAAGCTCGCCGCCGCACGCTGGCGCAACGTGCTCGACTTCATCGACTGGATGGCGCGCCGCTGCGGTGGCGAAGTGACCGAGGTGGGTGGCACCTTCGAGAGCGAGAAGCACAGCGTGCTCGAGGTGGCCCAGACGATCAGCGTCATCATCAGCCTGGCCGAGCGCGACACCGATCAGGACGTGGTCACGCTCTCCACCTTGCATGCTGCCAAGGGCCTGGAGTGGCAACACGTGGTGCTGGCCGGCGTCAACGAGGGCCTGTTGCCGTTTCGCAGCGGTAGCGAGGACAGGGACAGCGAAATGACGCCCGCGCGCCTCGAAGAAGAGCGTCGCCTGATGTACGTCGGCGTCACGCGCGCGCGCACCACCCTGGCGGTGAGCACCCTGCGGCGCCGCAAGCGCGGTCGCGACACCGTGGCTGGCGTGCCCAGCCGATTTATCGCCGAGATGAAGTTGAACCAGGCCGAGGGTGCCAAGGAGAACCCGCTCGAGCGCCTGAAGCGGCAGCGTGCCGAGGCCGCTGCGCGGGTGGCCGCCGTGCCGACATCCACCTGACGTTCGATGGCAGCGGGCGACTGCCCGGCGGCGCGCTACCTGACACGCGGCTCGGAGGAGCCCATCAAGTTCGAGTCGAACTGAGCCTCACATGCCCTTGAACAGCCCTAGGTAGCTGCGGCTGACTTCGAGTTTCTCGTGGTGGCCCTTCATCGCCACGATCTGGCGGCCGCGGAAGTCGCGGGTGACGCTGGCGATGGCCTTGGCATTGACCAGGGTGCTGCGGTGGATCTGCCAGAACTGCTGCGGGTCGACCTCGTCGACCAGTTCCTTGATCGGCTTGCGGATCAGGGCTTCGACCGTCGCGGTTTGCACCCGGGTGTACTTCTCGTCGCTGATGAAGAACAGCACTTCGTCGACGGCAATCATTTGGATCGCCTGGCCGACGCTGGCCTGGATCCACTGCAGGTACCTGGGACTGCTGCCGGCAGGGTTCATCTTGGCCGCCAGCGAGTGCAGCAATTGCTGCAACGGCAGGCCGCCGCTGCCGGCCTCGCCTGCGTCGCGCAGCACCAGGCGCTTTCTGATCCGCTCCACGGTCACGGCCAGTCGTTCGCGCTCGGCTGGCTTGAGCACGTAGTCGGCCACGCCCTGCTCGAAGGCCTCGACCGCGTACTGGTCGTAGGCGGTGATGAAGACGATCTCGGGCAGCAATTCGTCGTCGCCGACTTCCATCTGCGCGATCTGGCGCGCGGCTTCGACGCCGGTCAGCCCGGGCATGCGGATGTCAAGGAAGACCAGCTCGGGTCGATGCTCGGCCACAAGGGCAACAGCCTCACTGCCGTTCTTGGCTTCGGCCACGATCTGCAGCTCCGGCCAGACTTCCGCCAGGCGCGCGCGCAACTGCTCGCGCATCAGGCGTTCGTCATCGGCGATGACGCAGCGCACGGGGGCAGGGCTGGAGCGACTCATTCGTGAATTGTCGCTGGCTTACGCTGCCGCTTCCAGAGCCACAAGGCCAACAGCAGCAGCGGTGACAGAAGCAACGCCACCACCGCCGCGGCCAGCAGCACGCCCGCTGCCGTGATCATGATCGGCACGCTCACCGCGAGGACCGCCGCGCTGGGCACGACGACGATCACGATCATTGCCGCCAGCAGGATGCCCAGCGTGGCCAGCACCCAGTGCCCGGCATGCGCGCCGTGCAGATCGATCACCTCGCCATTGACCGTGACGCGGCCGAGTTCCTGCGGCAGGCCCCACAGCAGGTAGGCGGCGATGGCCATGGCGATCAACAGCGCCATCAAGGCAACCCCGCACAGGACGAACATGCCGAGCTTTCTCATGCTGTGGCCCCCGAATCGGCATGCGCCGTGGTGTAAGGCACTGCGATCCTCACCACCGTGCCGCTGGGCTGGTTCTCGGTGATGCTGAACGTGGCCTTGCCTGCGTAAAGCAGCGCCAGGCGTTCGCGGATGTTGGCCAGCCCGACCCCGGTGCCAGCGGTGGCCGCGCGGCCGAAACCCAGGCCGGTGTCGGTCACGGTCACGGTCAGCTTGCCGTGCACGATCTCGGCCTTGATCGCCAACTCACCGCCTTCGGGCTTGGGCTCGAGCCCGTGCTTGATCGCATTTTCAACCAGGCTCTGGATCATCATCGACGGGAACTCGGCCGAGAGCAGGCCGTCAGGCACGTCGATGCGCGTGGCCAGGCGCTCTTCCATGCGCACCTTCAGGATCTCGAGGTAGGGGCGGATCACCGCCATCTCGCGACCCAGATCACGCGGGCCGCCCTGGTTGGCCTCGCGCATGGTGGGCATCGAGGCCCGCAGCAGCGCGATCAAGTTCTTCTGCATCGTGCTGGCGCGCGGCGGGTCAGTCTCGATCAGGTGGTCGATCGAGGCCAGGGTGTTGAACAGGAAGTGCGGTTCCACCTGGGCCTGCATGGCGGCCATGCGCGCCTCCACCACCTGGCGCCGCAGTTGCTCGGACTCGGCCACCTCGGTGGCCTGGGCCGCCTGTTCCTGCGCCTTCAATTGGCCCTTGTAGGTGATCTTGATGATGATCGAGATGACGATCCACAGGAAGGCCAGTTGCGGCAGGGCATCGCCAACGCTGACGCGTGTGACCCGGGTGCCGGGGCTGCTCTCCGAGTGGCCGATCTCGGCGATGGCGGCCTGCGCATCGCGCCGCGCCTCTTCCGCGTCGCGTCGCGCTTGTTCGGCGTCCTGCCGGGCCTCCTCGACGGCCGACTCGATCTCCTTGCGCGCTTCTTCGACCGCCTCGCGCACGGCGTCGCTCGTCGCGCCTGGCGGCAGGATGATGCTGATGCCGCTCGCGGCGGCAGAGGCCTGGGCCGCGACCACGCGCTGCACAGCGTCGGCGGCAGACGCTGCAGAGGCTGCGGCTGCAACTGCGGCGGCCGCGGCCGGTGCCGCGCGCGGGGTGATGCGGATGCCGTCGGCGCCGATCTGGATCTCGACCTCACCCTTGGCGCCAGGCGCTGCCTTCTCGATCTTGATGAAGGGCTCCTTTGCCTTGGCCACGCCATTGGCGGGCGCGGACGGCGCGGCGGGTGGCGCTGGCGGTTTGGGCACCACCTTGACGCGAGCGGGGCGGTCCTCGATGCGCTCTGACATGGTCCAGGTGAAGGGCGGCAGGTCCTTCACGATGGCGGTGATGATGACCAGCAGGAAGGACAGCACGATGAAGCGCTTCCAGCTGATCGACACCAGCCAGTTGGCGTAGCTGTGGAAGGCGCGCACCAGGGGCGCGAAGCGAGCGGTCCAACTGGCGGAGGATGTCGAGGCTTGGGTCATCGGGTGCGTGCCGCGGCCCGCAAGGGTGGGCCCCATGAGCGCCAATGTAGCCAGGACCTGGTGCGCCTGCCCCGTACGAGCGACCTGGGTCCCGGACAGCATGACAGGCTGCAGCAGTTTGTGACGAAACGAAGCGCGCTTGCGCGCCCGCTGGGCTCGAGGGGTTGTTTGCTCGCGGGCCGGTCAGGCCAGCAGGCTGACGGTGGCGGCCATCGCGACGATCGCCAGGGCCGCCGCCAGGCCCATGCGCCACCAGGGTGAACTGCTCTCGTCGACGTGCGCAGCGTCCCAGGGCGAACTCGCGTCCAGGGCGGACTCCAGGGGCGTGAGGGTGTCGGTTGGGCGCATGGTGGGGCTCTGGGATGGCCTTGGGCGGGGCCTGCCGCCACTATCGAGTCTGCGTGCGCCGCCGTCATTCCCTCTGAAGGGGGAATCGCCGAGCGCGCGGCGTCAAGCGTTGTGAACCACGCCGTCGCGCACAGCCAGCGCACCTTGCGCGGCAAGCTCGGCCACCAGTTGGCCGCCCCACGCGGCGGCCGACCCCGCCGGCCGATCCAGTTGTCGCCACACTTGACGTGCGATCGGCGTGAGGTCGAACCACGCCAGCAGATCCGCCAGCGGTTGGCTGCCGACCTCGAGCAGGTGGTACTTGGCCAGGGCCTTGATGCCGTGGCGGGCGTGGCGGGTCGGCTCAGCGCGAAAGGCCGCCAGCCGCGAACGCGCGCGCTGCAGGGCGCCAGCGACATCGCTGAAGGGCGCACCGTGTCCTGGCACGATCCGACACGGCGCGAGCGACTCGATCAGCGTCAGCGTGGCTGCCACGTCGTCGAAGGCCGCGACGCCGTCGAGCTCGGGGAACACCACGCCGAAGCCGTTTTCCCAAAGCGCGTCAGCCGAAGCCAGCACGCCGTTACCGGCGTCGAACAGGACCAGAGAGTGCGTGTCGTGGCCCGGCGCAGCGTGAGCCTGCCAGGTGCGTGCGCCGACGCTGAAGGACTCGCCCGGGCGCAGCAACACGTCGGCTGCAAAGCGCTCGCAGCGCTGACCGGTCTGGCGATAGGTCAGGCGCTCTTCGTCCCACTGGGCCACCGCATCGGCATCGCCGGGCGGAATGACGATGCGCGCGCCGAAAGCCCGTGCCAGCGTGGCGTTACCGCCGCAGTGGTCGGAGTGCAGGTGGGTGTTGACGACGCGCGCCAGCGTCTGCCCGGGCTGCAGCGCCTGCTTCACCAAGGCCAGGGTCTGGGCGGCGTGGACGACGTGGCCGGTGTCGACCAAGGTCGCATCCTCGCCGTCGCCGCCGTGCAGCAGCACATTGTTCGAAGACAGCCAGCCGCGCTCGAAGACCGTCAGGCCGCCGAGCGCGGGATCGCTCACTTGTACAGCACCTGCGGCAGCCACAGCCCAATGGCCGGGAACTGGTACAGAAGCACGATGGCGACGATCTGTATGCCCATGAAGGGCAGCATGCCGGCAAAGATCTGGTTCAACGTCACGTGCGGCGGGCACACGCCCTTCAGGTAGAACGCCGCCATGGCGACCGGTGGGCTCAGGAAGGCCGTCTGCAGGTTCAGCGCGACGAGCAGGCCGAAGAACAAGGGATCGACGCCGAAGTTGTCGAGCAGCGGGATGAAGATCGGCATGAAGATGACGATGATCTCGGTCCACTCCAGCGGC
>Ga0163144_10009434_pt1 | contig 20964 bp, 24 predicted proteins | sample OliLak19BULKMAT1_FD_123175 | JGI IMG/M metagenome (GOLD analysis project Ga0163144, IMG submission 123175) | Freshwater microbial mat bacterial communities from Lake Vanda, McMurdo Dry Valleys, Antarctica - Oligotrophic Lake LV.19.BULKMAT1 | ecosystem: Environmental > Aquatic > Freshwater >... | reverse complement strand
TAGACACCAAAGCCAGGCTTTGGAGGCTAAAGGTGGCAAGATAGCAAAAATTCGAAGCTAAAATCGCTGCGTCATCAATCCTTAACTCACCAAAACTATCCTTCGCCCAGCAAGTACCACAATTAGCCCGATAAATATTCATGTTTCGGTTCATTATGGTATTATCAGAACACATGGAAAACAAAAAGCTTATCACTCAAGACACCAACATTTTAGGCGGTAAACCTATCATTTCGGGCACGCGTATGTCTGTTGAAAGTATTCTTGAGCTACTCTCATCTGGCGTAGAAATTAAAGAGATACTTAAAGAATACCCTTTTTTAAAAAGGGAGCAGGTTCGTGCCGCCATTGACTACGCCACAAAGTTGGTAAACAAAGAGGAAAGTTATATCTTTGACAAATCGCACAGTATAGCCCATGAAGTTTCTAGCCGACGTTAATATTCCCCAATCTGTTATATCTTCGCTAACAGCGCTAAACCACGACGTTCTGGACATCAAGAAACAAAATCTAACGATTAAAGACACTGAAATAATTACTCTCGCCAAAAAGCAAATGAGAATTATACTTACAAGAGATAAAGATTTCACTGCTTTAACTCAATTCCCTAAATATCAAGTTGGCACCATAGTTATAAGATTAAAAGTTCAAACCCCTCAGCACATGCTAGAGCAATTAGTTGAACTTCTAAAAAATCAGGATGAAAATATTCTTTACAATTCGCTAACCATAATCAAAGAAGATTCGGCCAAATCTCACCCGTATTAATCCGCAGTAACACATAGGCACCAAAGCCAGGCTTTGGAGGCTAAAGGTGGCAAGATAGCAAAAATTTGAAGCTAAAATCGCTGCGTCATCAATCCTTAACTCACCAATACTTAAGGAACCCAGCAAGCACCGCAACCCATCCAATAAATATTAAGTCACTTGGAAATAACGTTCTCTATAGCAGAAACGCGAGGTTCTAGATCATCTAGTCTATCGCTATGATCATCAATTTTAGATGTAAAATCCTGCACCAAGGCAAACGTGTCTCTCGCCAAAGGCGCCAGTTCGTTTTCTATTATAGCTAGAGATTTTGAATGAGAACGAAGAGTTTCTTTGTGTGATTGAAGAGTTCTTTTAATTGGTCGAAGTTTTTTGTCTAAAAGTTCCTCAATCTTTTCAATAGTTACAGTTTTATCAATCATTTCAACACAATTTACTACCAATCTAACAAAAAAACAATATGGATTTTTCAGCTCACCAACACCAAAAACCCTGCCAGCACCGCAATTAGTCCAATAAACAAATATTCCAGCATCTTGACTCTGTCTGCATCCCCTTTTGTGTGATGGTAAGCAAAACCCCAAACCAGGTAAAACAAGACGAGTAGTGCGAGAATCGTAAACTGCCTGGTCGCGTCAAACCTGGACAAAAACACACCCAAGCCACCAACCGCCAGGCCAATATACATAAACAAATGCCATGTTAAATCGTGTTTCTTCTTCATATTTACAACACCGCCCCACTTACCGCATACCAAATAACTAGTAGCAAGAAAGCTAGTATTCCCAAATGTGCCCAAACTCCGCTTCTAAGCTTTAGATGTTCTTTTCTAAAAACCACAATTACTTCTAAGGCAAACATTGCAAATATTAGCCCAACAAGACCCAAAGTGATAAACCGAGTGGTAGAAAATTGGCGACCACCCAAAACTGTTGCTTCCTGCCCCCCACCGTCAAACGACACAATTACGTCTGCAGTCGCAACTGCGACAGGTGTTGGTTCCAAGCTAGCAGACGGAACTGGGGACGGTGTAGGGCTGACAAGAGGACTTAGAGAAACGATCGGAGAAGGTACGGGTGACGCCTGCGCCAATGTCTGTTGGGTATTTACCCCAGAAACAGGCGATCCAAACATTTGCACAACCAAAATTCCCTCTTGTCCTGTCAGCTTGCCAGAAACAACCGCAACACCTATTTCTTTAAAGTTTTTGTCCAAAAGATTACTTTTATGAGACGCCGAATTCATCCAAGCATTCATAACACTTGTAGCATCGTTAAAATCTCGTGCCAAATTTTCCCCAGCATAAACATATTTGTAACCCACAGTATTCATAAAACTCCACGGGCTTTTGCCACTAGGGCTGTAATGTGCCCAATAATTTTCGGCAAGCATATTGTTTGCCTTGGCCGCCGCCGCTTGTGCAAGTTGTGGATTAAAAGTTACTTTGCCAGCACCATTTTCTGCTCGCTTTACATTTGTAAGCTCTATTATCTGATCTGCAGAAAAAGTGACCGCTCCAAGAATGTGCGGCGCAGTCATCTTTATTACCCAAACGCCGCCGATCGCAACTACAAAAATCTGCATGTAGGCAAAAAGTGCAACAAGGGTTAAGGCGTGTGCATGATGCTGTACTCCATCGTGGGTGTGAGGAGCAAAATGATGGTGAATATGACGCACGCCGTGGAGTACTTTTTTATGAATCATATATCTAAGTTTATAATTTAAAGTTTAAAGTTTCCAGTTGTGAAACCAAAAAGCCCCGGCTTTGGGCAGGGGCTATTGGACAAACTTACAAACCTTTGATACTAGATCAAAGTGAGTTAGAAGGTGCTGTTACAGCAACACCTACGGTCGAAGAAGAATTACCAGTTGTTATACCAGTATTCCCATTCGTATTCTTTTTGGCTTTATTCTTGCCAGTTTTAGCTCTAACTTTAGCGTTAACGCCAACTGTAGAACTGTTGCCTTGACCTACAGATTGAACTGTTGTGGTCGTCTTCTTTACCTTGTTCGTCGAGTCCGCACCATTTCCATCGATAGAAATGTCTAGTCCTGTCTGGCAAATACATGCACAATCAGGCATTGCGGATATTGCATTTGTAGATCCTGCAACAGTAACAGAAACTGTAGACGTAGCATTGCCTGTGTCGATTGTTACATCTCCACCAGTATTACTACTGGCTATGTTGCCGCCAGTATTGGCACTTACGCCTGCATTAACACCAACATTAGTTACATTCGATTGAGAAACTACATTTGTGCAAGAGCTGTTAAGAGTCACTTTGTTTACAGAATCTGCACCATTACCCGAAATAGTAATACTGCTGTCTGCAAAAGCGGCAGGAATCATTAAAGATCCAAAAATCGCAGCTCCAGCGATAGCCGAACTTATCTTTTTAATCATTTTTTTTCACCCCCTCTCCATGGACAATCGACGATTGTCGATAGCCTGTTTTCAACAAAAATACGTGAGATCACACGGGCAGTAATCATAAACGGAGGAATTTGTCCTAATTCCAACTAGTAAACTAAAGCAAAAAAACATCCAAGTCAACTGGAACAAAAGGGGCAACATAATATCAAAAAATACTTAAGTGATTGAAAATAGTACGCCCTATTTTAGGTACGCTTTTTTCTGAAGTAGGAAAGTACCTAGGGCAAGAGGTACCATTACAAGGAGAAATCGCAGAGGTACAGGAATTCCAGACCCCTCAAGAGTTTGTGCCGCTTTAAATTGAGATACTGGAGACACGCTTGTTTGTACATCGCTTGACTCAGAAGTACCTCCACCACCAACCATTACTTTTAATACTTTGCCGGTTTTGACGGCCAATGTTTGTCCACCAATTGTTGCGGAATTTTGACCTCCACCGTTGCTGTTTGAACTCGCAGAACCATTAGAATTTGATGAACTTGAACTACTAGCACCACCTGTCGCCTGTCCTGGATTTGGAATTGCGCCTGTCCAGCCTGCAGGTACAAAATTACCAACCCAAGACCCCAAAACATTAACCAAGGTCATTACTACTTTGCGCCCAGAGAAATTGGAATTTATAAAATTGATTACGTTTACTGCAACGTTCGAATCTCCAGTTTTGATTGTCGAATCCCCGCCTGTGTTGTTGTTTGCATTATTACCACCCGTATTTGCATCAATGTTGATGTTGTTTGTCACTGTGCCGTTGTTGTTGATTGTCGTACTCTCATTGTTGGTTGCACTTACATTCGCATTGTTTGTAGAATCCGCACCGTTTCCTGTGTTTACTGCAATTAGTTGCCCATTCTGATCAACAAAGTAGAATTCTCCAGATGATGTGTAGAAATAAGTTCCAGGTGCAGCACCTAGTATTGCTCCGTCCCAGCCTCCAGTTACATCGTTAATAAAGACCATGTAAACAGGGCTACAGTCTCCAGAAGAAACGTTAACATTTGCAACGTTAACCACGTTTGCGTTTATTGTTGCGTCACCAGTCTCAACCAAATTCTGGCCACCAGTATTAAAGTTCGTTTCGTTGTCACCAGTTATCGCGTCAATGTTTAGATTGTTATTGACAACAGCGTCGTTGTTCATTGTTGTACTGCTATTGTTGGTGGTGTTGACTGTAGAGTCATTGTTGGAACCTGATCCATTACCAGTGTTGGCAGCAGTAGCAGACGTTCCGCAAGCACAATCTGCACAATCAGAGCTTGGCGCAGATGTTGGAGCCTGCACAATGTTTCCAACCATATCTCCAAATATATTAACGGTGTTTAGTACTCCATCTACTACGGTGTTGAGCGTGTTTATTATATTTGCAACTACATTTGCGTCACCTGTTTCTATATAACTGTCGCCTACATTTTTAGACGCTTCGTTGTACCCAGAATTTGCATCGATGTTTATCTGGTTAAGAATGTCGCCATCGTTTTCGATAACCTCAGAAGTTGTGTTTGTTGTGTTTACTCCTGCGCTATTTGTAGATTCTGTCCCATTTCCAGAATTTGTAGCACTTGAACTTCCACCACAATTTACACAATTTGCCAGCTGTTGGGCCAAAACTATGTCACCCGTCTGGTTACCGTTGATGTTAAATTCGTAAATTCCCAATGCCGTTGTGTTTGCGTTGGTAATAACAGTGGCAACCACATTCGCATCACCCGTGATAATTTCTGTGTCGCCAACGTTTGCAGAACTATCGTTGTGTCCGCTGTCTGCATCAAAATTGAGATTATTGTTTACTGTGGCATCATTATTAATGTAAACACTTGTGTTGTTGTCTGTAGAAACTGCCGCATCGTTGTCAGAGCCAGACCCATTACCACTGTTTGTTGCACTTGCTCCGCCACCAGCACATGCTCCACAGTCAGAACCATTCGTGTCCACGGCCGAACTATTAACATTTGTAGAAATAACACCACTTGCCAGGGCATCACCCGTTTGAATACCTGTGTCTCCAACATTTCCACCATAATATTTTTTCCTCAAATCTTCTTTTATCTGATTTTCCAAGTCCTGCTTCCACTGTGGATCATCATCTACTTCGCCATTGCTATTGTGGTTACTCCCGGAATTGTCTTGAGATCCTGAGATGCTGGTTGGCGAAGGAGACGCGGTTGGTTCATCATTTGGAACTGGACTCGCTTCGGGTGCCTCGGATGCTTCTGGAGCTTCGGGCGCAGGTGTTGGGTCTGCACTTGGTGCCTCGGGTGCCTCGGGTGCTTCGGGCGCCTCTGGAGCTTCCGCAAACACATATGCTGTAGAGTTGAATACCAAACTTAAAGTTAAGTATCCAATTAATATTAATTTTCTAAGTTTTTTTATCATTTATATTTATTATTTCTGTTTTAAGTTCGTCGTTCACCTTTACTCGTTGGTCTCATTTATTCCTACATTCCTGGAAGGTATTACCCATTTACGAACCTTCGGTTTGCAAATGAGGCAAACCCTCCAAGAACTTCGGAATATGCTTTAGCTTAGAAAAGCCCAAAGCATTAACAACAACGATGAGTTTCCCGAAGGAATCTCTGGGAAGTCTACATCGACATCTCCAACTACATTGTAGTTAGCGTCGTTTGCAACTTCGATATCAGCATCAGCGTCACCTGTCTCGATAGAAGGATCACTTTCATCGTGTGAAGTGTTGTCTTCAGCTTCGTTGTCACCAGTGTCGACATCTACGTCAACATCAGCACAATTTCCGCCTCGGTTGTTCTTACTGAATAGAGATTGAATCCATTCTGAATAACCCTCACCACAAGAATAGTCGTTGTCTTGAAGTACTGCAGTTGCAGAAGCAAGTGCGATAGTAGCATCGTTATTGCTTTCTGTTCCGTTCCCTTTTACAAGAACCCACAGGTCATCAATACAACCACATCCATCTAGGTTAGCTGCGTTGAAGTTTGCCATATTGGAAACATCAACAGTAGCGCTAGCGTCTCCAGTATCTATTGATACTTCTCCGCCAGTGTTGTCCTCAGCATCGTTATCGCCGGTTTCAGAATCAACCTCAACAGAATTGCTGATGTTTGCATCATTATCCTGATCGATTAATTTTGTAGATCCTAGAGCAACGTCAACAGTGTTGTCGCTGTCAGAACCATTTCCTACGATTTCAACGCCAAGTGTACCGCCGCCATTGCTGCCAGCTGTTACAGCTGCCCAGTTAGCATTTGCCATGTTGGCAATTGTCACTGTTACATCTGAATCACCTGTTTCGATAGCAACATCTCCCCAAGTGTTGTCTTCAGCTTCGTTGTCTCCGGTCTCAGAATCTACGTCAACATCGTTGTCGATGTTTGCATAGTTATCCTGAAGAACTTTAACGTCGTTAGCTGTTTTAACAGTAGCGTCATTGTTGCTCTTTGTTCCGTTACCAGCGATTTTTACGCTAGTGTCGGTAGGACAACAACCGCTTACACTTGCTTGATTGGAGTTTGCAGTGTTTGAAACTGCAACATTTGCTTCACTGTCTCCAGTTTTGATTGAAACATCGCCCCCGGTGTTGTCGTTAGCTTTGTTATCTCCAGTGTTGGATTTAACGTTAACATTGTTACTAATATTCGCAGTGTTATTTTGCTCGACAACCGTGTTGTTGGATTGCTGTACAGCTACAGTACTGTCGCTGTCAGATCCATTGCCGGAGATCTCAACCGTTGTTGCTAGAAGTGGTGTTGCAAATGAAGATGCTACCAATGCTGCAGTTGATACTGCAGTTCCTATTTTGATTGTAAGTTTGTTCATTATTTATTCACCCCCTCTCAAGTAGATTTCCGTATCGTATCCTCCTTTTAAGGAGGCGTTCTAACGAAAACGGAGGTTCATCCTCTAGACGCAATGTCTAAAAAACGAACCTCCGTTAGCGGTCGGTTATATTCAAATGTAACTCTTACCTAATCCAAAACTACTCTTGCCAAGCAGTCTAGCAAACCATTTTTCACTTTGTCAACACTCAAACTAAAGCTAGAAACTTACTTCGATTGGTTCTTGCGTACCACGCACTTCTCCAATTAAAAACTTAAAGTTTTTCTCAGCTTCATTAATTACGTATCCAATTCTGGTCTTCTTAATAGAAACAGGCTCACTTGTAACCTCATTATTGTGAACTTCGGCAGCCAAGGTCTTGCCTTCAGAATTTACCATTCGCACCATATCAATTGGCTTTACAGTCAGCTGTTTCTTTGTAGGATTCTCAATTTCCATAGTAATCAAGAGAAATGCCTTGCCGTCTTTCGCTTTTGCAGGCTTACCCTGAATCAATATCTCTTTTGCTTGCTCCATTGTGGCGATTGTTACTTTCAACTTCTCACCAGTTTCCTTACCATCTTTTGTTCTAATTGCAATTTCTATACTCTTGTTTATATTTACAACTCCTCCAGAATTTACATTTGTTTGCTCACTCGCACCCTGTGCTATGCCATCATTATTAGATTTCGCCTTCCATGCCACCACGCCAGCGCCAACAACAAGCACAACAAGCACAAAACCTACAATCTTTTTGCGACCTCTCACAAGTTCTTTTATTTTATTACCAGAAAAATTTATTTTTATCTTTGGAAGTTTAATTTTCTTAAGTGGATTGCTTTTAACTTTCTCTTCTGCTTTCCCAACCACATCTTCAACGCTTTCACCGACGCTAGAAGCTGTCTTCGCACCGTAATCAACTATCTTGGCCAGTGCCAGAATCCAAGAAGGAATTGCAAGCGTCAAAGATGGTTTCGCTTGTGGGTGTATTTGCGTTTGTGTATTTGTCGAAGTCATTGCCCAAAAAATAATCTGGGCAGAGGTATTGGCCTATTATTATAGATAACCAAAAAAGAATGTCAAGATACCGACTTAACTATATCAAAAGAATTTGAAAAGGTTCCAAGCACCTTCAAAAAAACCAAATACGTTAGCAAAAAATCCCTTGCCTTGGCCAGCTTCTATATTGGAATCTTCCTCCGCACTAAAAACCTCTACCTCATTTTCTAAACTTCCGACACTCTGACTATCTAACTCTTCTGATTTCTCCGACACTTCTGAGTTTTCTGATCCGCTACTTGTCCCCTTCACGCTACTATTCACATTTACATTAATATTGGCACTAGTTGGGTTTCCAACTTTTATTGTCTTCACACTGGTCACATTCATTCCTTCCCCTTTAATCTTGGCTTCCAAAGAATAATATCCATCTCCACTTGGTGCAGAAAAACTCGCAGTGTAACTATCTCCATTTCGATTTAAATTAATTGTTTTTATAGACGAATAATTATTGTCTCGAACAGAAAGCACACTAGAAGATCCAGCTTTGTCAGTCGCAACTCGCACATAAACCGTTTCTCCGCTCGCAAAATTCGTATCACTTTCAGAAAAATTAGACGATTTAGAAACTTCTAAACTAGATGCAAATATATCAGAAGGAGTTATCAGTGTGACAAGAAAAAGCAATAAAGGCAGTAAAGGCTTACTCATATGAACCTATCTAACAATCTATCAATCTAACTTACTATTCCCGATTTGCAGAACCAATTCTCTGCACAGGTCTGGCGCTAAATTGCGGTCTTCGAATTGTAACAGATATTTTTCGTCCTTCATTCTTTGGCGCAAGTTTTGTAATCTTACGTTCTGTAATCTGCACAACATTATAATTTTCTACGTAAATTTCGATCGATCCATAAGACTTTCCCCGCAAAGCATCTACAATCTGAGAGATCAACTGTGGAGTTATTTTTTGTGTTGAATAGTCGCTATCTGCCGGCGTGTTCATAATTTAAAATTACGTGGGCAGAAAATCTTGCGGAAGTCCAGTTGAATATATTCTTCTTGAATTTTTTTGTCAATACCTATTTGCCAATTTGAGGCAATAATTCAACAAGCGCTTTGTCAAAACTAACCACATCAATCTTGCTCTTGGCAATTGCATCTATCTGGCCCTCAAAACTTTTGGGCGTAGCACTATATGTATCGCCTTTATCATCAATCTGGTGATAAACAAGCACCAACCAAGATTTATTTTCCTGCGCATTTTTTATCCACGCCTTAACTTCTTCGGCAGTCGTAGTCACCAAAATATTTTGAACTTTAACTCCGTATATGTCGAAAGTATCTTGGTAGTTATATCCAGCCAAAACATTCCTGTGAGATCTGTACTTTTCTATAACTTTACGCATCACTTGCTCGTTAACATCTCCATAAGGCGAAGCAAAATCTTTAGCCTCAACACCAAACTTGTTCTGCAAATATTTTTGAGACTCGCCGAGTTCTCTATCCAGATCAACCTCAGATAAGACCGGCAAATGTGGGTGAGAAACCGTGTGGGCTCCTATATGATGATTATCGGCAACTAGTTGCTTAATCTGATCGTCATTCATATAACCTGGAGTATTCAATAAACCTGTCGAAATATAAAATGTAGCAGAAAAATTGTTCTTTTTAAGAAGCGGCAAAGCCTCCTTAAACTGCGATTCGTGTCCATCATCAAACGTAATAGTTACAAGTCCCCTATCAAATGGCTCACCAATTGGATCAACCACATCTGTCTCTTTTGATACATTCACAACATCCGACTTTTTGAATAAAAATTCATTCCCAGTTGTGCGCGAATAAATCAAATAACCGCATAAAAATACAAACGTCGCACTCAAAACCAAAATCACAAACTTGCTCAGCATAAATTAGAATTAACTTGATTATAACCGAAGATCAAAACTCGTAGAAACTACTACTACTTTAACTTTGCCACAACTACAAACCTGGCGCTATCCAAAAACCCTGTACAAGTATAAATAGTCAAAACGTGTTCGCTTGTTTGGTTCAAAATATCAACTTCGCTTGCCTTAATAGTTCTTGTTTCTGAAACTGCGTAAACAAGTTCCTTGCCTCCATCCAAAGTCAATTTAATCTCATCGCCATTTTTAACTCTTTCCAACTCGCCCAAAATTTTTGTCTTATTATGCCCATACAAAACAGTATTTCCGCCAGCCTCCGGCAAGTTAGACGCGGTGTAATAAGATACTCCCCCGTTAGAAACTTCCCACCTTCCACCTACATAAGAACCATCCTCTACCATCAAATCCTTCTTAATTTTTGGGATATTTATAGATTTAATCTTGCTGTATTGTGGCTGAGTCTGCGCTGGTAGGCTATTTTGAACTGGAAGTTGTTTCTTCAGGGCCAGATTGAAGTTTCTGCTCACCACGTAGCCAATCAACAAAACACCAACCAAGATCAAGAAAATCGGGATAAAAAAGTTAGAAAAAATTCTTAAACGCCTTAGTCGTTGGACTTTAGACTTTTGTCTTTTATTTGCCATAAGCCAAGAAGAACCATTCCAAAACCGCCTGTTGCTAAAAAGAGACTTAGTGAACCTGTTTCTCCAAGAACTTGAGGGTCACTTGGGCTAGAATTAGACAAATTATTGTCCGAATTTGAGCCTGACCCAGACCCTGAATTTGAATCTCCCCCACCGGTGTTTGGTGTTGCAGAAGCAGATGCCTCTGGACTTGGGCTAGGTGATGGCGAAGGATCTCCTCCACCAGTATTACAGCTTATTTCTTGATCACACTCGTCATCACCAGAACAATCTATCTGGTCAATTATTTGTGTAAAGTCATCTGTTACTCCATGTGGGTATAAAACCCTTACATACGCCTCAACAGAGCCGGTAAACCCTGGAGTCGGTGTCCAAGAGATTGACACCCAGTCGTGAGGCTGAACTACTCCGCTAACTACAACAACATCCACACCATTGGCCTTCACATACCCGTCCCAGTTTCTAACTTCTGTTAAATTTTTGATACTGGCAAATACTTGCTCACAATCTGCACCGCTATCTTTTTCCCATGCAAAAATAGTTGTGGCCGTAGACATTACAAGTGCCGAAGCAACAACTATGGGCAGAAGAATTTTAAAATTCTTCAACATATTATTTGTTAGACAGGTATAAATTTAGGGCAGAGAAATTAAGTTTGGGGATTATAGTTCTCTACTATAAGTTTGTCAAGGTCTCACTTCGTGAGACCGCAGACCTGAGCGAGCAAAACGAGTCGAAGGGTCAACCCTTGACGGTTGTCACAAAAATAACTAGACAAATAGGTTAATTAGAATAATTAGAAATTAGATGTTTATTAAAGTTCGTCGTCGGCGTAGAGGCTAGAAATAGTTGTTCTGTCCCAATCATATATTTCGTCCTCATCAAAAAATCTGACTATTTCTTCTTTTGCAGATTCCTCGCTGTCGGAAATATGCACAATATTGTTAGATTGCGAAATCGAGAAGTCGCCACGGATACTGCCATAATCTGCTTCCCTGCCATTTGTAACCCCCGCCATTTTGCGTACAACCGCAACCGCATCGCGTCCTTCCAAAACCATCCCAACCAAAGGTGCACTCATCATAAAACCTTTCAAGCCTGCAAAAAATGGCTTGTCTTTGTGGTGTGCATAATGTTCTTCAATAGTAGCCTCACTCGCCTTCATCATTTTTAGCGCAACAATCTTCAAACCCTTACGCTCAAATCTATGAATAATTTCGCCAACCAAACCTCTTTGGAGCGTGTCCGGCTTAAATAAAACTACTGTTCTTTGCATGACTACATTGTAACATCCAAATAGAAAAATGAGAATTAGGAATTAAGAGTTGTGCGCCTTCACATTTGGATCTATTCGCTCATCGTACAACATATAACCTGTCCCAAACACTGTCCTAATAATTTCTGGTATATCATGTCCCTTAGGCAAAATCTTTCTGAGCTTTACAACGTGAACGTTAACGGTTGCTTCGCTACCATAATTTTCCCAAACATTTTCTATTAGCTCTATTCTGCTTACAACTCTATTTGGTCTTGCAACTAGGTAATTCAACAAGTCAAAGTTCATCTTAGTAAGCTTAACTCTTCTTCCACCAACAATTACGGAATGTCCGTCAATGTCAAATTCAAAATGTTTGTGACTATAAGTTCTATGCTCAGGACTTAGCTTTGGAGTCACATCACTGGATGGAATTCTACCCTCACTAGCCAAAAACCGCCCGTAGCGTCCCACCTCATCCCAACCACTAGCATATTGTGGTTGAGCTTTCTTCATCCTATCTATTAAAGCTTGGTGTTCTTCCAAGCCATCTCTAGATCTTTCTGACATATAAAATATTATAGCTATATTGAAGGAATATTACAATTATAGGTTAAAACTTTAGCAGTTTCTCGAATCGAGTGCGATCTTTAAAAGGCCCGATGACGGCCAAGTTTAATGTGTTCTTGTTAATTAAAAATTTAGCTACACGCTCAACATCAGCCGCAGTTACCTCATCAATTCTCTTCAAATACTCTGCGAGTGGCCTTATCCTTCCCTCCATCAACTCATCACTGCCATATGCCAAAGAAACTGTTCTGCTGTCTTCCCAAGACAAAATTACCTTCCCTTTAAGATATTCTTTAGCCTTTTTAAGCTCCGCCGCACCAATCTTGCCACGACTTATATTTCCAAATTCAACCAAAATAGATTTGATCGCCTCGTCAATTCGCTTTAAGTCCACCCCAGCAGAAGCCGCAAGTGTACCTGTGTCCAAATAACTGTCGTGTTCTGCATGAATGTAATAACACAGACCCTTCTTCTCACGAATGTTTGTAAATAGCCTTGAAGACATTCCTCCACCCAATATCGTTCCAAGCAAAGCGACCGCATACCTATCTGGATGACCTTGTTTAAATCCACGAAATCCAACTACCAAATGTGCCTGATCTGTCTTTTTGTAGTGGACCAAAAGCGCTGGTTTTTTCTGATCTTCTATAACTGGCAAATATCCTGCAACATCACTGGATGGTTGATGCCCAAAGTTGCGCTCAACTAGTTTTGCAATTTCGGTTGGATTAAACTTACCTGCAATCGCCACAACCAAATTATTTGGTGCATATCGGGCTTTTATGTAGTCTGTAAAGTCCGCTTTGGTGATTTTGCCAATAACGGCCTTACTGCCACCTATATCCCACCCCAGAGGTTGATCTCCCCACAATAAATTTTCGTAAAGTTCTGCGACCTTGCGCATTGGAGTATCTTCGTACATGTTCAACTCTTCGATAATCACTCCCCGCTCTTTTTCTATCTCTGCCTCGTCAAACTTGCTATTCCAAAGCATGTCAGCAAGCATATCGATAACCAAAGGCAAATGTTGTGCAGCACTTTTTATGTGGTATGCCGTTTCTTCTTTGCCAGTAAACGCGTTGTAGTCTGCACCGATTCCGTCTAGTACCTGTGAAATTTCAAGCGCAGTTGGTCTCTTTTTTGTACCCTTAAAGTACATGTGTTCCAAAAAGTGAGAAATTCCGTTTGTTTGTTTTGTTTCGTAGCGGCTACCAGCCCCACACAAAACAATAGCAGTCGCCGACATAACAGATTCCAACGGTGCAAGCACAATCCGCAAACCGTTTTTAAGAACAATTTTTTCAAAATCCGCCTTAGCCATAATCAATTAAGCTGTAATAATACCATAGGATTTATCTATTTAATATCAATACTTTCGCTATTCCAAGTGTAATCATCAAAAACCCGCACAATCGCAAAACTTGCGCCTTGGAAGTTGCGTTCACGGTTTACCGCTCCAATCGTATTCATTTGGATTCTATTTTGCGAATTTCCGCCAGAGGCGGATTGGCCTCTGGACAAAAACTTGGCATAAAAGTGGATATCCCCACTAAAGAATCCACCAATCTTTTTTTGCTCCAGTAGATTTATATAGTCCTGCGCCTGCTTGGCAACGCTTTCCCTTTCACTTCCCATAATATGCGCAGTTTGTGGATGATAAGGTGCTTTGTGCGACATCACCAAAGTTAAATTAGATGTCTTATTCAGGGCTGTTTTCAATAAATCCCAATCGCCAGCACTTATCCCCTGATAAATATCACTATTATCTACAAGCACAATTTTTACTCCATTTTTATCAATCTCTTGAGTAGGATTGCCAAAAACAGCCTCAAAATTCGCAAGGGCGCGATTACCCTTATCGCGGCTATCCCACAAATCCCTGTCTCCCGCAGTTACAAAATACTCCATACCGCTGTCTGCAAAAACTTTTTGTGCCGAAGACAAGTCATTAATCATTCCAAGCTGAGTCCAGTCCCCTAAACCAATCACAAAACTTGCGTTATTTGCCTTTGCCCCAGCCAACGCCTTTGCTAAATTCTCACTGTCACCCTCACTATCGGAAACTATCGCAAATCTTAATATTTCCTGTTTTCCCTGTTGTTCATTTTCTGATTTTTGATTGATAACTGATCCAAAATCTGCCCTAAACCACAAAAAAACAAGGCTTATTAAAATCACGAATGAGAAAAATATCTTCTTCATCTGAATTTCTAGTTTCTGACTATCCAACCCTTCTGAGTTTTCTGAGTCTTCCGAAGCTACATTTTCTCCGGAGCGGAAACACCCAATAGGCCTAAAGTATTAGCAAGCACAATTTGAGTAGACTTAACTAACCCGATTCTAGCTGCTGTTAACTCCTCTTCTTCCGAAATCACCTTGCAATTTTCATAAAATTTATGGAAAGAGTCTGCAAGCTCGGTTGAATAAGTCGTTAGCTGGTGCACCGCAAAAGATTTTGAAATATCCTCAACAAGCCCCGGAAGCCTCGTAATTTGTTTAATCAAGTTCAGTTCGTAATCGGTCTTTAATAGTTCATAATTCGTTTCCTGTTTCAAGTTTCCTGTTTCCTGTTTTTCAAGTATACTTGCAGTGCGTGCGTGTGCGTACTGCACATAAAAAACAGGGTTTTTATTTGATTTTTCGCGTGCGAGCTCCAAATCAAAATCCATATGGGTATTAGAATCGTGCATCAGAATAAAGAAGCGAAAAGCATCACGGCCGACTTCGTCCAGTACTTCCGCGGCCGTCACAAAGTTACCGGCACGTTTACTCATATTAAATATATCACTACCCCTTTTTATACGAACAAATTGGTACAAAATAACTTTAAAATTTTCCAGATTAAATCCCAAAACAGAAGCAAGTGCTTTTAACTTTGGTACGTGGCCGATTGTGTTACTGCCAAAAACATCGACAACCAAATCGTATCCGCTTTCAAATTTTTCGCTGTGATAAACAACATCCGCTGTAAAGTATGTGTAGTTCCCATCACTTTTAATAATTACAGCATTAGAATCACCTAAGAATTCACCTTTAGGCGCAAACCAAAACGCACCATCTGCCTTCTTAACCAGACCTCTCCTGTCTAACTTATCAATATAAGACTTTGCTTTTGCCTGCAAATCGCTTTCATGAACTATCAGGTCAAAATCAATTCCCATAGCGCGACAGTCGGCAATAATCTCCTCAAATTGCACCTTTACGCCTGCCTCCCCAAACGCTTTGATAATCTCATCTTCACTCTTATTTGATGCATTACCAATCTCATTTTTAACCCTTTTTGCCAGATCAGCTGTATATTCCCCTTTGTAAGTTAGCTCTTCCTCTTTTACCTGTACTAACCCGGCCCCTACAGCCAAAGTTTTACCAAGCTCCCAAACTTGGTTGCCCCTATCATTATCGATATACTCCCTAAGAACTTTGTAGCCGGAAAACTCCAAGACTCTGGCAATAGTATCCCCAATTGGTCCCCCACGGGCATTGCCAAAATGTAGTGGCCCCGTTGGGTTCGCGCTCACAAACTCAACTCTGGCTTTCTTGCCCTTTCCCCAATCATTCGACCCATACTTTTTGTCGGTACTAAGAACATTTTGAAGTTGTGCTTGCCAATAGCTTTTCTTCATCCAAATATTCACAAAGCCCGGCCCAGCAACCTCCGCCTTTTCTACGGACTCTATTTTGGATATCGCATCTGCGATCCCTTTTGCTATCTCCAGAGGGTTTCTAGTTTCTTGCCTGCCTGCCGGCAAGGCAGGTTTACTGTTTCTTGTTGCCTTCAGAGCAACGTTCGTAGAAAAATCCCCAAACTTGACGTCAGCCGATCTCACAATATCGACATTAGGCAAACCTAAAGCCTTGCCAATATCAAACATTAGTTTGTCGCCGGTCATGTCTTTTGTATCTTAAGTGACTTAAGTGGCTTAAGTCAAAATGTCAATGAAGTGAAACAGCAAGAGAATTTTGGTGTAAACCATCAAGTTAGTAGCAGAAGTGCAGCTCATTGTACGAAGCGAGGCAATAGCAGATGGTGGCCGACTACGAGCACGGACCGAACAGCGCAGCGACCAGCTGCAGATCGCCGATGTTGATGTTGCCATCCTTCGTGATGTCGAAGTTCACTTTCACGGGTGAGCCTGGCAACGTATACACGCCGACTTCTGACGCGATCTGCTGCTGATCGATGACATTCACAGCCGTATCGCCGTTGATCGATGCAACCTCGCGACCGTCATTGCACGCATCACCATCGGTGTTCACGTTATTGGGGTCAGTGTTGTAGAAGCACACCTCCCGAAACGCCACCAGTCTGTCGCCGTCGACGTCCGTCGATACGCCGCACTGCGCATTCGTCGGCCTGCTATTGACGTTGTTCGGATTCGTACCGATCACACACTCCGCGCCGTCGAGATAGTTATCGCCACAACATCCCCAGCGTCAATTAAAGGAATACTTGGCGTCGCCGCCCTTGTTTGGGTTTGATTATGATTGAGGGTCAAAAAAACAAACAATGCCGAAAGAGGCACTGTCATAAAAAGAGTAAAAACACCAATAAAGGCAACAAATCTATGCGGATGGGCAGTAATCTTACTCACAATGGCAGGCACGCTAATAAATTAACCTAACTCCAGTATCAATCTATTAAAGGGACATTGTCAAACAATAAATGGATTAAGTTAACCTATTACCAAATCTGGAGTGCAAACCGTGCCATTATCCCCTGTCGTATTTGCAAAAATCCTTACCGTATAAACACTGGCAGGCACCGTTGGAATAATATATGTCCCCGACGTTCCATTAAATGATCCCAGCGGATAATATTGTGTCGTAGATAAGCCCAATAAGACAGCATTGGAGGTAAGAGCGGTAAAACCCCTGCCCGTAACACTTAGACTTCCCCCGGCTTTTATCGTACTTGGAGAAATAGAGCACGATGCTGTTATCGTCCCAGGAGTCGGAGTAGGTGAAGATATCGTAGTCACCGCTAAGTTAGGCGAACATGGAACCCCTAAAGCACCAACCCTTACAATATAGAGACCAGCCTGTGCAGTAACTGGTACCGTGATATTTGTGAATCCGTTTGCAGTTAATGTACCCAAGGCAGAATAGACCGGATTTCCGAACACCCCTTGTATACCAATCGTACCAAAAAGACCTCCAACACTAGTTACCCTAACACTTCCGCCAGGAGTCACGCTAGCAACATTAAGAATACATGCCGGCGCTGCTATCGGAGTTGGTGTCGGCGAAGGCAATATAATGTTCTGTACCGCCAAATCACCACCACTGGCAGTTTTACAATTCTGACCGCTTACACGAACCGCATACAAGCCTCCCTGGACATTCCCAATAACAGCAGACACAGAACCCTTTTTGGGCAAGTTACCAATTACAGCAGCAGTATTCAAATAAGCACCTTGTATCGTAACCGAACCATACACATTAGCGTTGTTTGCCCAAACCCCGATAGATTGACCAACATCAACAGTAGCCGGAGAAAAAGTACACGCCGAAACAGCCGAACCAGAGGCAGCACTCACCTGCCCACTGCCAAATTTTGTAATCAAAATTACCCCTGTTAGATGAACCAACGCAATCACAAAACAGAAAATTACCCACAAAAACGCATACGAACTAGCCGGATGCACCTTTAATTTATCAAAATCAACTATTTTTCCCATCACTACCCAAATATATGACCTAACAATAAAACTGTCAATGATTAACTGGTCTGGTAAAAATCAACCCCAATACAACATTCTGCTCGAATCAGATATAATTCCCTCTCATGAACCAGGAAAGAAAATTCAGCTGTCCAAACACCAAACAATCACAAGTAGATCATTGGCAAGAAAAAACAGCAGAAATAATCGGCCAAACAATTGGCACAAGCCTAATCGACTACTTGAGACGAAGAACAAGAAACTTTGACCTCGAACTTGAAGGAGGTCAAAACCTTGATTACCTGCAAGATACACCATTTATTTTAGTGGCCAATCACATAAAAACAAAAGGCTTAGTAATTGGAGAACGAGACCTAAATATCACCCCAGATGCCTTTATTTTAGAAAGGTCAATAGAAGATTTAGCAGGTCGCAGGCCACAAATTGTCGCAAGTAGCGACTTTGGTTTCATCTGGCACAAAAACCCAGCGGCAACCCAAATCCAAAAAAAAGTTGAATCCTGGCGAGATAGTGTTCTGACAGGTGCAAACTTTATACCCATCAAGCGAGGTGAAGGCAAAGTAAATCTCAAATTTTTCAGGGCAACAAAAAATGCACTCTCCCAAAATACCCCAATCATTATTTTCCCAGAAGGAAATAGTTATTGGGATCACGAACAAGAAACGCCACTCAAAGATGGGGTCGCAATACTTGCAAAAAGAAACAAAGTCCCAATACTTCCTGCAAGAATAGAAGGTGCCACCAGTTGGAGTCCAAAATCTCCCATTTCCATTACCTTCAAAGAGCCTGTCTCGCCAGACCAGTCAATCGAAGAAATAATGCATTTGGTTAGGTCCGGAATCAGCACTCGCTAGTTTTCTAGTAACACTCCATCCCTATCAAAACGTAACTTAATATCACCCAGTAGATCATTTCTTAAAATATTTACATCAAATTTGTTAAAAAATTCCAGCACCTCCGGCTTTGGATGACCATAACTATTACCCGCTCCAGATTGAATAACCGCAATTTGTGGCCCAGCGAGACTAACCAATTCTTCGTTTGTTCCGGTTTTCGAACCATGATGAGCAACTTTAAGTATTTGGCACGACCGGTCCACAACATCTACTAGCCGCTCAACTGGAATATCCCCAGTAAAATAGGCACAAACATTACCAAAATTTGCGCGAACCACTAAACTAGTTTCGTTAAACCCATCCCCAGGCGCAACCCTCCACAGATCCATAAAACTCTTAGTTGGCCATAAAACTTCATAATTTGCACCGTCAGCCTCAATCTTATCCCCTCTTGCAACTTCAAATACCTGGGCACCTTCCCGCTCAACCATTTTTTTCCACTGCTCAAACAAAGCACTTTTCCCTTGTGCGCCTGTCCAAACAATCTTTTCAACTTTATATCTCCTCAAAACTTCTATCTGTCCATCCATGTGGTCACGTTCAGGGTGCGTCAAAACCAAGAGCTCGATATTTTTGTCCCACAAAGGCACATAACGAGACAGACACTCTGCGGCTCTACTTCCCAAGCCACTGTCAAATACAACTTGCTCGCTACTGGGCCCAAGCACCACAAACCCATCTCCTTGGCCAACATCGCAAAAAACAAGTCCAACACGGTCTGTTTTTTTAGCTTCGGCAATAAAAAATATCCCACCTAAAATAACAACAAGTAATATGGTCAAGATCAGCCTAGTTTTAAAATTCATCTATTCACCCTCCCAAACCCTTTCCAAATAAAAAACATCCCTACCAGAAAAAGCACAAACAAAATGGGCAACATTGTATTTCCCGAAAAACCCTGCATCACACCAACATCAAATTTTGCAAAAAAGCGAACAAGTTCAACGAAATAGTGTGCTGGCACAAAAACTAAATAAGCGACAATTTGTGCAGCAGGCATAAAAATATAAGACAAAACCACAACCAAAAATCCAAGTAACATAACCGGAAAAATAGCCTCACTGACCAAAATATTTACAAGCGGCGAAAGTAATGATATTTGTCCAAAGTGATACAAAATAACGGGCGCGGTAAAAACAAACGCTCCCAAACAAACCGCAGTTACTTCCCCAATTATTGGAATCCGAAATACCTTTTGCAAATATGCTCCCAAAGTCACAATTCCAAGAGTTGCCGCAAAAGTAAGCTGAAAAGAAACCGACAAAATCGAACTTGGCCAAATAAAAATAATTACAAGCGCTGCCGCAAAAAGTGACAACAGTGCAGTCGCACTTCTACCAAAAAACAAGGCCAAGGTCGAAACGATAACCATCAAAAGTGCACGCACAACAGGCGCCTCAAAACCAGTCAGCAGTGCATAAAACAAACATGCACAAACAGCCAAAACCATGGCCGTCCTCCTGCCAATATAACGCACAAGTGCTAAAAATATTCCGGCCACAATTGCTAAATTCTGTCCACTAACCACGACAACATGGATTGTGCCTGTTTTTGTTAACTCCTGTCGAAAATCACGACTAATATTGTCAACCCCAAGCACAGTACCCACAACCAAAGTCGCCTCGCGAGGTGGCAAAAGTGCTTCAACTTTACGCGCAACATTTTGTCGAAATTTCCAAAGAACACTAGAAACACTTTTTGTGTGGCCGATAACTTCAACTGTAGGCTCAAACATACGACCTTCTGCATCTACTTTGCCTTCGACCACTACCCTATCCCCAACTGTAAGTTCAGGGAAAAGCGGCGCAAAAACAACTACATCACCCAAACTAAATCTCTGGGAACTTTCGGATACCGCCAGAGTTTCTACAGTCGCTTCTACTCTGACCAAACTATTCTTTGGTAGCACTTCAGGTTTATAAAAATACAGCCTTAAAGAGGTCAAAATCAGCACAATTCCCCAAACAAAAAGTAATGCAAATTTATTCACCGAGGGTAATTTGCGAATTAATTTTCTCGTAAAG
>Ga0163144_10009433_pt1 | contig 20965 bp, 17 predicted proteins | sample OliLak19BULKMAT1_FD_123175 | JGI IMG/M metagenome (GOLD analysis project Ga0163144, IMG submission 123175) | Freshwater microbial mat bacterial communities from Lake Vanda, McMurdo Dry Valleys, Antarctica - Oligotrophic Lake LV.19.BULKMAT1 | ecosystem: Environmental > Aquatic > Freshwater >... | reverse complement strand
CAGTTTTTCATGCGCGGCCGCTCCGACGACACGCTGAAGATTGCGGGCAAGCGGCTCGGCCCGGCGGAAGTCGAGGAAGCCGTGCTGCGGCTGCCGGGGCTTACCGAAGCGGCGGCGATCGGCGTTGCCGATGCCGAGCGCGGCGAGCGGCTCGTCGTGTTCGTCGTGCCCGATCCCGCGAACACCGATGCTCCCGAGGTCATCGCAGCGCGGGTGATGGCGCAGGTCGACGCGCAGCTTGGCCGGCCTTTCCGACCGTCCGCCGTGCACTGCGTGCAGCAGTTGCCTAAAACACGCAGTTCCAAGACGATGCGCCGGGTGATTCGCAGTCTGTATTGCGGCACCTCGCCGGGCGATCTGTCGTCGCTCGACAACCCGGCCGCGCTGGACGAAATCCGCGCCGCGGCAGCGACCCGCGAGCGCTGAGCGTCGCCCGCACAGTTTTTCTCAACCCGCAATCCGAGACTCCCCATGCGCTACGAAGACTTCCAGCACCTCCGCTTCGATCGTCATCCCGACGGCGTCCTGCTCGTCACGCTGAACCGCCCGGACGTGATGAACGCCACCAACGCCCGCCTGCACTGGGAGCTCACGAAGATCTGGGGGGTGATTCACGACGACCCGCAAACCCTCGTCGCCGTCGTCACTGGTGCCGGGGAGCGCGCGTTCTCCGCGGGCGGCGACCTGTCGTGGGTGGAAGAGATGGTGGGCAACCCGGAGATCGTGAAGGTCGTGAAGAAGGAAGCGGCGGACATCGTCTACAACATGCTCGCCTGCGACAAGACCATCATTTCCGCCATCAACGGCACCGCCGTCGGCGCCGGCCTCGCCGTGGCGCTGCTGGCGGACATCAGCATCATTGCCGAAGAAGCGCGCATCACCGACGGTCACACACGGCTCGGTGTAGCCGCCGGCGACCACGCCGCTATCGTATGGCCGCTGCTGTGTGGTGTCGCAAAAGCGAAGTACTACCTGATGACCGCGGAATTCATCGACGGCCGCGAAGCCGAACGCATCGGCCTCGTGAGCCTCTGCGTGCCGCGCGCGCAACTGCTGGACAAGGCGCTGACCGTCGCCGGCGCGCTGGCACGCGGCAGCCAGACCGCCATTCGCGCCACCAAACAGTCCATGAACAACTGGATGCGCATGGCAGGCCCGATCTTCGATCACTCACTGGCCGAAGAAATGCTGTGTTTCCTCGGTCCCGATGCCAAAGAGGGCCTCGATTCCGTGCGCAACAAGCGGGCGCCGAAGTTTCCGTCGGCGCAGTTGCCAGAGTAGGCGCGCGACAGCGTGCCCGTTGATGCGCGTCAAAGCCTTGCGTGGCACGGAAGAAGCGGCGGCGACTTCGCCCAGGTCGCATGCGACATCCCGCGCAACTCCCACCTTATCGTTGCTTCAACGTGACCCCCACGTCGCCTTCCATCCAGGCCTCAAACCAGTGGCTTGAGCTGACGCCGGCAGCCCAACAAAAGCGCAAACGAGATCAGGGACAGGCCTACGTCTTATAGATCCGCAATGAGAGCAGTTCCGGACGCGGTACCGAACGGTGGGCATCCTGCACAGCAAGCTTGCGGCGGTCATCGTGCGGCCGGCCCTCGGGGCTGTGCCCCGATTGCCGGCTGCGTGTTTTCCGCGAACGGAATAGGCCGCCCTGTCAGGCCGCCTTGCGCACGTTCAGCTGCTGCAGGCGCGGGGCCACCTTTTCGCCAATGAGCTTGAGGCTGCTGCGCACGAGTTCGAACGGCATGCCCGCATAGGACACCGCCATCGCCGGGCGCAGATCGCCGGTCATTTCGGCGCGCTGCGTCCACTTGGCGACGATCTGATCGGGCGTGCCCCAGGCCTGGCTCTGCAGGAAGGCTTCGCAGGCGGCGTCGAGGCCGATTTCCTTGATCGCCGAGGCGCCGGCCTGATAGGCCTGATAGCCCTTGGTCTCGCCCCAGTGCGTGCCGTCGAAGTCGTAGTGGCGGATAACGCTCGCGTAGTACTTCGTGAGGTACTCGCGCGCGACCTTCTCGGCCACTTTCGGATCTTCATGGCAGAAGGTGAAGTCGGAGAACACCGGCGCGCCCGGTTGCTTGTTCGGATGCACTTCCTTGAACCGCTTGCGCCAGGCTTCGACCGCCGCGTTGTGCTGCGCCCACGGCAGCTGCACGAAGGACATCATGGTGCCGCCGATCGTCGCCGCCGCCATTGCAGAGTCCGGCGTCATCGCCACGGACAGGAAGCCGCGATCGCGATAGCCGTGCTCGGGCTTCGGCGTGACTTCGGTGCGCGACTGCTTGAAGAACGGCGTGTCGTATTCGGCAATACCGGTGTCGAGGATGTCGAGAATGATCTCGGCGGACTGGTCGAAGCGCTCGCGCGAGCTGCCCATCTCGACGCCGAATGCGCGGTATTCCTCGCGCGCGAGGCCGCGGCCGAAACCGAGCATGAAGCGCTCGCCGAGCAGGATCTGCAACATGATGATCTTCTCGGCGACGCGCGTCGGGTTTTCATGCCACGGCAGGATGATGGCGCCGGTGCCGATCTTGATGCGGCTGGTCTTGCCGGCCAGGTACGACAACCACTGCATGTTGTCCGGCATCATCGAGTAGTTCGGATCGAAGTGATGTTCGGGCAGCAGCAGGAAGTCCATGCCGACTTCCTCGGCCAGCAACGCGACCTGGGTTTCTTTGCGCATCATGTCGGCGTCCGACATGCCGGGGTGGGTGTTCTGAAATATGAACTGCAGACCTACTTCCATTCGTGCGTCCTCTTCTATCGGGCCTGAGCCAGGGCGTGTTCAGGTTTGTGATTCGAGGGGCAGGAGCCCCGTTGCCCTGCAATTTACGCGGGCAAAGCGCCGACGGGAACCCCGGTGCGACGCCTGACGTGCGACCGGGCACATCGAGAACACTGAAGTAGCGCAGGGCTGCCCGTGCGCAACAGACATGGCGGGCGCGATATCCTGCGGGCAAATATCGACGACAGCATGCCTGATTGACCGTTAGTCCCTACCCTGCAACGACTTAACGCCGCAGAGACAACGAGCCCGCCGTATCAGCCCGTCCGGCATTCATCCCCGTCTTCGTCGGTGTTCTCGGTGTTCTCGGTGTTCTCGGTGGCAAAAAACTCTCCGCAGATGCTGCAACGCAAAATCAAGAATCGCGTCCCGCCGGCCCCGCCTGCGCGCGCCAGCGGGCCAGCGGGCCATGCCCCTGAGCCAGCGGTCGACGTCGGTCACCTTGCGGACCATGTAATCGTGCACGCCCGGGTGAGGGAGGATCAGGAATTCCTCGCGGGCCATCGCGCGCACCACGCACTCGGCCAGTTCCTCCGGCTCGATCATGCCGTCGACGCTCGCGACCGCCGCGCCGTCGGGCCGCGCGGTCATCGGCGTGCGCACCGCCTGCGGCGCGAGCACCGACACGCGCACGCCCTGCTCGCGGTACTTGATCGACACCCATTCGGCAAACGCGACAGCCGCGTGCTTGGTGACGGAATAGGTCGCGGACTGGATGTGGCTCAGCAGTCCCGCTGCGGAGGCCGTGTGCACGAGGTAACCACTCTCCCGGGCGGCCATTTTCACCGCGGCGCTCATGACCGCATGCCAAAGCGGATCGGCACAGCCTTCGGACCGCTGACGAACTCCGATTCCGTGAGCCGCCCTTCGCCCGCCATTTCGACGAAATCGAGCCGTGGAATCAATTCTTCCCACAGCGCCTTCATTTCGACGCGTGCGAGATGCTGGCCGAGGCAGATGTGCGCGCCGTAGCCAAAGCCGATGTGGCGATTCGGCGAGCGCGTCGGATCGAACGCGAACGGATTCTCGAACTGCTCTTCATCGCGGTTTGCCGACACATAGGACAGGTAGACGAGATCGCCCTTGCGGATCGTGCGGCCACGGATGGCATAGTCTTCGGTTGCCGAGCGCACGAACTGCTGCACGGGCGAGGCCCAGCGGATCGTTTCCTCGACGAAGCCTGCGATCAGCGCCGGATCGGCTTTCAGACGGATGAGCAGTTCGGGCTGCTCAGCGAGCACCCACATGCCGATGGCGGTGGTGGCGGAAGTCGTGTCGTGGCCGGCGGTGGACGCGATGGCGAAATAGGAAATCATCGCGCGCTCTTCCATCTCGTTGCCGAACACTTTGCCGTTCGCAATCAGCGACGCGATGTCGGCGCGCGGCGTTGCGCGGCGATCCGCGATGATGGGGGTGTAGTAATTCCTGAATTCGTTAAACACGATGTTCCAGGTCTTAGTGATCTCGTCAGGGTTGCCGAGATCGCTGCCCGGCCGTTTCAGATCCGGATCGGCATAGCTGAACAGCCACTGCGTCAGCCGCAGCATCCGCGGGTGGTCCGCTTCCGGCACTCCGATCAGATCGAGCACGACCTTCAGCGGATACATGAAGGCGATGTCATGCGCAAACTCGCAGGTAGGCGCCATGGCCGCCATGCGATCGACATAGGTCTTCGCGATCGCGCGCACTGCATCCTTCATCTGCGAAATCTTGTCCGGCATGAAGCTCGGCGCGAGCACGGCGCGATACGCGCCATGTTCAGGGGGATCGAGTTGGACCAGCGAGCGCCAGATGTTGGACTGGCCGCCGGTATACTTCTTAACCAGCGCTTCACCGGCCTGCGAGATCAGCGTCTTCGAGCGGTCGCCGCTGTGGAAGATGTCGTCGCGGCGTGCGATCTCGCGCAGGTCGGCATACTTGGTCACGATCCAGTGCGGGTCGTAGCCCGGCACTTGCGCGATCGACAGCGGATAATCGCGCCGCAGCCGCGTGAATAGCGCATGCACGGCGCCGCGCTGGCCGAAGGTGACGGGATTGAACACCGGCGCCACGAGTTCGACCGGAATCTTCAGATTGTCCATGCATGCTCCCCTGCCCTCGCGGGCGACTGTACTGGAGGGCCTCGTATTTTGCGTATACCGTATACGCGTTATTTATGACTGTCTAGACAGGAGCTGTTCCTTGCCCATTAAGATGCGCGATCTCGAACAGGCGACGGGCGTGCACCGCGAAACGATCCGCGTGTACCTGCGCCACGGCTTGTTGCCCGAACCGCAGCGCAGCAAGCCGAATGTCGCGCACTACACGCAGGCGCACCTCGACGGCATCCGCACCATCCGCCGGCTGCAGAAGCAGCAAGGGCTGACGCTGCCGCAGATCAAGGCCGCCCTCTCCGGCGCGAGCGTGGACACGCCGCTGGGGGCCGGCGCCTTTGTGCATCTCGAGCGTCTGGTCAGCGGCCGGCTCGAGCTTGGCGAAGCGCTCGTGCGGCTCGAGGATCTCCGGGCGCGCAATCCGCGCGTCGGCGCCGACGCCGCGGCGATGCAGCGCGCAGGCGCGCTCACGCTGCGCCGGCAGGGCGGGCGGCCCGCCGTCAGCCGCATCGACGCCGAACTGCTGGGGCTCTGGGCCGGCATGCGCGAGGCCGGGTTCACCGCAACGGCCGGCTTCACACCGGCAGTGCTGCGCCACTACGTCGAATGCGCGGAAGACCTGGCACGCCGCGAGGTTGGCGCGTTTCTCGGCATCGTCACGGGCCGGCTTGATGCAACACAGGCGGCGACGCTGGCGGTCGAAGCCTTGAACCGCATGCTGCCGCTCTTCGGCTTGCTGCGCACCAAGGCCGTGTTGCGCGAGTTCGCGGCGCGCGAGCCCGCGCCGAAGCCCCGGCGAGGCGCGCGACAGAAGCGATGAATGTCTTGCGCTGACCGTTCAGGACGGGCGACTAACCCGTAAGTTCGAAGGCTTCGAGCTCGGGCTTCTTCATCATCTCGAAGAAACGATCGCGTGACCACGGCCAGCTGGCCGGCACGCCGTTCTTGTCGAGATACCAACTCTTGCAGCCGGTTGCCCAGATCGATTTCTTGGCGGCTTCGATGCGGACGTTTTCGAAGCGGGTCGACGCTTCGTCCTTCGCCGAGATTTCCCGGCAGCTGCCTTCGCGGATCTGCTCCATCAGCTGCAGGATGTAGTTCAGCTGGTGCTCGGCGATCAGAATCAGCGAGAAGTTGCCGACCGGGCCGTTCGGCCCATTCAGCATGAAGAAGTTCGGGAACTGCGGAATAGAGATCGACAGGTAGGCCGTCGGATGATCGTCCCATACGTCGTCGAGATCGACGCCCTTGCGCCCCTTCACCACCGCCGGCCGGATGAAGCTGTCGCTGCGGAAACCGGTCGCCACTACCAGCACGTCGAGTTCGCGAAGCTCGCCGCTCTTCAGGCGCACGCCGTTCGGTTCGATGCGTTCGATCGCATCGGTGACGAGATGCGCATTCGGGTGCTGGATGGCGTCGTAAAAATCCGACGAGAAGATCAGACGCTTGCAGCCCGCGCGGTAGCCCGGCCGCAGCTTCTCGCGCAGCACCGGATCCTTCACCTGGTAGTCGAGATTGGCGCGGCACGCGTCCTCTATTTCCCGCATTTCAGCCGATTCCGAATCGATCACCGCGTTTGAGAACGTGCGGAAGTAATCATTCGCCTCGACACGCAGGGCTTCCAGCCGGGACGGATCGGTGCGGAAGGCGTGCTTGTCGGCGTCGGTGTAAATCACGTTCTCGATCGGCATCACCCACTGCGCGGTACGCTGGAACAGATCGTAGCGGCCGACCTGATCGACGAGCGCCGAGGTGATCTGGATGGCGGTCGAGCCGGTGCCAATCACGCCGACTCGCTTGCCCTTCAGATCGACGCTGTGATCCCACTGCGCGCTGTGAAAGCGCGCGCCGGCGAAGGTCTCGAGGCCGGGAATGTCGGCGGTGAACGGATGATGCAGCACGCCAGACGCGGCAATGACGACATCGGCTACGTCGTCGCGGCCGGTGGAAGTCCTGATCCGCCAGCGGCCGTCGATGAACTCGCAGGTGTCCACCGCTTCCCTGAACCGGATGGCCGGCTGCACGTCGTACTTCTCGACGACGCGTTCGAAGTAGCGCTGGATCTCCGGACCCGATGCAAACGTGCTGCTCCAGCCCGGATTCGGTTCGAAGGAGTACGTATAAAGATGTGCCGGCACGTCGCAGGCGATGCCGGGATAGGTGTTCTCGCGCCAGGTACCGCCGATGCGGTCTGACTTCTCGTAGACGACAAAGTCCGTATAGCCCGCCTCCCGCAGCTTGATGACGGAAAGGATCCCGGCCATGCCTGCGCCGATGATGGCGATACGTGGTTCAACTGACTTCGACATGCTCAACTCCCCTGCGCGTTTCTCTCACGCTGTCGGATGCGCTGCTGATCGCGTTTGATTAATGCCCGTTCGCCCGGAATCGCAAACGGTGCGGACTGCCGGATAGTACGTTACCCGACGCGGTCTGTTGAAGGCGCTCAAACGGCCGGTGTGTCATCCATGTGCAGGATTTGTGTCGACTGCATCCATCCGGCAGGCCTGGGCAGCACATTGTGTCGCGGTTTTTCGCCGGCGTCCTGATCCGGATCAGCGAGCGGGGCTGGATCCGGGTATCGAACCGGAGCAGCGCCGAAAGCATGGGCATGCTTCCAGCATCCCTAAGCCGCTGACTGCAAATATCGATCGCGCAGGTCGTGCCACCCGGGGCGGTGGTGCCGGACAGACCTGCGTCCGGTACCGCCGCCCTGCAACAATCGGGTTTGTTGCAGCGCATACGCGCGCTTATTTTTAGATGAACGACGGCCGCCCGGTTAGGGACGCGTGCGGCAACGTCTTCGCTGCGCCGCACACATGGCTGGGCCTGCGGTTCAATCAGGCGGGGCGATACGCTTCAATAGGCGGCATGCCAAGTGCACTGCGGTAATTGTTGTGGAAGTGGTGCAGCGCCGGTTCGTTGCGCCCGAACAGGAAGTACGCCACTTTGCCGCTGTTCGCGGTCGCCTGCGTCTTCTCGCCCATCACGTAGTCCTCGTGCTCGACCGTGCTGACGAAGAGTTCAACCGTCGCGGTGACGTCGAGCGCGAGTTGGGCCGAGGTGTCGGCCTGGTAGAGATTTTCCGCCGTGACCTTGCTGACGCGCCCCGCGGACTCGATCAGCGCGGCAACCTGCGGCGTGGCGAAATGCGACACGCGACTCAGTGACTGACCGACCTTCTCGCGGTTCGGATAGATGCGCACGAGCACCAGCATGCCGGCCAGCGCGACGAGCTGGATGTTGGGGAACAGGTAGTAGGCGACGGCGCAGGCCGAACTCAGTTTCCACTCTTCCTCGGGCAGCTGACGCATCGCGTCCATGTAATGGCTGGCGAGCGTCAGCCGATGATGGCGACCGTACTCGCGATAGCCGAGGGCATCTCCGTGCAGCAGATTCGAGACGGTCTTCTTGTGCAAGGAGGTGAAGTGGTAGATCTCGCCGAACGTGTCGTTGGCAATCTTCCAGTTCAGTGGCTTGTCGAGCACCGACTCGCCCTGCCACACGCAGCTGCCGAAATCCCACGCGGCGAGTTCGGCCGCGAGTTCGGCGCCGAGCAGCGCGTCGATGTCAATGACACCGTCGTGCTGCGGATGTACGAACAGCAGTCCGTATTTCTCTGCCGACGGCAGCTCGAGGAGGCCGTGACAGGCTTTGTCGATCTCGCCGAACTGTTCGGCGAGGCGCACCCCGACGAGACGACCGTCCGTGGCGTAGGTCCACGCATGAAACGGACACACGAAGCGCGACTTTTCGCCGCGCGCTTCGCTGGTCAACTGGGCGCCGCGGTGGCGACAGGCGTTGACGAACGCATGGAATTTGCCGCGCTTGTCGCGCGTCGCGAGGATCGACACGCCGAGATCCTCGCAGGTGACGTAGCTGCCCGGTTTCGGCAGCTCTCCCGACAGGCCGATGACCTGCGGATGATCGACGAAAAACGCCTGCCACTCGCGCTGCGCGAGCGCCGCGTCGGTATAGGCCGACGTCGGGCTGACGGCAATGCGACCGGCGTCCGCCGTCTGCTTGCTGTCGAGGTAAGCGATCAGTTCCCGGATGATGCCAAGTTCAGCTTCGCGATTCATTGCCGTTTCTCCTGCTGGTGGCGTCGTGCTCCTCGCGCTGACGTGGGGACAATGGCCCCCCGTTCGGCGGGAGCCGACAGGGCTGCAATCTTCTTCAAGAGCTGGATGTGAAAAGTCTCGACCGCGTCCGCTGCAAGCGCGAGATGGATATCGAGCAGCGCGACGCGGCGAAACTCGTCGATCGAAATCTGCCCCGACGCCCACGCCCGACAGCTCGAGCGGTAGCTGCGGAACACGAGATCGGCGATGGATTCGGCACGCACGCGGCCGGCGAGCAGGCGCGCTTCGCGACAGGCGCGTACGCCGTCATCGATGAGCCGATGGCCCCATGCGTAAAGCTGCGCGACGCGGGCGTCGGTCGGCCCTACCTGCGCGAGGTGTTCAACGGCGAGAAAGGCCGGGCGGTAGAACTGCTCGTCTTCGGCGTATAGCGCGGTCGACGCGGTGACGATGGCGGTTGCCCGCGCGAGCGGTTCAGCGTCGCTCGCGGTCTGGATGCGGGTCTCGACCTCGAACAGGGCGTCGCCGATCAGCGCAACGACGACTTCCTCTTTGTTGCCGATCAGGTTGTAGATCGTCGGCACGGTGACCTCGGCGAGGCGCGCCAGATCGCGCAGGTTCATCGCCTCGAAACCGCCGCCCGTGAGCAGGCCCCGCGCCTCGGCGAGGATGCGCGCGCGGCGCTTCTGCATGTTGTGGGCACGGACGCTGAGGGGTTCGAACATGGGGAAAGTTTGGCACGCCGTTAAAATTTCAACAACGATAAAATTTTACCGCACTGCAAAATTCCCGTGCGTCGCGCGGCCTCGCTACACTGCAGGTCCCGTTTCCAACCCCGACGTGCTCATGGAACTCGACGAACTTCGCGAGCGCCTCACGCGCTTCGCCGCCGCCCACTACGGCCGCGGCCAGATCATTCACGGGCTCAGCGGCTTTGCCGGCAGCCACGGCGGACTGACCTTTGGCTTCGAGATCCGGGACGCGGCGCGGGACACGCTCACCGCCGCGCTCGTCATCCGCCTGTCGCCCGTGGGCGTGCGCCGCGCGTCGAACACCGATGTGCTACGTCAGGTACCCCTGCTGACGACCCTCGCCGCGCACGGCTACCCGGTGCCACCGATACGCCATTACGGCGCGGACGACGAGTGCTTCTCCACGGCCTATGTGATGTTCGACAAGCTGCCCGGCCACTCCTTCATTGTGTGGGAACCGGACGCGAGCTTCGACATGAGCGATGCGGCGGTTGGCGGCCTGTGGCGCCAGGCCATCCGGCTCCTGGCCCGCGTGCACCAGTTCGACTGGCAGCGGCACCTGCAGGACTGGGAGCAGCCGCTGGACATGGCGCGCGAGATCACGCGCTGGGATCGCGTGCTCGAAAAAGCGGCGCAGGCCGAATGGAAGGCGCTAGGCGAGGGCGTGCGCGCGCTGCTGATCGCCACGCCGCGGCCACCGTCGCCGCGCGGCCTGATGCACGGTGACTGCCAGCCCGGCAACATCCTGTTCGACGCACACGGCGCAGTCGTCGCGCTGCTCGACTGGGAACTGTCCGGCATCGGGCCGCAGACCTACGACCTCGCCTGGCTCATCATGATCGGCGACCGCGCGAACTGGCATCCAGACTGGTATGCCCACAATCCGCTCTCGCCCGAGGAGATGATCGACGAGTACGTGCGGCTCACCGGCCGCGACTGCGCGGGCCTGGCGTGGTACCGCGCGCTCGCCGGCTACAAGATGGCCGTCATCACTGGGCTCTATGTGCGCCTGCACCGCGAAGGCAAACGCCCGGATGCGGCGTGGGAAAAGATGGCCCTCGCCCTGCCTGCGATGTACGGGCGCTGCCGCGAACTGCTCGGCGGTTGAGGCGCGGGGGCGAGCGCTGAGCCAGCCGTGCCGGCGAAATGAAGACGAATCTAGCCACGGAGGGCACGGAAGAAGAATAATTTTTTGGGGGCGCCGCCGCAGAGACGGCGCCAAAACCAGAGACTAAGCCCACGCTCGACTTGTTTTCTCCGCGCCCTCCGTGGCTAGATTCTACAGCCGCTGGCTACTTGATCACGACCGGATTCACCGGCGCACCCGCGCCGTTGACGATCTTCAGCGGCGCGGCGACATAGAGAAACGTGTATTGGCCGTCGGCGGCGCAGTCGGTGGCGAGGTCGTCGAGCCAGGCGATTTCGGTCAGCGTGACGCCCAGGTTGCGCATCAGCGCGTTATGCAGCGGCAGCACCACGCCGGACACCGGATCGACGGTGACTTCATTGGCGATCGTGTCGGTGACGAGATTCGGGATCTCCATGTCGTGGAACCACTGCACGAGCTCGGGGCTGTAAGTCAGGCCCGGTTCGATGAAGTTGCCGTAGAACTCTTCGCGCGAAACCTTGTAAAACTTTGCGATCCAGCCGGTGCGGACAATGAGAATGTCGCGTGGATTGATCTCGGTGCCCTGCGCCTTCGCACAGGCCATCAGATCTTCGTGGGTGAAGGTTTCGGCGACATCCAGCACCTCCTTGCCGCGCCAGCGCGCGATGTCGAGCAGGATCCCGCGACCGACGATGCCGTGCTCGGCGAGCGGCAGGATGCTCGCCTTCGAGAGGCCGCCGATCGTGGTCTTGGCGTCATAGCCGTTCCAGATCTGGCCGTCGCACCACACGTGGCCCAGCGCGTCGTACTGCGTGGAGCCCTGCGGATAGCAGGTCATGTAGTCGTCGGCGTAGTGCACGCCACCGTCGAAATGCGCGCCCTTGCCGGCGATCCAGTGCCCTTCGTCCATCACATTGACGCGAATGGCGCCCGAGCGGCCCGGCCACACGGGGTCACCTTCAGGATTGGCCATCTTCACCTGCAGCGTGAACACCTTGCCGGAGCGGATGCAACCCGCCGCTTTGACGACCACTTCGGGTGTCAGGTAGTTCAGGCTGCCGATTTCATCATCCGGCCCCCATTTGCCCCAGTTCTTCGGCGCATCCTTCAGGAGTTCCCCAACCGGCTGCACAGTCTTCTTTGGCGTGGATGACATGGAACGCTCCTTGAACTTGACGGCGCACGGCTGTGCGGTAAGGAGCGAAGATAAGTGGCCGGCCGGCGCGCAGGCAAGCACCTGCTGACCAGCATCCGCAGATGCATCGCGCCGCACCTGTCGCTATCCTGCCGCCAGGGCCGCTGCGCGTGGCCCTGTCGCACTGCCGCAGGGAACTGTGGCAGTTTCTTCTCTTCGCATGCTGAAACGAGGTGTCTAATGAACCGCAAGGAAGTCGTGATCCCGCAGGGACAAGAGGTTTACTACGAGCAGTTTCATTTCGCGCCCGCGATCAAGGACGGCAATCGCCTGTACTGCTCAGGCGTGATTGGGGTCGGCGCCGATGGCAAGCCACCGGCGGATCCGGAAGCGCAGTTCGTCTGCGCGTTCGAGTCGGTCAGCCAGGTGCTCGCCGCAGCCGGCGTCAGTTTCACGCAGGTGATCGAAATCACCACCTTCCACGTGGGCCTGCAGCAACACCTGACAACGTTCATGAAGGTCAAGGATCGCTACCTCGACAAGCCCTATCCGGCCTGGACCGCCATCGGCATCACCGAACTGGCCTTTCCCGGTGGTCTCGTCGAAATCAAGGTGATCGCGCGCCTCGATTGACGAGTACGCTGTAAGCCCTGCGCGCGCCGCGTTTTTACCGGGGACACGTTCCATGATCGCGTTTCTCGAAGCGCAGCGCGCCGGCCTCTATGCGCGCGCGCAGTGGCTGCCGAACACCGTCGCCGGCGTGATCGTCGGCGTCGTCGCCCTGCCGCTCGCGATGGCCTTCGCCATCGCCTCCGGCGCCCGCCCCGAACAGGGGCTGTACACGGCCATCATCGGCGGCGGCCTCGTCTCCCTGTTCGGCGGCAGTCGCGTGCAGATTGCCGGGCCGACCGGCGCTTTCATTGCCATCCTCGCAGGCATCACGGCGCAGTACGGCATCGCGGGCCTGCAGGTGGCAACGCTGATGGCGGGCGTGATCCTGCTGCTGATGGGGCTCGCGCGCATGGGCGGGGTGATCAAGTTCATTCCGGCGCCGGTCATCATCGGCTTCACGGCCGGCATCGGCGTGATCATTTTCGTCGGCCAGTGGGGCTATTTCCTCGGTCTGCCGAAAACCGGCGGCGCGCACTTCCACGACAAACTATGGCAGCTGCTGCAGGTGTTGCCGGAGGCGCATCTGCCAACGGTGGGCCTCGCGGCATTCAGTCTGGCGCTCGTGCTGTATGCGCCGCGCATCCCGGGACTCACCCGGGTACCAGGTCCGCTGGTGGCCATGCTGGTGGCGACCGCCCTGCACAGCGCGCTGCAGGAGCCCGGCATCGCGACCATCGGCAGTGCGTTCGGCGGCATCCCGGCCGGCCTCCCGCCGCTGACCTGGCCCAGCCTGTCGCTGTCGCAGGTCATTGCGCTGATCGGCCCCGCGTTCACGATTGCGATGCTCGGCGCCATCGAGTCGCTGCTGTCCGCGGTCGTTGCCGATGGCATGGCGGGCACGCGGCACGATTCGAACCAGGAGCTGATCGGACAGGGGCTCGCAAATATCGCGGCGCCACTGTTCGGCGGCTTCGCCGCCACCGGCGCGATCGCGCGCACGGCCACCAACATTCGCAACGGCGCCACCAGCCCGCTCGCCGGCATCGTGCACGCGCTGACGCTGGTCGCGGTGTTGCTGTTTCTCGCGCCGCTGGCCGCCGACATCCCGCTCGCCGCGCTGGCGGCGATTCTGTTCATCGTTGCCTGGAACATGAGCGATGCGAAACATGTCGTGCGCATCGTGCGTACCGCACCGTCGGCCGATCGGGCAATTCTGATCATCACCTTCCTGCTGACGGTGTTCGCGGATCTGGTGGTGGCGGTGAATGTCGGCGTGATCCTCGCCATCCTGCACTTCCTGCGCCGGATGTCGGACTCGGTCGACACGCAGGCCGTTGCCGCCGGGGAACTGCACGCCGAGCTCGCGCAGCGCGGGCTGCCGGCGCTGCCGCCCGACGTGCTCGTATTCGAGATCTCGGGGCCGATGTTCTTCGGCGCGGTCGAACACTTCGAGCGCGCGCTGATCTCTACGCACACCACGCCGCGCGCGTTGATCGTGCGGCTGCGGCTGGTACCTTTCATGGACATTACCGGCATTCAGACGCTGGCCGAAGTGGCGTCGAAGCTGCACGCGCAAGGCGTGCAGGTGGTGCTGTGCGAAGCCAATGATCGGGTGCTCGCCAAGCTGAAGAAAGCGGGTGTGGTGGGCGAGGTGGCCGTGGCCCGCCACGCGTGCGATCTGCCGGCGGCGGTCGCGCTGACAACGCCTGCGGCACTGACCTGACGCGCCGGCACGCGACCGTTTGACGGGCAACCGTCAAAAATCGAAGTACACGGATTTCTGCGCCGCGCCGCCGAACACGGTCAGGAACACCACCAGCCCCGCATAGACACCGCCGCGCAGCCATGCCGGCTTCGACCACCACAGCGTGAGGAGATCGCGCCGCGACAGGAAGCCGACCATCTTCGGCTCCAGCAGCGCCAGCACGAAGGCACCGCCGACGATGCCGTACTGAAAGCTGCGGTAGTGAATCGGCGCGTCGGTCAGGGCCGGCATGCCGAGCACGGCATAGAACATCGTCCACGCATCGTCCCAGCTCTCGGCGCGAAAGAACACGCGGCTGATGACCATGATCAGCGCCACGTGGAAAAAGAATTTGACTTCGACTCCAACACGTTGAAGTCGCGTCACTGTGCCCTGCAGACATTCAACAACCTGCGCGTCCGGTGGCTGCCGTGTCGTGTTGCCCTGCGTAGCGGCCTGCGCCGCATCCTGATTCGCGACTTCGTCTGCTGCGCGGAAGCCGCTGGTCTGGCGAGCACTGCCACCCCAGCTTTGTACTTCACCGATAGAGGCTTCGGCAAAGCGGGTGAGTTTGGCCGGCTCCTGGAGTGACCGCAGGCTGTCGGCATACCCCCACAAATGCAGGTTCGCACGTATCCAGTCGCCATACCGCTGATGAGCGAGCAAACGTGCCTTATCATCAAAATAGACCTCATACCCCATCCCGCTACTGCGCTGAAGTATGCCGTCGTCGAGCCCGATCAGCACCTGCGCGGTTCGCCCTTTGTCGAATACCCCGTGGCGCTCGAGCCGCGCGACGATACCTTCGATGTTACAGGCTTCGGCCCCGGGCAGGCCCAGGTTGAACGCCTCCAACCCGGTTTCACGGCGCAGCACCTCAGGAAAGATGCCGTTGTCGACGCGGCTGTTGCCGAGCACGAGCACGGCCGTCGGCTGCGCTTCGAACGCGAGCACTTTGTCCATCGCGCGACCGGCCGCGAACACTGAACGATAGCGATAGAGGAAGGCGTCGCTGTGCAGAATCGCCTCGACACCGGCCAGCAGCAGCAGGGCAACGAGGACGCCGCCAAAGGGCGTGCGCCAGACGGCGCCGTGCACGCCGCCATGCTCGGCTCTGGGCGCGGTGGCCGGCGCCGGGGTCAGCGACTCTGGTCGTTCAATCATCCTGCAGCATGCTCATGGCGGCGGACGTCGCCGGCTGATCCCCAAGGGCCTGCCGCGCGCTGCGCGCGCGGTGTGTCGTTATAGCGGGCAGCCGGCGCGCGATCTGCAGTGCCCTTGGCAGCATTTCAATCTGTCACATCGGGGCCGGCGGCGCCTGCCTGGCTATCACCCCGGTTGCCGACTCACCCGGACACGCTTACAGCGCCTCGCGCAACCAGACCAGGGCGTCGGCCCGCGCCCAGACGCCGCGCGCGGCGGCGCGGTAATGCCAGGCTTCGGCCGGACCGCCGACCACGAGATCGACCTGCTGCAGGACTTCCGGCGGGCATTTGGCCTGCTCGTCGACCAGCGTCCGCAGGGCCAGATCATGGCGGGGCCTGGCAGCGGCGAGGGCCGCACGCGCGTCTGCCTCACGGCCGGCCATGTACAGTGCGAGCATCTGGTTCAGCGCCGGGCCACAGAGATCTTCCGGAAAACGCTCGAGCACGGCCAGCGCGCGCGCGGGCTGGTCGCGCTGCAGATAGCCCAGCGACAGCGGATCGCGGATGCCGTGGTTGTCGGACGGGTTCAGCGCCAGCAGCAGTTCGGCGGCCGCGAGGAACGCGTCGCTGGCCGCGCCGCTGGCCGGATCCTCGTCAGCGCTATACGCCGCCTGGGCCAGCAGGCGCAGCGCCGGGCGGTTGTCGGTACTGCCCCAGGGCAGCGTCCCGGACACGTTGCCGGCGGGCGCCACGTGGAGTCGCAACAGCGCGACGGCGCGCGCGAGCAGCGCGTCGAACAGCGGATCGCGCGCGCCGTCGCCGAGCAGATCGGCGACCAGCAGCACCAGATCGTCCAGCACCTCGAAGCTCTGCCACGCCAGCGACTCCTGCGCCAGCACCTCGAGCCAGCGCTCAGGCTCGGCCCAGGCCTCGTCGTGTTCAACGTACAGCCCGGTCAGCATCGGTTTGCGCGACGGAAAGACATCGGCCCAGCGCCCTTCGAGTCTACGCAGACGTGCATCGGCTTCGATGAGGTGCTCGCCGTCGTCATGGGCCGCCACGATGTGATGCACCGCGATCGGCGGCGCCGCGGCCAGCAGCGCGTCGAGTTGCGCAAGTTCGGGATACTCACTGCGGTCGATCGGCGGCGCCTGCAGGGCGGTCCGCGGATCGTCGATCACGCGGCGCACGAGTTCGATGATGTGCTCGGCATCCAAATCGCGGTCGCGTTCGAGGCGCGGTAACCAGAAGCGGGCGCGGGCGCGCGCGTCGTCGTAACGTTGCGTTGAAATGAGTAAGGTCAGTTCGAGTACCGCGTTCGACGGGTGGCTCGGTTCGAGCCGGCGCACCTCCGCAAAATCCTCCCATGCGCCGTCGATGTCATCGTTATCGAGCCGCTGCAGCGAGCGCTCGCGGATCGCCGCCGCGCGCAGCCCTTTGTCGCCGCGTTCTATCGCCAGTTGCATCAGGCGATCGGCATCGGCCGTGCGTCCGAGCGCAAAATAGCTGCCGGTGAGAATCACGAACAGGAACTCGAGCGCGCCGCCCAGTTTAGTGCGCGCCTCGAACCACGGCGCAAGCAGGGCCACGACGCGCGCATGCTGATCATCAAGCCGCCACTGCTCAGCCACGTCGCCGAGATCGAGCACGTCGACCGGTGAACTTGCCAGTTCCGCATACCTGGACTCGGGCAGATGTTCGAGCACGAAGGCAAGCGCGTTGTACTCGGACAAATCGAGCGACGCGGCGAGCGCCGCGCAGCACTGCTTGAACTTCTCGCCCGACCCGCACAGACAAGGCTCGTTGCGCCCCGGCAGCGGCGTCCGGCTCGCGCGGAAGCGGTGCTGCGGCAGCGGCAGCTCGTTGTAGATCGCGGCCCCGAACAGCCGGAAAAAACGCGCGACCGGTCCGCCCGAGGCCTCGACGTCGGCCGCGAGCGCCGGCGCGATGCCCGGCCCGGCGTCAGCGAACCAGTCGAGAAAGGCCGCCCGATCCGGGTTATCGAGGCAGTGGCGCGCAGCGGCGTCAAACATCGCGTCGGCTTCCGCGGCGTCGTTGTGCGAGGGATCGTCGATGGCTTCAGCGCTCACGGCGGGCTCCGCCAGGAAAGGGTGGCAACGATAGCAGATGGCGAGGAAAAGGGACTTGCGCGAGCCGGCCGCGCGCATTGATCTGCCCATCAGCGCATGGTGTCCGGGCGTGGGGAACGGTCAATCCGCGTCTTCAAGGTGATTAGCGCTCATGCGCCCTATCCACTTCGACATCGATCAGCGTGCGCGCCGCGAGCGTCTGGTCGCGACCGGGCATGCGCAGCACGATCAGGCGTGTGCCGAAGATGCTCAGACGCCAGTCGGCTAGCGCCAGCACTGCCCGGCCGGCCGCGACATCCGGCGCGACGACATATGCGGGCACGAGCCCGACGCCGAGCCCTGCGAGCACGGCGTCGCGCAGCAACCTGAAGTTCCCGAACGCGGGCGGCTGCACCCTGATGGCACGCACCGGCGGCGCCTACGCCCGCGGAATTTCCGCGTTCTTCGTGCCGGCGGCGCTGCCCGGCACCACGACCTGCGATGTTTATCTCGACAACGTGCGCATGCCGGCCGCGAATCTCATCGGCGAATTTCAGCTCGGGCAGGCGATGCTCGCCGACCGCCAGGCCGCACTGCTGGCAGGCTGGTCGCTGGCACAGGCCACCGCGCTCGCCTACGATGCGAGGCCGCCCGGCGCGAGTGATTCAGGCGTCAGCATGCAGGCTTCGTGCACCAAGCTCTTCACGACCGAGATGGTTGGCCGCGTTGCCGATCGCGGCGTGCAGATCCACGGCGGCGCCGGCGACATGAACGAATACAAGGTCGAGCGCTTCTACCGCCACGTGCGCCTGCTGCGGCTGTACGCAGGCACGTCGCAGATCTCCAGCAGCTCGTCATCGGCAAACATCTGATGCGCGCGCCCTGAGCAGCGCATCATCGACAGGAGCACACCCATGCAGATCCCGCGCGGCAGTCTTGAGGGCACGGTCGTCGTCGACGCGTCGCGGGTTCTCGCCGGCCCCTATGCGGCCCAGATCCTCGGCGATCACGGCGCGGACGTCGTGAAGGTCGAGTCCTTCGACGGCGACGACACGCGCGGCTTCGGGCCACCGTTCATCGACGGCGTCGCGCCCTACTATCTCGGGCTCAACCGGAATAAGGAGGATCTCGCGCTCGATCTGTCGACGCCGCGCGGCATCGAGGTACTGTTCACACTGCTCGAGACGGCCGACGTGTTCATCGAGAACTTCAAGATGTCGACGTGGCGCAAATGGGGCATCGAGGATCTCGACGCGATCACCCGCCGCTTGCCGCGTCTCGTGCACTGTCGCGTGTCGGGCTTCGGCGAGGACGGCGAGTTCGGCGGCCTGCCGGGCTACGACGCCGCCCTACAGGCGATATCCGGCATGATGAGCGTCAACGGCGAAGCGACGGCGGACGCGACGCGCGTCGGCATGCCGATCGTCGACACCTCGACCGGCATGCACGGCGCGATGGGCATCCTGCTTGCGCTGCTCGAGCGCAACCGCTCCGGTCTGGGCCAGCGCCTCGAAGTCACGCTCTACGACTGCGCGATCTCGATGCTCCATCCGCATGTGTCGAACGTGCTCTACGGCGGCCGCGCCGTGCGCACCGGCAACGGCCACCCGAACATCGTGCCCTACGATCTCTTCCCGACCGGCACCGTGCCGCTGTTCATCGCCGTTGGCAATGATCGTCAGTTCGCAACGTTGTGCCGGGAACTCGGCGCACCGGCCGTGAGCGCGGACCCGCGCTACGCGTCGAACGGCAAGCGCGTGGAGCACCGCGCGCCGCTGCGCGAGACCCTCATCGGCATGCTGGCGAGCCACGACGGCGTGCAGCTTTTCGATCGCCTGATGGCGAGCGGCGTACCCTGCGCGCCGGTGCTGACCGTCGAACAGACGCTCGCGCTGAAGCACACCACCACGCGCGAGATGCAGGTCGAACTCGGCGACTATCGCGGTGCCGGCATTCCGGCGAAGCTGAGCCGCACGCCCGGCACCGTGCGTCTGCCGCCGCCGCGCATCGGCGAGCACAGTGCCGGGGTGCTAGGGCGCTTCGGCTTCACACCCGCGCAAATCGCGCAGCTGTTCGAGGCAAAGGTGGTGAAATGATGTCCTGACCGGCGCGACGCGGTTTGGCTGCAACGTCTGCGTCTCCCGAATCGGGGTACACGCCGGACTCTGTGCAACCGACGCCGGCGACCTGACGTGCCTGGTGCGCGAAGGCGCGGCTGTCGCGCAAGCCGCCGTCTGCAAAACGCGAAGGGGGGGCGCGCTTCGCGACCGCTGGCAGGATATCGCGTGCATCACCGATGGCGGATTGGCGGCCCCTAAGCCGGCCTCATAGGTTAGTTCTTAAGCGTCGTCGTAGACATACTGGAGGCCGAGTTTGGTGCGTCCTGTGCGGCGGTCTCGCTCTGGATGGGCGCGACGTGCGTTGGTCGATAAGTCGTCGAGGGCACGTTCGACACAGTGTTTGAGGCGTCGCGGCTGATGCATCAGCGCATGGAAGATCTCGCCGCGCACGTGGTGGATGCACCTGGCAATGATGAGGGTGGAAATCGCTACGCGCGCACTGTACTGCGTCATGTGCGCACAATAACGCGTCAACGTCGCGGCGCACAGCGAAGCCCGGATGAGCCCTTCGGCGATAGCGGGATTGGACGTGTCGAAAGCGTGCAGATTGCTATGTGATTTCTATTCCTTGAACATGATCTCGACCTGCCAGCGCAGCCGATAGCCGTCGCTGATGTGCTACCGAGGCGCACCGTCAAAAATCTAGACAGGCGTGCCGCGCGAGCCGTCCCGTGACGGCTTTGAGCCGACGACCCAGCAGCTTCTTGACCGCACTTCCCTGCGCATCGAAGGCCTGCGCAATCAGGGCATTCAGGCCCGCTTTCGCGCGCACGATGAAGTTATCCCCGGCGGCATCAAGAGCTTGCAGGTAGGCCTGGCCATCATAACCACGGTCGCCCAACAACAGGCCATCGCGAACGTCCTCGACCGGCGGTAAAAACCCACGCTCTCCCGTACTGTCCGGGCTCAGCACCACGCGCTTGGCGGTCTCGCTCATCAAGTCCAGATCCGCATGCAATTCCACCGCGGCCGGGCTAACGATGGTGAAGCGTCCTGGAAAATGCTCAGCCAAGCTACGCTTCACGGCAAACGAGGTGCCGTCCTGGATACGGATGTGGTCGCAGCGCGCAAACGGACTCTCCGGGCCAAAGCGCAGCGCTTCACCCGCTAACTCGTTGTGGAAGGGCTAGTACCGAACCGTGGTCGCGCACAGGGCGTTGAAGGCGCGCTGTAAATCGGCAATCGAATTCAGCATGCTGGTGGCGAAGGCATCAATCAAACTTAACGCCAGACGAAACGGCGTCACCGTGCGCTCACGCCGGCACCAGCGCGACGCCTTGCCCAACGCGTTCAGCGTGTCCTCGTCAAAACTGCGCT
>Ga0163144_10009431_pt1 | contig 20965 bp, 18 predicted proteins | sample OliLak19BULKMAT1_FD_123175 | JGI IMG/M metagenome (GOLD analysis project Ga0163144, IMG submission 123175) | Freshwater microbial mat bacterial communities from Lake Vanda, McMurdo Dry Valleys, Antarctica - Oligotrophic Lake LV.19.BULKMAT1 | ecosystem: Environmental > Aquatic > Freshwater >... | reverse complement strand
TAATGGGCTGCTCAAGCCGCTTCAAGAAGGATACAAAGCCCCAGGTTTTGATCAAATTGAAGACCTGAGTCATCATTTAATTTATTTATTATTATTAAATGATAATGACGCCATTGGCAAAACCGGCAATAATGCGGCGCTGGTCGTCGATAGTAAAGATCAAAAAAATCCAACACAATTACGCATGTTTACTTATGATAAATTATTTTGTTTAAATCTTAGCAAAAACTATCAAATGTCTATTGACGAGCGATTTAATATGTCGACCCCCTATTATAGGGATCGAATGAATCGACCTCTTATCTATTCCGATAATTTGGGCAGGCATGGAGCAATGCGTAATTTCTCAGTGGTGATGGATGGTCAACTTTCAGCTAAATTTCAAGCTTTTCTAACCGCCAAATCAAATATAGGCAATATCAAATTATTTTTAGAAGCAACGAAAGAAAGATTAAAAGAATATCCTGCTTACGTCAAGAAATTATCTGAAGTAGAACAAGAGCTGAATAAACGGTGGCGACAAATTGATGATTCTTTAAAATCTACCCTGGAATTATATGAAAATTTAGATTGCAATCTAAACTTTTTGGATGCCATTCACGGCATGGAACAATGCTTGTCGAAAACCAGTATGTATTCAGAAGAAGGAACTCCATTTAGAACCCCTCATTTACTGGATGAAAAAGAAAAAATCATTATAAGTATTGAGAAGAAAGACGAGGATCGAATTGTTCTGATTAAAAACGCGCCTAAGGACTGGATGAAAAAACTTCCTGAAAAATTAGAAAAATTCATTAAAAGAAATGAGAATTTATCCAAGGAAAAAGTCTTTAACGGCTTTTGTGTACCCAAATCCAAGTGGAAGGAGTTTCAAAATATTCTCGCAAAAGAATTAAATCCTCTTCAAATTCTAAAAATAAAACATCCAGAAGTTTTATTTTTTAGTGACTTTAAAGAGGTAACATCAGAAGCTGATTTTATGCCGAATCAGTTTTTAATTTCTCCCGATAAACTTATAAAAATGAATCCAGATTCGCAAAATGTAGATTTTCATAAATCATATAAAAACCTTTATCAAGCTTATTTAAAACCTATAGATAACAGATATGATAAATTAAATATTTTAAATAGCATGCTAATCAAGGTTAATCATTTTTTATCAACTGTCCAAAATTCTCCAAAAGAAAAAATGGTTTTAAAACATCTGGCTGCTTCCATTGTAAAAGAGCAGCAGTTAGTTTTAATCAATTTGCTTTTAAAGCAGGACCTTATAATGAAGAAGTTGGAATTTCCTGTTGACCGCTTCATGCGCTTAGAAAGCTGGTATTCCTTTTTTGATAAAGCGCATCATTTAGACTTAAATGAATCTATCAATAAATTATTATTCGTTTTTTTAACTAAAAATGACCCAAATTCTAATGTCAGCAAAAAGGTAATTGATTTCTTTAAAAAATTTAATAATCAAGATCTCTCTGCAAAAAATTATTTAGAATTAAAAGAAATATCAAATAATTTCAGTGCTGAGATAAGCTCCTTAGTCAGCTCTTTAAACAAAGTGAGCCCTCAGAAAGCAGGCCTATTCCAGCCAAAACCGGCATCGCCGTCAATGCCTTCCTTTAACTTCAGCCTCAGGAGTTAAAGGAAATTTTTACATGAATCGAAGTTTTCCTACAGATTATTTGATCGAAAGTCATTAAATTATGCAATCCAGGAAGGAGTAAAGGTTTTACTAATGCATACAATGGAGTGTTATCGTCAATAAAAATGGAGAAAATTATGAGATTATCAATGAAGTTGGCCTTGTCTGCCGGAGCCTCTTTTGCAACAGCTGGATTTGCTTTCGCGGGGAATAGCTCAACTTTTAATCCTGCGCCCCAAAATAATATCTATATTTCTGGCGAAATAGGCTATGGAAGCTTAGACACTCCAAGCAATGATCTGCCGGAAGATGTGTCATACTCCAGCGGAGATGCAGCAGCCAGCGCTAATATCGGCTTTACTCATCTTGTTTATAGAAATATCAATAACTTATTGCTCGGCATTGAATTTGGATATGATTATAATGGTCAATCAAAATATACCGCTGGTTCCGGTGATGATTCTATCAGCATGGAAGTGATTTCCTCAGATTTTCATCTCTTAGCCTCTGCTACCTACTTGCTTTCGAATGGAATTAATTTTTTTGCTAAAGCCGGTCCTGCCTACGTTAAGCAAGAACTGGATTTTAGCAGTGATGATAATGAGCAAACTGAAGATACCTCTAAGTCACAATGTGAACCCATGATAGCGGCCGGACTGGGATATCAATTTAAAAATTTTAATTTTTATTTTCAATACAATCATATATTTGGTAAAGATGCGCAAAATTGGACTGATTTAATTAATCCTGACGACGGAACATTTGCCCATATCGTCAGTGTTAATACCTATAAAGCAGGTGTTGCGATTAATATAGCCGTCTAATCTCAGAAAAGGATCAGCCCTGGCTTCAAAATCAACAGTCTCCTGATCCTATGATTGCTGCGGTTGCTGGGCTAGTAGTTCTCGAAATTACTAACCCCAGAGCTGGCCCAAGAAAAAATTTGGCTGCAAGAGAACGTCAGTAATGGGTCAAGGTTGAACGAAAAGTTGACGAAAAAGCGCAGCGTAGATGACTACGTGAGCATTTTGAGGAAACTTTTCGTTCAAGATTGACCCATTAATGACGTTCAGTGGGTTTCTTGGGACAGCCCTATTACTAACCCAGTCTAGTAAATTAAAAGCAAACCAACTAGGATAGTCTTGCAGATCACTCAGGAGAATGTTTATGCAAGAATTACAAAAAATTATCGAAAATGGTTATGCGCTACGGGATCAATTGTCATGGGATAAAGTCCCTGAAGAATTACAGCAAGCTGTGTTGCAAACTATTCAATTATTAGAAAGCGGTCAAATTCGAGTCGCTGAAAAAAAATCCGGGCAATGGCTGGTGAATCAATGGATCAAACAAGCGGTTTTATTGTCATTCAAAATTCAGCAAAATCAATTAGTAGACGCCGGATTTACTCGTTTTTTTGATAAAATACCTTTAAAGTTTGCAGCTTATGATCAAGAAAGCTTTCAACAATCAGGCATTAGAGTAGTTCCTCCTGCCTGTGTTCGCCAAGGCGCTTATATCGCGCCCAATACTATTTTAATGCCCAGTTATGTCAATATAGGCGCTTATATAGACAGCGGCTCAATGATAGATACATGGGCCAGCATTGGCTCCTGTGCCCAAATTGGTAAAAACGTCCATGTCTCAGCAGGTGCTGGGATTGGCGGCGTCCTTGAACCTCTACAGGCCCAGCCCACCATAATAGAAGATGATTGCTTTGTCGGCGCCCGGTCAGAAATTGCTGAAGGCGTAATTGTTGAACAAGGCGCAGTACTTTCTATGGGCGTATTTATTACTCAAAGCACACCTATCTATAATCGCGAGACTAAAGAAATCATTTATGGCCGGGTTCCTGCTGGCTCTGTTGTTATCCCAGGAACTTTACCTTCCGCTGATGGCAGCTATGGCCGCCATTGCGTTATTATCGTTAAACAAGTAGACGCTAAAACCCGGCAAAAAGTCTCTTTAAATGAATTATTACGGATTGAATAAGATGAACAATAAAGATATGGCCCAAGACGCCTTAAAATTAGCCATGGATTTAATTAATTGCGAATCAATTACACCTAACGATAAGGGCTGCCAGGATTTTCTGATTCAGGAATTAACGGCTATGGGATTTAGTATTACCAAGCTACCTTTCGGAGAAGTCCATAATTTCTGGGCTAGACGGGGTGAGCAAGAACCTTTGTTTTTATTTTCAGGTCATACGGATGTAGTTCCTCCCGGCCCTTTAGAAAAATGGCATTCTCCGCCTTTTTCAGCCACCGTAAGAGACAATTGTTTATTTGGGCGGGGCGCTGCAGATATGAAAAGCGCTTTAGCTGCTATGATTATCGCTTGTAAATACTTTTTAGCTGAGAACCCTCAAATCAATGGCTCCATTGCTTTTGCTATCACTAGCGATGAGGAAGGTCATGCTCAGGATGGTACAGTTAAAATAGTCGAGTATCTTCAACAGCAAAAGATTAAACCCACTTGGTGTTTAATTGGTGAAGCCAGTAGTCAGCAAGAATTGGGGGATTGCATTAAAATAGGCCGAAGAGGTTCAATGCATGGATTTTTACAGGTGATTGGCAAACAAGGCCATATCGCCTATCCTCATTTAGCTGAAAATCCAATTCATAGGAGTTTCAAAGCCCTGGATGAATTGACAAAAATTACTTGGGACTCGGGCAATGAGTTTTTTACTCCGACGTCTTTTCAAATTTATAATATTATGGCGGATACTGGCGCTTCAAATATTATTCCTGGCACCTTAACGGCTCGGTTTAATTTTAGATTCTCTCCGGCAAGTAGCGCTGAAAACTTGCAGCAACGCGTTTACAAAGTGTTGGATGATCATGATTTAAATTATAAAATTGACTGGGAAGTCTCTGGTCATCCATTTTTTAGCCCACCAGGGAAACTCGCTGGGGCTTGCAAAAAGGCCATACAAAGCGTTTGTAATCGGGAGCCTAATCCCAATACCACTGGAGGCACTTCTGATGGCCGTTTCATTGCTGATTTAGGCTGCGAAATTGTTGAGCTGGGTCCGCCGAGTAAAAGTATCCATCAAATCAACGAACATATTAAATTGGAAGATTTAGAAAATTTAACAATGCTTTATAAGGATATATTAAAGTCAATTCTGTAAAAAATCAAGAATAACCTCTTGATCGCGCAACCGTCAGCGCGAATAACAGGGATAAATAGAAGCTCAAAGTTTAGCAAAGTAATACCAGAGCATAAATTACTCCGCGTCGTGTACCCACAACATCCGCCTAATTCGCAGGATTAGTGTGGATCGTATATTCGGCATCAAGATAATCAATCTGGGCCTTGATCAATCATACTCCTAAGCCTGCTTTTACCTGAATCAGTGAGATTTTCTAGCTAATCAGCCTTAGAATTGCCCGAAGCAATAATTTTGATTTTAGTGCCTATCGTTGCAAACGATTCATTTAACCAGCGGGCATCTCGGGTGTAAACCCTGACACAGCCATGACTTGCATTATGTCCGGGAAGGGCTTTGGAGCCATGCAAAGCGATTCCTTTATAGAAATGCATACAATAAGGCATGGGCGCTCCACCATTAGTTTTCACAGGAAATTCAGAAGAAATGCAATCACTACCTTGTTTCCGGCTTATGCGAAATGTCCCTAAAGGGGTTTGACAAGGTTCATTAATGTCCGAACAAAAATCTTTGCCAGCAGAAACAGGTCCCCAATGAAGTAATTCCCCCTTAGAATTATAAGCAGCAAATGCCAGTTTGGAAATATCAATAATTAATAATCGTCCTTGTGGAGGTTCAATTTGGAGGGCAAATGGTGATAGATCAAAATATCTTAACAAAGATAAATGCTTAGGAACCACTATCCATTGAGACGCAGATAGCGGCAAATTAGTTCGATTAAATCGCTGCACTAATTCACGATCATGGGAATCTGGCCACAAACTTTTCCAAGAGTCATTACTTTTTGCTTTAATACACTTAAATTCAGGATGAGAACATAATTCTTGACCAAAAAAAGCAAAGGCAGCAGAAAAATTAGCTGCTAAAAAAAATCCGATTGCGAGCATTAATTTTAAATTAAATTTTTTCATTTTTTTCCCTCTTGTCTTCCCTTTAGTATTTTTAATCTACAATAATTAAATTAAAATTTCAAGACTTAATTGTATAACAATTACTGCTATACCCAGTTTTGAAGCAAATAATATATTTTACGTGTGCTCAACAGAATTGAAGCAGCATGCGATGAAGAAAGAGATCAGCGAAGAAGTTCTAATTGAAAGAGAAAAAAATTTGTAGGTTTTTACGTGAATTCTCAGGAACTGAGATTACCGTTCAAGACAAGGAAGATCCTATCCCAGCGAAAATATTTCTGCCAGCACAGACCATACTTATCCTTGACCCAGCCGCATTACTCATTTTCAGGACGGGCTGATGATTTCTCTCAAAGATAATTAATCTCCTCTTGGTCTTCACAGGCAACGCATGCTCCCTGGGTTATCATTACCATGATCCGTGCTGTTATTAGCAACAGGTTACAGCATGTTGCTCTCCGCCTATTTCAAAAAGCTTATAATCGCCTACTTGAAGTTCTAAAGACCTTTGTACTGAATTTAGTTTTTTATAAGTTAAGTAACCAGCCACTGCTGATGCACTTAAAATTCCCAGAACTGGATTTTCAGTGATAGCATTTTCATCTGTCGCGGCCCAAATCATGCCTGAAATAAAAGCCGAAACTGCTGAACCAGCTGCTCCGATCCAACAGGCTTTTTTGACAAAATTGGAGCGGTTTGAACAATGGGCCAAACCTTCACCCACCAAACTTAGGCTTACTGCGATACAACTACCCATACAAAACCAGCCATACTCGGAAAAGTTTGAGCAATATTTATATCCGGAATCACTCTTTACACTGGGACAACAATCTTTGCTTTCGAAACAGTCCTTTTCATCAGCCCCCGAATGTTCTGGAATCCATATCTGTTCACAATAATTACTCGAATTTTTGCTTTCACAGCCAGCCCAACTGGGAGGTTGCGGAGGTGGGCAATCAATATAACCGGTAAGGCTTTCACCGGGACAACAATTTTTTTGTTCGAAGCACGATTCCAGAGAAACACCTTGAATAATCCCCTGCTGTTCACAATAAGCCGTTGAATTGAGAATCGGGCTTGCCTCACCCTCGCACCCATCCCAGCTTGCACAATCGACATAATCCGTTGGACTGATTTCACCAGGATCTGGGCAACAATCTTGTTTAGCAAAGCAATCCGCTATAGAAATATTAAGCTGCTGTTCGCAATACTTGGTTGAATTCAATTGAGGGCTTTCTTCTCCATCACAACCATCCCATTCCGCACACTGAACATAGCCTGTCGGGCTATCATCTTCCGGCGAAGCTGCACAGCAGCCCAATCCTATATCCGGGTCAGTAAAACATTCCTCCTCAACCTCTTCATCGGGGACAGGAGGATAACCTTGCTCTGGTCCCCAGCAGGTAATGCATTGCTCTACGGTAGCAATTTCATCACAAGAATAGCCAATCAGGCAGGAATCATTTTTGGACTCCATAGCCAATCCAGGATCTAAACCGGTGGGAATAATTTCTAATTCAGGCTTAGCCTCTTGAGCCATTCCATTACGAATAATAGCGAATCCAGCAAACACAACAAATAATAACCTCATCCCTTTTTCCTTTTATTAATTCTTATGCCATGAGTATAAAATTTTATTTTTTTAGACGCAACCTGGTCATTATTAAATCAAAAAATAAGCCAAAAGGACTGTACCTTTCTGGACAGAAATGTTAAAATACAAAAATTGTAATGGAGAGGTGCCCGAGCGGCTTAAGGGGCTCGCCTGGAAAGCGGGTGTGCGTCCAAAAGGCGTACCGAGGGTTCGAATCCCTCTCTCTCCGCCAGTTAATAATGACAACGTATTGATTTGACTGGCCAATAAATGCGATTGTCATGGCCCGGTTGGCCACGGCGGTCCCTTCGCGACGATTCCTTGTGAACCCCGCCAGGCCCGGAAGGGAGCAACGGTAACAAGTAAGGTCGGGCGCCGGAGTGCGGCTGTCGTGGTCATTTTTAGTAACAGAACGTTCAAGCTGAGAACAAAGTGAGTGTTCCTATCCACGAGTGACTTGTTCCCATTTTTATCAAACAGAGTATATGTGAAGATAACACAATATCAAGTACTAGCCAGAAAATGGCGTCCCCGGCAATTTGCCGATGTCGTCGGGCAAAGTCATGTCGTGCGCGCATTAAGCAACGCTTTAACCCTTAATCATTTACACCATGCTTATTTATTCACCGGCACTCGCGGCGTGGGCAAAACCACTTTAGCTCGCATTTTAGCTAAATGCCTGAATTGTGAATCCGGAATAACGGCTGAGCCTTGTGGTCAATGCAGTTCCTGCCAGGAAATCGATCAAGGCCGCTTTGTTGACCTCATTGAAGTTGACGCCGCCTCCCGAACTAAAGTTGAAGACACCCGAGACCTACTGGATAATGTCCAGTACGCTCCCAGCAAAGGCCGCTTTAAAGTCTATTTAATTGATGAAGTCCACATGCTATCAGGGCATAGCTTTAACGCTTTACTTAAAACTCTGGAAGAGCCGCCCTCTCACGTTAAATTTTTATTAGCCACTACTGACCCCCAACGCTTACCCGCGACCGTTTTATCCCGGTGCCTGCAATTTCATTTACTGGCAATGTCTAATGAGCAAATCAGCCAAGGCCTGCAAACGATTTTGACTAAAGAAAATATTGACTATGAAACGGAAGCCTTATCATTTTTAGCCCATGCTGCCGCGGGCAGTATGCGGGATGCTTTAAGTTTACTCGACCAAGGCATCGCTTTTGGCAATGGTAAAGTTCTCACCGCCGATGTCAAAAATATGTTAGGCGCCCTAGATAAGCAACTGCTTTATCAAATTTTAGAAAACTTAGCCGCTCAGAATGCCAACGACCTGATTGCTGGTTTTGCCCGGCTGGCCGAACAAGGCGTCGATTTCAGCCGGGCTTTGGCGGAATTATTATCCTTATTACATCAATTGGCTATCGCTCAGGCGGCCCCGGAAACCGCTAATCTGGTTTTGGATGAACCCCTCAAGCTTTTAGCCGAAAAAATATCGCGTGAAGATGTGCAGCTTTATTATCAAATTGGCTTACTCGGGCAACGGGATTTACCTTGGGCTCCCACAGCGCGCAGCGGCTTTGAAATGACTCTATTGCGCATGCTAGCTTTTGCCCCTGATACTTTTATGGCTAAACAAGCAGTCTCTGAACCAGCGGCGGCGCTAAGCAACAGTCAGCCTCAACCTGCCCCGCTCCCCAAAAAAGCCGCTAATGCGACATGGGAAGAATTACTTCAGCACTTGGGTTTAGACGGCGCTACTAAAATGCTTGCTCAACATTGCGCTATTCAAAAATTAACCACCACCCATTTACAATTGGGTTTAAACCCAAAACAAAAACTCTTACTCAGCCAAAAACATATTGACCGTATTCGCGAAGCCGTCAGCAAATATTACGGCCAAGCCATGCAAGTGGATATTGTTTTAGAGACCCATACCCAGGAAACACCCGCTGATACAGCTAAACGTCAACAAGAATCACAACAACAAGCCGCTGAACAAGCTATTTTTAGCGACCCAGTTGTGCAACACATGATACAAAACTTTGATGCGAAGGTTATTAAAGAAAGTATTCATGCGCACACCAACTTTAATACAACCAACAAAGGGGAAAAACCATGAAAAATAACATACCTATGACTCGCGAAGGAATGCCGGCCATGGACGAGAATTCGCTTTTGGGCGAAATTAAAAATAGTATTTTAGCAATGCAACAGCAAATGCAGGATACTTATGCCCGTTTAGGCGAAACTAAAGTCAGCGGTAAATCCCATGACGAATTGATTGAAATCGTCATGACCGCCACTTATCAATTTGAAGATATTAAAATCAACCCACGCGCTTTCGCTGATGCTAATGGTAAATTCAGCCAAAAAGAATTTGAATGGCGGTTACGCGAAGCCTGGAAAAACTTGAGTGAAAAAATTCAAAAAACCACTCAAAGCAAAACTTTAGAGTTATTACAAGGCATGAATATTCCTGATGATATCAAGAATATTTCTCTTGAAGACAAGGACGACCAACAAGCATAATGCTAAGCACTTTGACTAAAAATTTAGTAGACGCGCTGCAAACCTTGCCGGGCATAGGCCCCAAGACTGCGCAGCGCCTTACTTTTCAGCTATTATCGCCCAACAGCCGCAATAAAGGACTGACCTTGGCCAATGCTTTACGACAAGCCATGGAAAATGTTCAGCAATGCCAGCGCTGTCGGTTATATACTGAAGAAAGTCTTTGCACGATCTGCCGCAATCCACAACGGGAACAGAGTCAACTTTGTGTGATAGAAAGCGCTGCTGATGCTCTCGTAATCGAGCAAACTGCCAGCTATCGCGGACTTTATTATATTTTACAGGGCCATTTATCGCCCTTAGATGGTTTAGGTCCAGAGGAAATTGGTATTCCTTTCCTACTCGATCGTCTGCAAACGGAAGTGATTTCCGAATTAATTTTGGCAACTAATCCGACTATGGAAGGTAAAGCGACGGCGCATTATATTGCCAGCCATGTCGATAAGGCTCGTATTTTTTGCACGCGTATTGCTCATGGAGTGCCTTTTGGCGGGGAATTAGAATACTTGGATGGCGGCACTTTAAGCCATGCATTTCGATCCCGAGCGCCTTTAGAAGTGAATTAGAGCCAGTAGTTTTTTATCAAGAGTGAGAAAAAATATGTTAGGTAAATTTAATTTAGGCGCTTTAATGAAAGGCGCAAAAAAAATTCAAGAAATGGTTGAGAAAAATCAACAGGAATTAGCCAGTCTTGAAATTAATGGCGAATCCGGCGCGGGGCTTGTTAAAGTAACCGTGACTGGTTTATACCATGTCAAAGATTTGCAGTTAGCTGATGAATTATTGACTGAACCCAAAGAAATCATTCAAGATCTGATTGCCGCGGCTATTAATAACGCCACCCAAAAAATCGGCAAAATTACTCAAAGCAAAATGTCCGACATGACCCAACTTTTCGGCGGCCTCAACGAAACGGAGTAATAGCCTCATGGGGAGAACGCCCACTTTTGGACGTTCTCCTGTGCCTATCAAATCATTTGTACTTGACTATCTCGGCTTCCAGCAGTGATTATTGTTTCTAAAAACATAACGTTGACACTCAGGATGTCCTTTTTCACAGACATTGATATAGACAGTAGCTTGATAAAACCCTCCTGAAAAAGACTGCGTAGGATTAATTTGGAGTGTCCCAAAGTCGCGGTCAGTCGTGACATTGTAATTTGCACAGCGTTCAGTTTTGTTTGTCCCTGAAAAACGGAATTGCGTAAAGTCAGAGCCGGCCTTTACACGAACATCTACCCACCCGGTAATTGCATCACTTACTGCATAGCAGCTGCCGCCGAAAGTATTGATCATTGTCCAGTTTCGCGAGTAGCTTGCTCCTGGGGCGAGAGTTACATTAACGTTACCATCGAAGCAATATGAATTGATATGCTCGACAGTGACAGTTTTGCTGGAATAATTGTGAATGTTCATATTGTAGGTATTCCCTGCTGCCAGCCCGCTATTTGATATAGCGCATATAGCTAATAAAAGGCAGGCTGAAGAGGTTATTTTAAGCATTCTGTTTCGCATATTTAATTCCTTTTTATTATTACTATCTCTCATCAGTATAGCACAAATATTTGACAAAAAGAGAATGTAACTATTACGGGGGTGGATAGGAACGTCCATTTTTCGTCACAGCTAAGCCAAAATTGGACGTTCTGCGTAGGCAGATTCATACTCCGTGAACGCTTACGTTACACGGATGGGAACTCAAGTTTAGCAAAGTGATGCGGATATTGAACATTTCATATTGACCCCAACATTGTTACTCTCTACAAAGCGATTTCTTTTTCTCGGGGCCAGACTCGGAGGACAGCGTCAACTAATGTTGCCAGAGGGATGGCGAAGAAAATACCCCAGAAACCCCAAATGCCTCCAAACACTAAAACAGAAAGAATAATAATAATAGGATGCAAATCCATCTTTTGAGCGAAGAGTAACGGAAATAAAATATTGCCGTCAATGGCGATAATAGTGGCATATGCCGCAATCAAATACCAAAAATGAAAACTAAAACCCCATTGCATCAGCGCCAAAACGACTATGGGAATAGTGACGATAATGGCGCCAATGTAAGGAATAATCACTGAAAGTCCCACCAATACTCCCATTAGAATAGCATATTGAAGACCCAATAGTTCAAATGCAATACAGGCGGCGATGCCTATAATCAAAACTTCAATGACCCGGCCTTTAACATAGCAACCAATTTTATTATAAACTTCTAAAGACACTCTTTTCACTAAAGTATGCTGACGAGGTAAAAAGCTTTCAATCCATTGAGTGATTTTTTGGCTGTCTTTCAAAAAGAAAAATACTAATAAAGGCACCAAAACTGAATATAAAATCATTTCAGTCATACTGGGAATGGCCGCCCAGGAAAAGCGTAATATCGTTTGGCCGAATTTAGGAGATTGTTCTTTAAAATAAATTAAAATATGTTGCAAATCGACATCGGATAAAGCCCAGGGATGCTTTATCATGAATTTATTTAATAATATTTGCGCTTGAGTCACCGTAAATGGAATTTGACTCACCAAATTGAGTAACTGACGCCATATCAAAGGGATTAAGTATAACAAGGCATAAATAAATAACCCTAGAAATAATATGTAGATAAACCACACAGCCAAAAGCCGAGGACAACCCTGCCGGGCCAACCATCTCACCGATGGATTGAGCAAGTAAGCAATAATTATACTAATTAATACGGGTAATAATATTTCCCCAAAAAACTCAATCAACAGCAAGCTGATCACTAAAGTCATAAATAAGCTAATAAATTCAGGGTCGGCAAACGTCCGTTCGAACCAACGGCCAATAGATTGGAAGATCGGATTAGACCTCACAGGCACAATCTTCATGATGCTTCATTAACGCGATCATTTCAAGAGCCGCTTCAGCAGCATAATGGCCTTGATGTCCATGAGTGCCACCAGCTCTCGCCAATGCCTGCTCTTTATTGTCCGTGGTCAAGACTCCAAAGATCACGGGAATATCAAAGTCCAGAGAAACTCTTTGACAGCCATTGCTCACTTGTTGACAAACGTAATCATAATGATCAGTCTCGCCGCGAATGACCGCGCCTAAACAAATAATGGCCAGGCAATCTTCATGTTTAGCAAATTGCTGAGCGGCCAAAGGTAACTCTACCGCACCAGGGACTCTAGCTATTTGTAAATCTTTATCATCAATGCCCAGTTCAATTAAACGTTCAATTGCACCTTTTAATAAAAGTTCAGTGATATCTTCATGAAACCGGCTGACAATAATGGCGATACTCATCAATTGCTCCTTAACTAATAGATAATAAATGGCCCATTTTTTCCCGTTTGGTTTTTAAATATTTTAAATTGTGGGGACTGGGTTTTGCTTCCAAAGGAAGACGTTCGATCACCGTTATACCATATTTTTCCAAACCGGACACTTTTTGAGGATTATTGGTGAGAATGCGCACCTGCTTTATACCTAAGGTTTTCAACATTTGGGCTGCTAAACCATAATTGCGTTCGTCAGCGGCAAAACCGAGATGGTGATTGGCTTCCACAGTATCTAATCCTTGATCTTGTAAGGCGTAAGCTTTTATTTTATTGCCCAAGCCTATGCCACGGCCTTCTTGGCGCAAATATAAGAGTACTCCGCCTTGCTCTTCAATTTTAGCCAAGCTCATCGTGAGTTGCCGGCCACAATCACATCGCAAAGAGCCCAGGACATCTCCGGTTATGCATTCTGAATGCAGCCGTAACAGGCAGGGTTTTGCTAAATCAAGGGGCTCTTTAATAATAGCAAAAGATTCATTCTCTAATAATTGGCTTTGAAACATTTGAATTCGCAATTCACCCCATTGCTCAGTATGCAATACAGGTAAATTAGGCCCTAATTCCATCAAATTTTCTTGAGCCATGCGATACTCAATTAAATCAGTGATGCTGACTATTTTCAATTGATGTTGCTGGGCAAATTCGATAAGTTGCGGTAGCCGGCTCATGCTGCCATCAGCATTCATAATTTCACAAATGACTGCGGCAGGCTGGCAACCGGCTAAACGAACTAAATCAACACTGCCCTCAGTATGGCCAGCACGGCTTAAAACTCCGCCGGGCTGCGCTTTTAATGGAAATAAATGGCCGGGCATACTGATAGTCTCTGGACCATTATCTGGATTGATAGCCGTTTTAATAGTATGAACACGATCCTGAACAGAAATGCCCGTGGTGACACCTTGCGCAGCTTCTATAGAAACCCCAAAGGCGGCCTGATTTTTAGGTTGGTTATGAATCGGCATCATGGGAATTTTTAACCGGGCAAAATCAGCTTCTAACATAGGAAGACAAATTAAGCCGCGGGCATGATGGCACATAAAGTTGATTGTCTCATTATCAGCATACTGAGCCGCCATAACGAGATCGCCTTCATTTTCTCGGCTTTCATTATCTACCAGGATAATCATTTTACCCAGACGAAGATCATTCAAAGCCATTTCAATATTAGAGAATAGTTTAGGATTGTTCATAAAGCCCCCATAGTTATAGAACACAGGGAGGAAGAATAGCATTAAGCCGAGGTAAGATAAGTTTAACCCCAGCAATCAAGTTACCTTCTCCCATCCGGACTATAACCGTCGGCTCTGGCTCACCAGATCTGCATAAAAGCTCGCGGGCTTGGAGACCAAAATCTCACCACCGCCGGTAAGGAATTTCACCTTCCCCGAAGGTAGTATTATTATAATACAGCTTCAACTGGTGTCAAGCTTTATAATCTCCGTCAATAAATTTTAAGTTTAAATTTTATAAATCAATATTAAGAATCAAATCTATCCCACAATTTTTCCAAACAATTTTTTGATCTTTAAATTGCCAATTAAAATCAGGACTGAATGCGTCAATACCGTTTGCACCTAATATTTTCGGGGCAAGATAAATTAATACTGTTTGCACCAAATGTTGAGACAGAAAATTTTGAAAGCACAGCCCCCCCGCTTCAACCCATAAATCATGACACCCTTGTTTACCTATATAGGCTAATACTTGCGGTAAATTCAAACCGTGCGCATCTGAATCGACAGGAACAAAATTCACCTTTAATTTTTCTAATTCGAGCTTTTTTTGGATCAAAGCCGATTTTTCATGAAAAACTGTGACTGACTGAGCAGTTTGTAATATTTGAGAATTCAGGGGTAAGCGTAATTGGGAGTCCAGGATATAAACCGGTTTAGCGATAATTTTTTTATTGATTCGAACATTTAATTGAGGATCGTCAGCAATAATTGTTGCAATAGTAGTTAAAATTCCGTCACTACATAGGCGCTGCTGATGAGTATAGTCCTGACATTCTTTGCCGGTGATTTTTATGGGTTTACCTTGAGCATCGGCAATTTTAGCATCCAAACTCATCGCCAATTTAATACTCACCCAGGGTAATTTTGTTTTTAACCAGTAGAAATAGCTTTGATAAAAAACCTCCATTTCCGGAGTAGCCAGCTTTCGGCACAAAATTCCCGCTTGCCGCAAAATTTCAGCCCCACCGCCACTGACATCAGGATTTGGATCGGATTGCCCATAAATAACTTCACGAATCCCCTTGCGAATAATTAAATCGGTGCACGGAGGCGTTAGCCCAAAATGAGAGCAAGGTTCTAAAGTAACGTATAAAGTAGCTTCTTTTGCCGAGCTATCTAAAAATTCTAAGGCAACGGATTCCGCATGAGGATAACCACAGCCCCAATGAGCGCCTTGACTAACTATTTGATTATTTTTAACAATTATCGCCCCTACTGCTGGATTGGGAGCGCAAAAGCCTCGGCGGCTGAAAGCCAGCTCCAGCGCATGTTGCATAAAATATTGGTCAGATTCGCTGGATATCATAAGTCAGCCAATCTTTGCATAAAATTCCACTCTTGGGCTGACTCTAAATTAATGCGTTTTTCCATTGGTAAGCAGTAAAGGGTTATCAGTAAAAATACTATCAATCCCCCAGATAAATAATTGTTGCGCTCTAACGGGATCATTTACAGTATAAGCAGCAATATGAATTTCATGTTTTTTTAGTTTTGCTAACCAGGATTGAGAAATACACTCATGATCAAGGTGGATTGCCAGACAATGTAAAGCTTGAATATCTTTAAGCCAGCCACGACGCTCGCCGCGCATAATGTAAGCCAAATCCCAATCTAATTGTTGAGCGGCCGCGGCACGCAGGCAAGAAATTTCATCACTGGAAATAATAGGTTTTGGCAGCTCTCCAGTCCAGTGACGCGCCAATAAGACGCTGACAAAATCAGCCAGGCGCTTAGCCGCACTTCCCTTAGCTTTTAAATCTAAAATAATACCTAATCCCAGCTTTGCGGCTACCGTTAACCATTGCTCTAATCGAGGGACTTTTTCACCAGCATAATGATCGCTAAACCAACTACCTGCGTCTAGTTTAGCAATAATTTCATAAGATGTTTTCTTGACTAAACCCTGCCCATTAGTGCAACGATCCAGTTTTTCGTCATGAAAAACAATCACTTCATTATCTAAAGTTAAGCGAACATCCGCTTCTACCCAAGCCATACCCATTTCGTGGGCTTTTTCTAAAGCCGCTAAAGTATTTTCCGGTGCAATGGCTGAAGCGCCACGATGGGCGATTAATTGCGTGACAGGCCACGGTTTATTTTTCATCATAGATGGTCTTTATAACATAATCCTGGAATATTATTCAACCGTACGCAAGTAAAACGCAAGGCTTCAGAATGGACGATAGGCTAAAACTTTCAGTATACTTACGCCAGGAATCTTCAACGAATTGAAAGGATTTATATGAACAATAAATTATCGGCTGATTATTACCGGTATGAAAGTTTGCATCGCTATGCGCGACAATTGGGTTTTGGCGCCATTCACCATAAAATTGACCCTAAAACAGGATTAAACGCAGTAATCGCTATTCATGACACCACCTTAGGCCCTGCTTTAGGCGGCTGCCGTTTATACAATTATCGATCAATCAGTGCTGCTATCAAAGACGTCTTAAGTTTGGCTCATCTGATGACTTTGAAGTCTGCCTTTAATGATGTGCCTCATGGTGGGGCTAAATCCGTATTGCTTAAACCACAGCAAATTGCTGACCGTAAAGCTTATTTTAGAGCCTTTGGGGATTTTGTACATGAATTAAATGGCCGCTATATCACGGCCATTGATGTCGGAACTTCAACCGAAGATATGGATATTATCGCTGAACGCACCCCTTATGTTATTGGGGCGGCTAAAACCCATCTTAATGAGCGCGATCCCTCACCCAGCACTGCTTTAGGAGTAATGCACGGCATCGAAGCTGCCCTGCTCTTTAAATTTAAACAACATAATCCGGAGGGCGTTAGGATAGCTATCCAAGGCGCAGGACATGTCGGTTATCATTTAGCTAAATTACTTTCTCAACGAGGGGCGCAATTGATTATGTGCGATCCAAATCAAGCCTCTTTGCAACGTTGCATTACTGAATTTAATGTCGAAGCTGTTTCTTCTGAAGAAATCTATAGTGTTGATTGCAGGGTCTTTGCGCCTTGCGCATTGGGGGGAGTACTCAACGCCGGCACTATTCCCCAAATTAAAGCACCCATCATTGCCGGCTCGGCCAATTCCCAATTGGCCCATCGTTTATTTGGTAAAGTTTTGCATCATAAAGGGATCCTCTATGCGCCGGATTTTGCCATCAACGCGGGCGGACTGATCAGCGCAGCCATTGACTATACTTATCGAGACCCTCGAATGGCGGATGCAAAGATTGCTAAAATGTATGATAATATGCTGGGCTTATTTGAGCGGTCCCATCGAGAAAATTTGCCTACCACTCAGGTGGCAGAAATGATTGCCATAGAAAAATTAATCTCTAAAAGAAATTGTATGGAGAAAATTGAATGATTATTTATAAACTTCCCGACTTAGGAGAAGGCCTTCCGGATGCGATCATACGCGAATGGTATATTAAACCCGGAGATAAAATTAAAGCTGACCAACCCATGGCCGCTATGGAAACCGCCAAAGCCTTAGTTGAAGTGCCGGCGCCCTATGCTGGAGAAGTTGAAAAATTATTTGGTAGTCCGGGCGATACCATAGAAACAGGCCAACCTTTAATTGGTTTTATCGGCCATAGTCCAGAAGAATTACCCCTAAAAACCTCTGATGTTTCTCCTGTTAAAGCTATGCCAGCGGTTCGTGCTTTAGCAAAAAAATTAGGGGTTAACCTGGCGGAAATTGCACCTCAAGGTGACTACATTACCGCAGCCGAAGTAGAACAATTTGCTAATAAAAAATCTAGCGTTCTTGTTGAAGGCGACTTAGAGACTTTATCGCCAATGCGTAGAGCGATGTTTATGAGCATGACTGACTCTCATAAACGGGTTGTACCCATCACTTTGTCGGATGACGCGGACATCTCCTTCTGGCAAGGCCAGCAAGATATCTCTTTACGGTTAATTCAAGCTGTAATAGCCGCCTGTAACGCCGTTCCTTTATTAAACGCCAGTTTTGACGATGAAAAAATAGCTTATCGGCTTAATGATAAAATTAATTTAGGGATAGCCGTTGATACTGAACATGGCCTTTATGTACCCGTGATAAAAGACATCGCGGCTCAAACCCGGGAACAATTGCGAGAAAAAATCAATCAATTTAAAGAGCAGGCTCATCAAAAAACTATTGCTCAAGCTGATTTGCATGGGGCTAGCCTGATACTTTCAAATTATGGAGCCTTGGCGGGCCGTTACGGCAATCCAATCATTATACCACCCATGGTAGCGATTATTGGCATCGGCAAAGCTCGGGACGCAGTCGTGGCGGTGGAAGGCAAACCAGCCATACATCGCATTATCCCTCTGTCAATTACGGTGGATCATCGTATAGTCACAGGTGGCGAAGCGGCTCGTTTTTTACAAACCTTTATTGATAATCTTGCTAAACCTTAGGTATACTATTGGATTGAACTGCCGAGATGGTGAAATTGGTAGACACGCAAGTTTCAGGTACTTGTGGGGAGACCCGTGGAGGTTCGAGTCCTCTTCTCGGCATGGTAGTTACTCACCTTGTAGATAGGAATGGCCACTTTTGGCTAAGGTTCAACGAAAAAAGGCCTTCGCAATGCTCACGTACCCGAGTACGCTCCGCTTGCAAAGGCCTTTTTTCGTTGAACCTTAGCCAAAATTGACCATTCTCCGTATGCTATATATTTATTTTGGGATGCTAGAATATCGAAAACTAAATCGCTTTGACTATAAATGTCTTTTAGTGGGATGATTTGATCGCGTTCGGGGCCGGTGGATAATATAACAATCGGGATTTCTATCAGCTCGGCGATTCTTGAAATATAATTGCGAGCTTCTATCGGCAAACTTTGGTAGTCGGTTAAACCATAGGTGCTAGACTGCCAGCCGGGCATCTGTTCAAAAATGGGCTCACATTCTGCGAGAATTTGTAAATCACTGGGAGGAATGTTGAAAACCTCTTTCTGGTATCGATAACCGGTGCAAATCTTTATAGTTTCTAACTCATCAAAAATATCTAGTTTGGTAAAAACCATTCCCGATAAACTGTTGGCTAAAACAACTTGACGCATCAAAACGGCATCAAACCACCCGCAACGCCTAGGCCTGCCAGTCACTGAACCAAATTCATGGCCTCGTTCAGCAATTTTTTTGCCGATTTCATCAGTTAATTCGGTCGGGAAAGGGCCTGCACCCACTCGGGTCACATAAGCTTTGGCTACTCCGATTATTTCATCAAAGTACCGTGGCCCAAAACCAGTGCCAGTCGCCGCTGCCCCTGCAGTGGTGTTTGAGGAAGTCACAAAAGGATAAGTACCTAAATCAATATCTAATAAAACACCTTGCGCACCTTCAAAAATTAAATTTTCACCACGACGATGTAAATCATAAAGCACTCGATTAATATCAGTAATCATGGGAGTAATTTTAGGCGCCATCGACAATAGCTCGTCAAAAACTTTAAGGGCGTCAATTGGAGCCTGATGATAATACTGAGTGAGAACAAAATTATGGTATTCAGCCAGTTCAAATAACTTTTCTTTCAACGATTCAGGATGTTTTAAATCCATCACCCGCAAGCCTCGTCGAGCTACTTTATCTTCATAAGCTGGGCCAATCCCACGCCGGGTAGTGCCAATCGCTTTAGCGCCAGACTCACGAGCGTTATCTAAAGCAACATGATAAGGTAATAACAAACTACAGGCGGGGCTAATTTTAATGCGGTCATCAATAGATATACCGTGCATTTGCAATTCATTTATTTCGGCTAAAAAAGCTTCAGGTGAAAAAACCACCCCATTACCGATTAAACATTGAACCTTATCGTGAATGATTCCTGAGGGCACTAAGCGTAAAACAATTTTCTTTCCTTTCGGAGTATAAAGCGTATGGCCAGCATTATGCCCACCCTGAAAACGAATAACTGCTCCAGCTTGAATGGTTAGCAAATCTACTATTTTTCCTTTACCTTCGTCTCCCCATTGCGCACCCAATACGATAATATTTTTACCCATAGTTATTTTGAAGAACCTTGGTTCTTTCCTGCTGATTGTTGTTGTGAATTAGCTTGATTAAAATATTTAAAAAATTGATTATCCGGCTTCAGAACCATGATCGTCTTATTATTTTTAAAGACTTCCTCATAAGATTGCAAACTACGGAATAATGCAAAAAATTCCGGATCTTTTTGATAGGCTGAAATGTAGATATTAGCAGCCTCCTCATCGCCTTTAGCCCGGATTTCAGCCGCATTTCTATTTGCGTCGGCAATCAGTTTGATAGCGGTTGTATCCCCCTGCGCCTGTATGCGCTCAGCATCAGCAATTCCAGCAGAACGATAAGAAGTAGCGTCCAGTTCACGTTTGGTGCTCATGCTTCTAAAAACAGAGTCCTGAACATCCGGCATTAAATCTATACTTTTGATGCGGACATCAACGATTTCCAGGCCTAACCCTTGAGCCACCAGGTTAGTTGATTCTTTTAAAAAACCCATAATATCCGAGCGTTGTGCTGAAACTAATTCCTGTAAATCTCTTTTGCCAAATTCAGCCCGCATAGAATCATTGATTTTTTGAGTCAATAATTGCTTGGCGTTCTCAGCGTAACCACCCGTTCGCGT
>Ga0163144_10009428_pt1 | contig 20968 bp, 12 predicted proteins | sample OliLak19BULKMAT1_FD_123175 | JGI IMG/M metagenome (GOLD analysis project Ga0163144, IMG submission 123175) | Freshwater microbial mat bacterial communities from Lake Vanda, McMurdo Dry Valleys, Antarctica - Oligotrophic Lake LV.19.BULKMAT1 | ecosystem: Environmental > Aquatic > Freshwater >... | reverse complement strand
GCCGATGCCCGGAAGCGTCGGTGCGGCCACGAGCGGTGCCACGAGCGCGGCGATGGCGAAGAGGACGTTCAAGCGGGTGGGGTGCATGTTGGCGGGGGAAAGGAGAAACCGGATACAAAAACGCGACGTGGCGGGCGGCGCAGGGGAAGCGCACATTGGCCGGCTGCAGGGTGGCCGTCCATCCAACTTTGCGGCTCAGCCACCGAGGGGGTGCAATTGAAAGTGAAGTCAGTGCCCCCGGCCACCGCCGCACCGTCCGGCCGCGACGGTTTGTCACGTATTACGTGACAAACAGGCGGGGTGGGGCGGCCGCACCGATGTGGGCTTGGTTGGGCAAGTGACTTCACTTTCAGTTGCACCCCCGCCGAGGAGCCGTTTGGGCAGATCGCGATCGCCGCCGACGGCAGTGGCCGGGCCGCATCTCCTGTGCAGCCGAGCGTCGCCGGCGTGCGGCTGAACTCGGGCGCGGGAGTCGCACGATGTTCATGTTGTTAAGCTCTCCGCGGCAAGCCGGTGAACCGCGTGTGAACAACCTCCGGGCTTTTTCCATTGCGGGAGTCGGAGCGCACCCTTCAATCGGCCGCTCCCATCCCGCATGTATCTCAAGGCGCTCAAGCTGCATGGCTTTAAAAGCTTCGCAGATCCCACCACGCTCCGTTTCGAACCCGGCGTCACTGCTGTCGTCGGTCCCAACGGCTGCGGGAAGTCCAACATCGCGGATTCCATCCGCTGGGTGCTGGGCGAGCAAAGCGCGAAGGCCCTGCGCGGCGGCAAGATGCAGGATGTCATCTTCGAGGGCGCCGACACCCGCAAGCCGGCGCAGCTCTGCGAGGTCTCGCTCTTGCTGACCGACTGCGAGAAGCAGCTCGGCAGCGAGTTTCACGAGATCGAGATCATGCGGCGCGTGCACCGCGACGGACAGAGCGAGTATTCGTTCAACGGCCAGCCCTGCCGGCTGAAGGACATCCAAAAGCTTTTCATGGACACCGGCATCGGCCGGACGAGCTATTCGATCATGGCCCAAGGCCAGATCGATCAGATCCTGTCGTCGAAGCCCGAGGAGCGACGCGCGGTGTTCGAGGAGGCGGCGGGCATCACGAAATACAAATCGCAGCGCCGCGAAGCGCTGCAGAAACTCTCGCTCACCGATCAGAACATGGCGCGCGTCGCCGACGTGATCGGCGAAGTCTCACGGCAAATCGGCAGTCTCCGGCGCCAGGCGTCGAAGGCGATGCGCTACAAGCGGCTCAACCACCGCCTGCGGCACCTCGCCCTGGCGTGGAGCGGTTATCATCACGCCCAACTGACCGCCATGCTCGGCGAACTCGACGCGCGCGTCGCGTCGCTGCGCGGCGAAGCCAACACGCGCCGCGCCAATCTCGAGGCCCAGGAAACCGCGCTCGCCGAGAAGCGCCAGCACCGCAGCCGGCTCAACCAGCGGGTGCAGGATGCGCAGCAGGCGGTGTTCGATCTGCGTTCGCAGAAAGAGGCGGCGGAGAACGCGGCCAATCTCGCCCAGATCAAGCGCAGCGGGCTTGAGGACCGGCTCGCCTCGTCGCGGGACAATCTCGGCGAAGTCGAGATGCAGCTTCGCGAAGTGTCGGCCCAGGTCGACACCGGCGCGCACGACAAGCAGCTCCAGCTTGAATTGCTCGGCGGCAGCGATGCGGTGTTCCAGCAGCGCAACCGTGAGTTGACGGTCGTCGAGGGTGAGCTGACGCGGCTGGAGCAGGAGCTGAACCAGTCGAAATTCGGCTTGTTGCAGCTCGAGAGCACCGTCGCGCGGCTGCGCACGGACTGCTCCGGCTACGAGGTCGACCAGAAGACGAGCGTGCACAAGCACGACTCCCTCGCGCAGGAGCTCGAAGGCGTGCGGCAGCAGCAGTCCGCCGCGGCCCAGCTCGCGGCCGAGACCGATGCGCGCGCCGAAGAGGCCATCGTGGAAAAGTCCCGTGCGAACAGCGAGACGGTCCTTGCCCAGCAGACGATCACGGACCTCACGCGTGAATTTCGCGATGCGCAGCGCAAGCTGCAGGAAGTCGATCGCACGCTCGCGCAGCGCACGGCGCGGCTGCGGCTGCTGCAGCAATTGCAGGAGAAATGGGAAGGCTTCGGCGAAGGCGCCAAGGCAGTGTTGCAGGGGCGGCTCGATGCCGCCCTGCAAGGCGCCAAGGTCGTGCCGATCATGCAGGGGCTGGCCGTGAAGCCCGAGTGCGGCAAGGCGGTCGAGGCCATCCTCGGCTCGGCGGCCGAGGCGATCAGCGTGAGCGATCTGGCGACGGCGCAACGGATCCTCGCCCAACTCGAGGGCGAACAGATCGGCTCGGCGGTGCTGCGCGTGACGGAGATCGGCCTGCGCACCGAAGGTTATTTCGAGTTGCCGGCCGGGATCGTGCCCGCGGTGGACGCGGTGAGCGAAACCGAGCCGAATCATCCGGCGCTCGGCGTGCTGCGCGAGTCCTACATTGCGGACGATCTCAATGCGTTTCTGGCATTCTGGCGGGAGAACCCGGCGTTTCCGTTCCTCGCGGTCGCGACGCGCAAAGGCGATCTCGTCGATCGCCGCGGGCTGGTTTACGGCGGCTTCCACAGCAGCAAGCGCGCGGCGCACAGCATCGTGCAGCGCGAGATCGATTTGCGCGAAACGGCCAAGGCCCTCGCGGAGGATCAGAAGGCGCACGACGACCAGAAGGCGATCATCGACGCCCTCAATCTCCGGCTGACCGAGGCCGAGCAAACGCTCGAGCAACGGCGGACCGACGTGCTGGCGGCCACGCAGACGCTGGCCTCGGTGCAAGCCGAGCAGCGCAACGCCCGGCGCAATGTCGAGGATGTCGGCAACCGGCTCCAGCGGATGGAGAACGAGCTCGGATCGCTCGAGCACGCGCGCAACGAGGCGCATGCGCGGTGGAAAAAGGCACAGATCGGCCTCAACGAGGCCCACGCGTCCGCCGAGGCGCAGCGGGAGAAGATACGCCAGCTCGAGACGCGGATTGTCGAGGTGCGGACGGATCGCGACGTGAAGCGCGAGACGCTCGCGCAGGCGCGCCTGGAACTCGCGGAGCGCCGGCAAAAGGTCGAGGTCATCGACCGCGGCCTCGGCGAAATGGAGCGGCGCCGCCAGCAGCTCAGCGAACTGCTCGTGCAGCGGCAGACGGAGATCGAGTCGTGGAGCGAGCAGACGATTGCCCTCGAGAATGAATCGGCCGAACAGCGTTCGCGCGCGGCGCAGCTCGCGGAGACGTTTGTCGTCGCCCAGGAGCAGGTGGAGAAAGTCCGCATCGAGCTCACCGAGGTCGAGCGCGACATCAACGGCCTGGAGACCGCACAGCACGCCGTGCGCGACGAAGCCGAGTCGGCGCACGACGAGTTGAGCGTGCACGAGGTGAAGCTCGCCGAGAACCGCCAGCGCGCGCAGTTCCTCGTCGAGGAGGTGACGCGTGAATTCCAAACCGACGTCGGCGCGATCGACTGGAAGCACCAGCTTTGGCACGCGGACGACGAACCCGAGGGCATCAAGCCGCTCGATCTCGACGAGGATGAGGATGAGGCGGGCGACGGCGGGCAGGTGATGGGAGACCGGGGACAGGAGACAGGAGACAGCCCGGCAAAACCCGAGGATGCCGCCGCCACGGCGGAGGCGGCGCCGACCAAGCGGCGTCGGAAAAAGAAGGAAAAGGGCGAGGCCACCGAGGCGGACTGGAAGGCGATGGAGTCGACCGACTGGCCGGCGACCAAGGCTGAGATCGACGCATTGCGCCAGCGGCTGAACTCGATGGGCGCGGTCAATCTCGTCGCCATCGAGGAATACGCCGAGCTGAAGCAGCGGCACGACTTCCTCCAGGGCCAGGTCAACGATCTCACGACGGCGAAGGCCGCGTTGATCAAGGCGATCGACGAGATCAACCAGACCTCGCTCCAGCAGTTCCAGGTGACGTTCGATCAGATCCGGAAGAACTTCGAATACACTTTCCAAACGCTCTTCGGCGGCGGTCGCGCGCACCTGGAGTTGATCCAGGCCGAGGACATCCTCGAGAGTGGCATCGAGATCGTGGCGCAGCCGCCGGGGACAAAGCTCAAGGGCATCACGCTGCTTTCCGGCGGTCAGAAGACGCTGACGGCGGTCGCGCTGCTCTTCGCGCTCTACATGGTGAAGCCGTCGCCGTTCTGTCTGCTCGACGAGCTGGACGCGCCGCTCGACGAGTCGAACATCGGCCGGTTCACCGATCTGCTGAAGAAGTTCGTGAGCGAATCCCAGTTCATCATCATCACGCACAACAAGCGGACCGTCTCGGCGGCGAGCGCGATCTATGGCGTGACGATGGAGGAGCGCGGCGTGTCGAAGACGGTCTCGATGCGCTTCAACGCCGAGCGCGGCGACATCGAGGCGCAGCCGCGCAACATCGCGGAGTCGGTGCGCGGCGCGCAGGTGCCCTCGGACGCGAAGAAGGCGGAATCGGCGCCCGTGCCCGCGTGAAGCGGACGCGGCGGATCAAATATTGTTGGGGCGCCTCGCGGGTGGTGCGGGGCAAGTGGTTTCTCGGGGTGATCTGCCGCTATGAGCGCGCCGGGAACACGCGCGAGGATGGGATCGCGGTCAGCGTGCGCGGCGTGTTGCTGTGGCTGGCGCTGCTCGGCGGCGCCGCCTATGCTGCGGGCGCGGGCTTCGTGCTGTTCCGCTGGACGCGGAATCCCTATCTGACGGTGACGTATCGGGACGCGTTCTTCGCGCCGATCCGGCGGGCCGAGCTGGCGCAGAAACGCGGGCAGGCGCTGCTCGCGGAAGGGCAGGCGTTGTTCGCGGCGAAGCGTTTGCCGGAGGCGGCCGACCGATTGCGGCGGGGGCTCGAGGTGCGACCGCGCGACACCGCGGCGCGGCTGACGCTCGCGCAGATTTTCCTCGTGAATAACGATACGTCCCGCGCCGAACGCCTGCTGCGGGAAGGGCTGGGCGACACGTTTCCCGGACGGGTGTATTTGGAATTATTGTTCGATCTGGTCGAGGCGGGGGAGGACTACGAGTTCGTCGCGGAGCAGAGCGCGCACTTTCTTCCCGAGTTGAAGCGCCACCCCGCGCAGGCGGAGCTGCGCTGGCTGATGCAGCGGCGGTTTGCGGGCTTGCTCGCCGGGGGCCGCGCCGCCGAGGCGCTTGCCCTGGCGGAAACCGGGGCGCTGGATGCCGTCGCGCGCGAGGAGCAGGTCGTGGCGTTGCTGGCGGCCGGGCGGGCGGAGGAGGCGGTGACGCGGCTGGCGCGGTGGCGAGCGCAGCCCGACGCGACGGTGCGGCAGATCCTGCCGCTGGAGGTGCGCGCGCTGCGGGAAACGCGGGCGTTCGAGGCGATGGACCGGGCGATGGAGGAATGGCGCGCGCTGGCGCCGGCCGATCCGGAGGTGTTTGCGTTTGGCGTCGTGCAACGGGCGCTCTCCGGACGGACGGATGTGGCTAACGCCGCCTTCGACGATTTCGTGCGGCGGTTCGGCGGGCAGGAAGAATCTCTCATGCGCCTTGCCTCGGCGCTGGCCGCGGCCGATCAAGTGCCGCTGCTGCAGCGCTGCGTCGAAGTCGCGATCGAGCGCGGGCATCGCCCGCAGCGCGCGCAGGTGGCGCTGGTGCATGCGCTGCTGCGCCAGGGCGATTGGCTGGGCGCGGGCCGGGCATTGGCGGGTATTGCGCCCGAATCCGGCGGCGCGGCCGCGGCCCCGCCCGAGTGGCGCGCGTGGATGCACGGCACTCTCGCCAGCGTGCAGAGTCAGACGGACGGCGCCGACGCGCCGATCGTGGCGCTGCTGCGCGAGCGTCCCTGGCCGATCCGGGTGTTGCGGGAGAGCATCGAAGCGCTGATCCGCGCCGAGCGTCTTGCGGCCGCCCGCGACGTGCTCGCCCGCGCGACCGAGAACTATCCCGCTAGCCGGTGGTTCAAGGCCAGGGCGGCCGAGGTGAAACTGGAAATCATGGCGCGCACCGAGGCATTGCCGGCGGACCCGGCGCCGCGCGCACGCATTTCGGCGGAACAGGTTTTCGTGCTGCGACTCGAGGATCTGTTGCGGGGCGGGAGATGGGAGGAGGCCGCCAGCCACATCCAGCAGGTGCAAGGGCAGCGCCCGGCGCCGGCGTGGCTCGCGGCCCGCTCGGGGATGATTTGGCTGGCGCAGGTGCGGATTGCCCGCGAGCGGCGGGACTTGCCCGGAATGATGACGGCGGCACGGCTGTATCTGAATGGTGAGGACGAGCGCTCCCGCCGGCTGCTCGAGCTGGCGCGCGGATATTTTGCGGCCGGCGACCGGGACGCGGCGGTGAGCCTCGCCCGCGAAATCGCGAGTCGCGACCCGACGGATGCCGCGGCGCAGGCGGTGGTGGACGAGTGGGACCCGGCGGCGGCGCGGAAAGTCGCTGCGGCGGCCCGCCTCGAGGAGCCGGCGGCTTCCCCGGCCTGGCGCCAGTCGCCCACCGAAGAAAGTGCCGCCCTGCTGGCGGACGCGCGCGCGCGGGCGGCAAGCGGCGATCTGCCCGGCCTGTTGCGCAGCGCGCGCCTGCTCCTGACGGGCGACCGCGACCGTTCGGAGCAAGTGCTGGACCTGGCGCGCGCGCTCCACGTCGCCGGCCACCGCGCGGCGGCGCTCGCGCTGGTGCGGGAAGTTCTCCGGAAGTCGCCGAATTTCCCGCCGGCGGCGCGCCTCCTGCGCGAGTGGGAACCGGCCGGGAAGAAATAGCAGGGCGTAGCCGACGCCGGCCCCCGCCCGGCTCAGCTACCGGATCAAATCCGGCGGCACGTTGCTGAGGGCATCCTCGACAGTCGTCAGGCCCATCTTGACCTTGAGCATCGAGTCCTGGTGCAGCGTCTTCATGCCGTTCTTCATCGCGATGCGCTTCAATTGGGCGACTTCAATTTCCTTGTTGATGCCTTCGACGAGTTCCTCGCCGTTGACCATCAGCTCGTGAATTCCGACGCGGCCCTTGTAACCCGTGCCGCTGCAGGTCGGGCAGCCTTGGGGATTCGCCTTAAAAATCTGGCCGCTCCAGCCGAGGGCTTTCTGCATGATCTCCTGCTCCCGGCCCTTCGGCTCGTAGGGAACCTTGCAGTTCTTGCACACGCGGCGGAGGAGGCGTTGGGCGCAGACGCAGACCAGCGAGGCCGAGATGTTGAACGGTTCCACGCCCATCTCGCCGATGCGTGAGACGGTCGAGGGCGCGTCGTTCGTGTGGAGGGTGGACACGAGCAAGTGACCCGTGAGCGCGGCTTCGACGGCGATCTGCGCGGTTTCCTTATCGCGGATTTCGCCGACGAGGATGATGTCCGGGTCCATACGGAGGTAACACCGGAGCGCGCGTTCGAACGTGAGGCCGATCTGGCGGCTCATCTGCATCTGGTTGATGCCGGCGAGCGTGTATTCGATCGGGTCCTCCGCGGTCTGGATGTTGACGTCCGGCGTGTTCACTTCGCCGAGCGCGGAGTAGAGCGTCATCGACTTGCCGGAGCCGGTGGGGCCGCAGTGCAGGATCATGCCGTAAGGCTGCCGGATGCACTCGCGGTATTTGGCGAGATTCTCCTCGGAGAAACCGAGCGCGGGCAGGGGCAACGTGCTCTTCGTCTTGTCGAGAATACGCATCACGACCTTCTCGCCATGGTTCATCGGACCGGTCGCCACGCGCAGATCGATATCGATGTTCTTCTTCGTGTATTTCTTGAAGACGATGCGTCCGTCCTGCGGCAGCCGGCGCTCCGAGATGTCCAGATTGCACATGATCTTCAGGCGCGTGACCATGGAGTTCGCGACCTGCTTCGGGAGCCGCAGCTTTTCCTGGCAAAGCCCGTCGATCCGGTAGCGGATCAGCAGATCCTTTTCCATCGGCTCGATGTGAATGTCGGACGCGCCGGAGACGTAGGCATCCTCGATGATGCGGTTCGTGAGCTGGATGATGGGCGCCGAATCCTCGCTCTCGAGATCGGCGCTGCTGATGGCACCCGCGCCGGCGCCGCCGTCGCTGTAGGCGGAACTGATGACTTCGGCGACCGAACCGATATCGACGTCATCGGAGGTGGCGGGACCGGCCTTCGTGTCCTTGAAGAATTTCTTGACGATGCTGTCGAACAGAGTCGCGGAGACGACGCTCACATCCTCGATCGACATCTCGGTCGTCTGGGAGAAGGACTCGCGCTTGGCGTAGTCGAGCGGGTTCATCATCAGCACCGCGACCGAACTCGGACTCACGCGCTTGTGCGGAAAGATGCCTTCGCGGCGGATGACCGCGTCGCCGGTGACCTCGATCAACTTCTCGTCGATCTCGATCTCTTCGAGCTTGGTGACGAGCGGGAGGTCGGTGAGCTTGGAGACGAAGCGGGCGGTGTCCTCCGCGTTCGGCACGAACTTCGGATCCACCATGCGGTGGATGAGGGTGGAGGAATATTCCGCGACTTCCTTCAGCAGCGCCAAGTCCTTTTCGGTGAATTCGCCGTCGGTGCCGGCCGACATTTCCTTGTTCAGCACTTGAATCGCGCCGAGCGTGATCGTGGTCTTGAGCGGCACGGTGAGCATGGAGCGCACCTCGAAGCCGGTCGTCTGCGCCATCGACGCCATGAACGGCGCCTGGCTCTCGGTGTTGCGGAAGAAGATCGATTCACCGGTCTCGATGACTTTGCCGACGATGCCCTTGCCGATCGGCACTTTCAACGTGAGCAGCTTGGCGGCGGTATCCTGGAATTTCTTCTCCTTCACCGGATCGCCGGCCCAGAGCGTGGGGGAGTAGTAAATCTGCTTGAAGGCGATGTCGTTTCCCTCGACGAGGTAGAACGTCATCGACTGCGCCTGCAGCGCCTCGACGACCTTCGAGGCGGTGAGCTCAATCACCGACGCGACATCCTCCCGGCTCGGCGCCGGTTTCGAGATAACTTTGATGAGCAACGAACGGCGAAGGGTGCCGGCGATGTTGGAGGAAGCCATGAGCGAAAGAGCGCGGAAACTTGGGGTGCGCTCTGGCATTGTCAAAGCGAGCGCGGACTGCCGCAATGAGAATTGTCCGCGCCCCATGCGTAAAACCACGGACGCGGTGATTCCCCGATGCTCCGCTATCTCAGGTCCCTTTGGCCGTTGCGCCCCGAATCCGACGCCGGTGCGCGCGGTGAGCGCCTCGCAGAGGAGTGGCTGCGGCGTGAGCGGCGTTTCGCGATTGTGGCCCGTAACTGGCGCAGCCCCCGCGACCGGCGGGAGGAGATCGATATCGTGGCGCGCGATCGTGAGGCGCTGGTGTTTGTCGAAGTGAAGGCGCGCGCAGCGGGCGCGCTCGTGCCGGGTTACCATGCGATCGATGCGCGCAAGAAGCGCGTGCTGCGGCGCGCCATCGCAGCGTATCTTGCCCAGCTCACGGAGAAGCCGCGCACGTTTCGCTTCGATGTCGTGGAGGTGAGTTTTCCCGCTGCGGCGCGGAGAAGGGCTTCAGGTCCAAACGGACCTACTGACACGCCCGCCAAGCTGGCCGAGATCGAAGGCGAACCGGAGCTGCTGCATTTCGAAAACGTGCCGCTCTTCACGAAATATTTCCGCGGTTAGGGCGAGGGGCGCCGCCCTATTTCAATCTTCTCCGAGGTGGGCCGTCCGTTCCGCGGGCGGCGGCTCGAGTTAACGCGGAGATCCCGAAGCCGCGCGCGAATCGCCCGGTCCACCATCGGTGCAGAAAGGGGAAGCAGGCTCCCTCCCGTCATAACCACCATTTCCCTTGCTCGAATTCAGGCGTGGCGGGAAAACTGCTGCCTTCCTTCATGGCCGATCCTCAGCGTCATCCGTTTCTGCATGGACTCAGCAAGCACCGCGGCGCGCCGCCGACGGTGGTGGTGATTTTCGGCGCCTCGGGCGATCTCACCGCGCGCAAGCTGATCCCGGCGGTCTACAACCTGGGCTTCGACAATCTGCTGCCGGCGGATTTCTTCCTCGTCGGTTACGGGCGCAAGGCGATCCCGGACGACGAGTTCCGCCAGCATGCGGCGGCGGCGATCGGGGAGTTCTCGCGGCGGGAGCTGAACCAGGAGGTCTGGAATCGCGTCGCGACCCAGACCAGCTACGTGGCCGGCGGCTACGACGACAAGGCGGCCTTCGACCGGCTGGCGGCGCACATCGACGCGATCGAGAAAAAGCTCGGGCGCGACGTGCAGCGGCTGTTCTACATTTCGACGCCGCCGTCGGTCTTCGCGCCGATCATCCTTAATCTCGGCGCCAGCGGCCTGGCCGGGAAACACCTCGGCACGCCGTTGCACTCGAAGGTGATCATCGAGAAGCCGTTCGGCCGCGATCTCACCTCGGCGCGCGAGCTCAACGCCGCCATCCGCTCCGTGTTCGACGAGCACCAGGTCTACCGCATCGATCACTACCTCGGGAAAGAGACGGTGCAGGATCTGCTCGTGCAGCGTTTCGCCAACGCGATTTTCGAGCCGCTGTGGAACCGCAACTTCATCGACAGCGTGCAGATCACCGTGGCCGAGGAAGTGGGCGTGGGCACGCGCGGCGGCTACTACGAGCAGAGCGGCGCGCTCCGCGACATGATTCAGAATCACACCATGCAACTCCTCGCGCTCACCGCGATGGAGCCGCCCGGCTCGCTCGACGGCGAGGCGATCCGCGATGAAAAGGTGAAGGTCCTCAACGCGATCCAGCCGCTCACGATCGGTCCCGCCGGCGACGTGACGCGCGCGCAATACGCCGCCGGCATGCTCGGCGGCAAGCCCGTGCCGGGCTACCTGGAGGAAGAGGGCGTCGCGGTGCAGTCGAACACCGAGACCTACGCCGCGATGCGGCTCTCGATCAACAACTGGCGCTGGCAGGGCGTGCCGTTCTACGTGCGTTCCGGCAAGCGCATGGCGCGTCGCGTATCCGAAATTGCGATCAACTTCCGCCGGCCGCCGGGCACGCTCTTCGCCGGTGAGACCGCGCGCTTCGACCTCGCGGCCAATACGCTCTCGTTTCAGATTCAGCCCGACGAAGGGCTCAGTCTGATCCTCAATACCAAGGTGCCAGGTTTGGAAACGCGGACGCAGCCGGTGAAGATGAGCTTCCGCTACGCGACGACGTTCGGCTCCAACACCGCGGAGGCCTACGAACGGCTCGTGCTCGATGCGATGGTCGGCGATGGCACGCTCTTCATCCGCGGCGACGAAGCCGAGGCGTCCTGGAAACTCTGCACGCCCGTCCTCGATTACTGGCGCAGCGTGGGCCGCACCGGCATGGATTCCTACGCCGCCGGCTCGTGGGGCCCGCCGAGTGCCGAGACCTTGCTGGCGAAGAATGGACACTGCTGGAGACAATCGTGACGCGGCTGCGCCGCGATTTGTTATTGGTTATGGGTTATCGCTCATTTGGTCATTTCCGAGCTACGACGACCGATTTCCAAATAGCCCCATAACCAATAAGCAATAACCCATAACCAATCTCCCTGTGCCTGCCATTTTCGACGCGCTGCCCGGCATCGAGGTCCCCGTCGGGGAGATCTCGAAGCGGCTTGCCCAGATGTGGATCGAGAACGCCGCGGACGGCCGTCCCGCCCTCGCGGCGGACGACGCGAAGGCCACGCAGGTCAACTTCGTGCTGCACCTCGGGCTGAACACGACGCCGGAGGACGCCGCGCAGCAGTTCGACATCGTCGTCAATTTTTCCCGTCGGACGCCCAGCCGGATCGTCGTGCTGTGTCCGCTGCATACCGATGTGACGGCGCCGGAGATGCGCGCGAAGATTTTTGGCGAATGCTTCCTGGGAAAATCGAAGTCCGACAAACGCTGCGTGGAGTTCGTGATGCTGAGCTACTCGCGCAGCGCGCGCAAATACCTGGAGAACCAGGTGTCGATCTGTCTCTCGACGGATCTGCCGCTCTACTACTGGGCGCATCGTTTTTCCGCCAGCGGACGACTGGCCGACTACCGCTACCTGCTCTGCCGGGCGAAGCGCGTGCTGATCGACAGTGCGATCGCGCCGGCGGATGCCCTGACGTATCCGTGGCCGAATCCAAGCGCGACGCGCGATCTCGTTTACTGCCGGCTGCTGCCGGTGCGCCAGACGATCGGTCAGTTCCTCGCCGCCTATCCGCCCGCGGTGCTCGCGGAGAAACTGCGCGCGGTGACGGTGGCGCACACCGAAAGTCTCGCGGCGGAGGGACGTGTCGCGCTGGAGTGGCTGCGACGCCGGCTGGCGGCGAGCGGCGCGCGGGTGGACGCCGTGGAGTTCAAGACTGCGCAGTTCGGCGCAGGCGAGTCAGGCAGTCTCGCGGTGCGCTTTGACTACGACGACAAAGCGCGACGCTTCCAATGGAAGGGCGATCTCGCGACCGGCCACGCGCTTTTTGAGGCGGATTTCGGCGGGGGCGCGACGACGCTTTCGGCGGCCGTGAGCCTGCTCAAGCCGGAGAGCGCGCTGAGCGAGGCGATGTTTTTCTGAAGGGGAGCCGCGAACTATGCGGAAGACCGGGAAGTCCCCGGTTAAAATTTCCGTGTCTTCCGGGTGTTCCGTGGGCAATCTTCGGTTTGTGAAAACCAACGTCATCCCCGCGCTCGTCCTGACCGTGCTCGCGTTTTGCCCGCTCGCCGGTCGCGCGCAAGCCACGGAGTCGAAACCGACGGTCGCGGCGCTCGGATGGCTGACGGGCACGTGGACCCTCGAGCGCAACGGCCGCGTGACCGTGGAGCGCTGGGCGGCGCCGGCGGGCGGCGTGATGATCGGCACGAGTCACACCTATCTCGGCGAGCGCATGATCGAGTATGAGTTCATCCTCATCCGCGCGAATGCGCAGGGGGAGGTGCACTACGTCGCCAAGCCGTCGGGTCAGCCGGAGGCATCGTTCAAGCTGAGGCGCGCGACGGCCACCGAGGCGGTGTTCGAGAATCCGCAGCACGATTTTCCGCAGAAGATTTCGTATGCCTTGAAGGACGATGGCGGGTTGGTGGCTGCGATCGAAGGGGCGAAAAACGGAAAGACGCGGCGCGCGGAATTCCCGTATCGACCGGCGCAGTGAACGCCGGCGGTTCTGTGCCATGCCCGTCATTCGCTTTCTCGCGCTGCTGGCATTGATGCTCGCGGTGTCGGAGCTCGGCGCGAGTGCGCCGGCGGCGGTGTGGGTGGGCGCGGCGAAAATCGACATCACTCCGGAGCTGCCGATTCGGCTGTCGGGGTATCAATCGCGCCCGACGGAGTCGAACCGCGTGGAGATGCCGCTGACGGCGCGGGCGCTGGCGATCGGGACGGATGCCGAGGGGCCGGCGGTCTTGATCGCCGTGGAGTTGATCGCAGTGAGTGAGGCTTTGAGCGAAGCGGTCGTGACGGCGATTCAGGCGCGGCACCCGATCCCGCGCGCGCGGATCGCGATCTGCGCGACGCACGTGCACAATGGCCCGGCCCTCGCGGGGACCATCCCGTTCATGTTCTCGCGGGACTTGCCGGCGGACGAGCTCGCTCGGATCGAACACTACACCGCGGCGCTGCACGGCAAACTGGCCGAGGTGGCGCTCGCGGCTTTGGCCGCGCGGCAGCCGGCGCGGCTGCACTGGGCGCAGGGGACGGCGAGTTTCGCCGTCAATCGCCGCAAAATCGTCGAGGGCAAACACACCGGCTACAAGGCCGAGCCGGGCGGGCCGGTCGACCACGCGCTGCCGGTGTTGCGCGCGACGGATGAACGCGGGGGCGTGCGGGCCGTGCTGGCGAACTATGCGTGCCACTGCACGACGTTGAAAGGCGGCGAGAATTTCGTGCATCCGGATTGGGCCGGGGCGGCGGCCGAAAAAATCGAAGCGGCGCATGCGGGTGCGATCGCGCTCGTGACCATCGGCTGCGGCGCCGATTCGGATCCGCAGCCGCGCGGATTGCCGGAGGTGGGGAAGCACGGCACGATGATCGCCCACGAAGTGGTCCGCGTGATGGCGGGAGCGATGCGTCCGCTGGGGGCATTGAGCAGTGCGGGCTTTCGCCGGATCGACTTGCCGTTCGCGCGCAACGTCTCGCGCGAGGAACTGCAGGCGCGGCTGCCGGGTTCGCCGAGTGTCGCCTATGCGGCGCAGCAATTTCTCAAGCAGATGGATCGCGGCGGCGCGTTGCCGACGGTGGTGCCGTATCCGGTGCAGACGTGGACGTTTGGTGACGAGCTGGCGATGGTGTTTCTCGGCGGCGAAGTCGTCGCGGAGTATGCGTTGCGGCTGAAACGCGAGTTCGGCGCGGCGCGGGTTTGGACGAACGCGTATGCCAATGATGTTCGCTGCTACATTCCGTCGCGGCAGATTCTGTCTGAGGGCGGCTACGAAGCGGAACTCGCGATGAACTATTACGGATTGCCCACGCGGCTGGCGGACGACACCGAGGATCGGATTGTCGCCGCCGTGCGCGCCTTGCTGCCGCCGGCATTTTTGGCGGGAAGCCCGGATCAACCATGAAGACGCGAACGCTTTCCGCCCTCCTCACCTCGAGTCTTTGCCTGCTGGCGACGGCGTGGGCCTACAAGGAGGTGCCGCCGCCCGCGAAGGTCGTGCTGCCGAAGCCGATGTCGCCCGCCGAATCGCTCGCGGCCATCGCGGTTGCGGACGATCTCGAGGTCGAACTCGTCGCCGCCGAGCCGCTCGTGCGGGATCCGATCGATCTCGCCTGGGGCGCGGACGGACGGATGTGGGTGGTGGAGATGGCGGATTATCCCTCGGGTCTCGACGGAAAGGGCCAGCCGGGCGGGCGTATCCGAGTGTTGGAGTCGACGCGCGGCGACGGCCGGTATGACAAGGCCACGCTGTTCGCCGATGGGTTGCGCGCGCCGACGAGCGTGCTGCCGTGGCGGGGCGGCGTGCTGGTGACGGCGATACCGGACATCTTGTTCCTCGAAGACACCGATGGCGACGGGCGCGCGGATCGGCGGGAGGTGGTTTTTTCCGGACTGGGCGTCGGCAACGAGCAGCACCTCACGAACGGGCTGCAATGGGGCCTCGACGGCTGGCTGCACATGGCCAATGGCAACAGCGGCGGGAAGATCGTGTCGGCGAAGGGCGGTCCGGTCATCGAGGTGGGCCAGCGCGATTTTCGAATCCGTCCCGACGATGGCGCGATCGAGTTGCTGGCGGGCGCGTCGCAAGTTGGCCGCAATCGCGACGACTGGGGAAACTGGTTCGGCTGCAACAACTCGAATCCCATCTGGCACTTTGCGCTCGAGGAGCACTACTTGCGGCGCAATCCGCATCTGGTGCCGCCGAACGCCACCGTGACGGTGGCGAACGTGCCCGGGGCGGCGCGGATTTTTCCGCGCAGCGCGACATTCGCGCGGTTCAACGACCCGCATGGTTTCAACCACATCACTTCGGCGTGCGGCGTGATGATCTATCGCGACGAGCTGCTGGGCGCCGAGTATGCAGGCAACGTGTTCGTCGCCGAGCCGGTGCACAATCTGGTGCATCGCGAAATGGTCCGGCCGGCGGGCGCGACGTTCAAGAGCGAGCGCGCACCGCGGGAGCAGACGTCGGAATTTTTCGCCTCGAAGGACAACTGGTCGCGCTTCACGGCGATACGGGGCGGGCCGGATGGCGCGCTTTACATCGCCGACATGTATCGGCTCGTGATTGAGCACCCGAAGTGGATTCCCGATGCCTGGCAGAAGGAGATCGGCGATCTGCGCGCCGGCGAGAATGCCGGCCGGATTTATCGCGTGCGGCCGAAGGGCGTCGCGCTGCGGGCGACGCCACGACTTGACCAGGCGGATACGGCCGCGCTGGTGGCGGCGCTGGAAAGCCCCAGCGGCACCGTGCGCGATCTCGCGCAACAGCAGCTCGTGTGGCGGCGGGAAAAGTCAGCGGCGCCGGCGCTCGAGCGCATGGTGACACGGTCCGCGCGGGCGGCCACGCGGGTGCAGGCGCTGAGCACGCTGGCGCTGCTGGAGGCGTTGTCGGCCGGTGCCGTGGCGCCCGCCTTGCGCGATTCGCATCCCGGCGTGCGCCGGCTGGCCGTGCGGCTGAGCGAAAAATTTGCCGCGACCGAGCCGACGTTGTTGGCGCGGATCGTTGCGCTGGCCAGCGACGACGATGCGGCGGTGCGACAGCAGGTGGCCTACAGTCTGGGCGAATGGCAGCAGCCCGAGGCCGGTCTTGCCCTGATCAAGCTGCTGCAGCCCGAGCATGATCGTTTCGTGCGCGCCGCGGCGATGAGCTCGGTGCTGCCGCACGCGGACACCGTGCTGGCCGAGTTGCGGCGCAGCGGCTCGGGCCGCGATCCGTTGTTGATCGAGATTGCGACGGTGACCGACAACGCCCGCGCGCTCGCGCAAATCCTGGCCGCATTGGCGGCACCGACCAGCCGCGAGAGCCGCCAGGGCAAGTTCGCCACGCTCGCCCAGCTCCTCGACTGGCTCCAGCGCGGCAACAAAACGCTTACGCAGCTCCAGTCGGCCGGCGGCGTGGAGATGAAGGACGCCCTGGCGGCGACCGACGGACTTTTCGCCGAGGCGCGCGGCGCCGCCCCCAACCGGGAGGCGCCGATCGCGGAGCGGGTGGCCGCGGTGAAGGTGCTGGGCCGGGGTCGCGCCGGACAAAGCGAGGACGTGGAGTTGCTCGCGCGACTGCTGACGCCGCAATCTCCGGTCGAACTGCAACTGGCGGCGGTCGCTTCGTTGGGGCGGATCAATCGGACCGGCGTGCCGGAGAAATTGCTCGCGGGCTGGCCCGGTTACGGGCGGGACGTGCGGAGCGCGGTGCTCGATCTGCTGGCGAGCCGGCCGGCGTGGGCGCAGGTGCTGCTCGATCGGGCCGAGGCGGAGCCGGCGCTGATCGCGCAGATCGAGCCGGGCCGGCGGATCGCGTTGTCGCAGCACAGCAACCCGAAGCTGGCCGAGCGGGCCACGAAGATTTTCAACGCGGCGATCGATCAAAACCGCCAGCAGGTGATCGAGCGTTATCTCGCGACGATGGGGCCTCTCCGCGGCGACGTCGCAAGGGGCGCCGGCGTGTTTGCGAATGCGTGCAGCGCGTGTCACAAATTTGGAGACGTGGCCGGCCGGTTGATCGGGCCGGATCTGGCGACGGTGAAGGACCGCAGCGCCGGCTATCTTGTCACCCACATCCTCGATCCCAATCGCGCGGTGGAGGATCGTTACGTGCTCTACACGGTCGCGACGCACGATGGCCGCTCGCTGGCCGGCATGCTTGCGGGGGAGGCGGGCAACAGCATCACGCTGGTGGGCCTCGATGGCGTGGAGCAGAGCATCCTGCGCAGCGAAGTGCGCTCGCTGGTGAGCACGACGCGTTCGCTGATGCCGGACGGGCTCGAGGGCGCGATCGACGGGCAAGCGATGGCGGACCTGATGGCATTTCTGGCCGGCGGGACAGGGAGGTAAGGGCAGCCCGCCGCGTGAGCGGCGGGAATCCCTGCCCTCCCGGGCAGGGCGGCCGTGGCCGTCGGGACGACCGTCGCTATCGGCCAGGCGCGGGCGTCGGGGCTGGCTGCGGCACCATGTTGGTGAGCCACGAGCCGCCGTATTGTTTGTAGGCGTTCGTCGCGGTCTGGTTACCCCCGAAAATCGTGGTGATGCGCGTGGTGGCTTCCGCGGCGAGGGCGGTGATCTTCTGGGTCATCTGGCTGCGCGATTCCGGGGTGGTGTCGCGGTAGATCGCGTTCCGCCGGTCCTCGATGTCCTTCTGCACCGCATAGAGCGTCATCGCGGTTTCCGAAGGCAGGTTGAGGCGGGAAACGAGCTGGCTGGTCTGGCGGAAGTTGTAGTCGCTGGCGCGCTGGTAGTCGGCGTAGCGCTCCGCGCCCAGCGCGGCGGCGATATCCTCGCTTAATTTTCGCTGGGCGTCGCTGCGGGCGCGCTGCTGCTCCTGGCTCAGCGTGCCGCCGGTGAAGCGGTGTTGTTCGTCGAAGTCACTTTGCAGCCGATACAGCGCGCGAAACTCCGCCTCGCTCGGGTCAAAATTGCTGAGCGTGTGCCGGAGGCTGTTCGCGGTGTTGCTGGTGCGCAGGTCGTAGTGCTCGAGCTCCGCTGGCGTGAGCACGCTGGCGAATTCCTGGTGCATCGCCTTTTCGAGCGCGGTGATTTTCTCTCGTTCCGTCGGTGTCAGCGTGCTGCGGATGCCGGCGCCGTAGATATCCGGCCGCAGGTCGTCGTAGCGTTCGCGGATCGCGGCCATCTGGTCGGTTTTTTCGGGCGCGAGCTCGGGAAACTCGCGGCGCAGGCGGGCGGCGTGGCTGTTGACGGGGTCGCCGCCCAACAGGTCCTTGAGCGCCTTCTGCTCTTCCTTCGCCAGGGCGCGGAGTTGTGCCTGCGTCTGCGGATCGGGCGTCGGGTTTTTCCAGAAGGGCGTGTTGGCCATGGCGGCCTCGATGGCTTTGCGCCGGGCGGCGAATTGTTCGCGGATCTGCGCGGCGAGGATGGCGCGCAGGGCGGACGGGGGAAAGCCTTCCGCGAGCAGGCGGTCGCGTTCCGCAGCCAGGTCGCCGGAGCTCAGCGCGCTCCAAGCGTCGACGGTGGGATCCGGTTTCGCCGCGGCGGGGGCGGCGGCCGGTTTTTCGACCATGGCCGCGGGAGGGGGCGCGGAACCGGGCTGGAGGGAGCCGTAAGCGAGCACGCCGAGCAGGGCGACGTTGGCGGCGAGTGAGAGCGAGCCGAGCACGGGGAAGATTTTCATGACGCCTTTCCTTAGCGACCGGGTTGAGGGGCGAGGGGCAGGCGGCGATATTCCGCGCTCGGGCCGCTGAAGCCCATCGTGCCCTGATCGGTCACGATGGTGAAGGCGCTGCCGCGGTTGAACGAAACGGCCGCGCCGCGCTCCATCTGCGTGAGCCATTGATCCGAAATGCGCACGTATTCGGGCCCGGCGCCGGGACCGAGTGTAGCCAGGATACGGTTACGCGCGTTCTGCGCGAGCTGCTTGAGCGCTTCCCGCTTGGCGTCGACGGAGAGGGCCGCGTTGTCGAAGATCAGATTCGATTCCGCGGCGATCGCGTTGCGCAGATCGTAGGTGAGCAGCGGCGTCTCCTTCGGCAGATTTTCCCGCTGCACGAGGCGCGTGAGCTGCTGGTAGTCGGAACTCGTTTCCCGGACATACTCCGCGTAGCGCCGGTCGCCGAGCTGGGCGCGCAACTGGTCATGGTAGGCGTTTTGATACTGCTGTCGCGTCTGGTAGTCGACGCCATCGAAGCCGCCCTGGAACTTCGCGTTCAACGCGAGCTGCGCCTGAAAGAGCGTGCGGAACTCGGCCTCGGTCGGCTCGAAGTTGGCGAGGCGGGAGCGGAGCATGTTCGCGCTCTGCGAGGTGCGGAGCTCGTAGGCTTCGAGCTCCTGCGGCGTGAGGACGCTCGCGAGGTCGGCGCGTTTCTCGCGATTGAGCAGGGCGAGCTTCTCCCGATCCTCCGGCAGGATGATGCCTTTCGCCTCCGCGCGCACGGCGGCGATCATCTCGTTGTAGTCGTCCTCGACCCGCTGGAGCGCATCGATCTTGGACAGCGGCAGGTCGCCGAACTGCCGGCGTTGGGCGGCGCTGGTGTCGGTCGAGGCGAAGAACTCGTCCTTGAAAACGTCGCGCAGCGCCCGGGAGCGCTCGCGGTAGAGGCGGTTCATTTCCTCCAGGCGTTTGTCGCCCGACATGTAATAGCTCGCCGGCAGTTTCCAGAAAGGGACGGTAGGGTCGGTGTCCTGCAACGCCCGCAATTGCGCGTCGTAACGCGCAGAAATTTCCGCGGTGACCAGCGCCCGGATCACGTTGGGCGGAAACCCCGCGGTGCGCAGTCGGGCGATGAGCGTGGACGCATCTTCGTGGTGGAGTGCGGTCCACAGCTTGGGCGGCTTTGCTGCGACGCGCCTGGCGGCGGCAGGCGGCGGCGCCTTCGGAGTGTCGGGATGAAAATGGCGGACAAGGAACGCCTGCATGCCGGCAGGGGCGAGGGAGGGCCGCGCGGCGAGGGCGGCCAGAAGGGCGGCGTTGAGCAACAACGACGCGGCAATCAGCGGAGCATTCATGCGGGGTGTTCGGCGAAATTAGAGGGCGGGCCAGCGCCTTCAACCCCGCATTAAGGTGACGCGGCTCCGGCGCAGCGAACGGGGAGGGGACGAGATTTCGGCCTTGGGCGTGGAAGAAGGTCGGGCCGTGGACGCGGGCGAAAGGTGAATTTCAAAAACGTGCGGGGGTCGTGCTGCTGGCCTGCCTGGCCGGGCATGACGAGGACGCGCCCGACGCGGCGTTCCTGCGCTGCCTGCCGATGATCGAGCGGGCGGCGGCCGACGAGCGCAATTTCGTGAAGAAAGGCGTGAGCTGGGCGCTGCGGATGACGGGTCGCCGCAATCGCGCGCTGAACGCCGCGGCGCTCGAGATTGGCCGGCGGCTGGCCGCATCGTCAAATTCCGCCGAGCGCTGGGTCGGCAAGGACGTGGTGCGGGAGCTGGCGAGCGCGGCGGTGAAGAAGAAGCTGGCGAAGCGGGGGTGAGTCGCGGTTGGGCGTGTAGCGGCCGGCTAGACCGTTACTCGCAGCCAAGTCATTCGAGCGAGGGAAAAGCGATAGAATCTGTCGGAGGTATTTGTGCTTGGCCCGAAATAAAAACGTAGTTCTTCGCGCCCTTTCTCAGTGCCAAATGCCGATGGAAGAGAAAATCATTCGGCGATATTTTGTAGTTCGGATCAATTCTCCGCTCATCATTTAAGTAAATTCCACCGCTAACGATCGCCTGTCGCGCCTGTGAATTCGAACTATACAATCCAGACGCTACGACGTTTTGCACGAGGGTTTTGCCGATCGGATAAAATCCCTGCCCAGGCTGCGGATTTTGCGGATCGAATTGTATCTGTGGGGCTTCTTGTGCCACGAAGTTCAGTTGTTCGTAGGGAAGCTTTGACACTGAACCGGAGAAAATTGCTTCGCTTGCCTGCAACGCCTTTTCTGCTTCCTCCTCGCCATGGACAAGCTTCGTCATTTCGCGCGCGAGCGCCTTCTGCGCGACGCGGGCGCCGGGGTTCGCTTTGAGCTCGGCGTCGAGGGCGGTGAT
>Ga0163144_10009427_pt1 | contig 20970 bp, 17 predicted proteins | sample OliLak19BULKMAT1_FD_123175 | JGI IMG/M metagenome (GOLD analysis project Ga0163144, IMG submission 123175) | Freshwater microbial mat bacterial communities from Lake Vanda, McMurdo Dry Valleys, Antarctica - Oligotrophic Lake LV.19.BULKMAT1 | ecosystem: Environmental > Aquatic > Freshwater >... | reverse complement strand
TAGCCGAACTCTGTGCTCTTGCCGTTCTCATCGGTCCGCGTGAGGAGAACGCCCGCGCCGTCGAAGACCCACTGGGCCGCCGTCAGCGACCCCACCTGCCGCGACAACATTCGGCCCATTTCGTCATGCCCCGTCGTCACGATCAGCCCCAGCGCATCTTCGGTCGTGTTGAGATGCCCGTGCGAATCATACTCGTAATCCGCTTCCGCAAGGACCGTCGAGCCGTACTCGGTGGTTTCGAAGTCCAGGCGACGGTACGCATCCCAGCTGAACGTCGTCACTTTGCCGACCGGATCGGTGACGGTATCGAGCAACCCGGTGGTGGAGTTGTAAACGTACACCGTGGAATAAACTGCCGCGTCGATTATTTCGAGCACGCGCCCCGTACCCGCATCGATGTCAAACGAAGTGACGTTGCCGCGTTCATCGGTGTAAGAGTCTACAACGTACCAAGTGGCATCGTAAGACCATTCGCGGGTGTTGGCGTCCGGGAGGGTTTCTTCAGTGACGTTGCCGCGTTCGTCGGTATAAGAGTCGACCACGTACCAAGTGCCATCATAACTCCATTCGCGCGTGTTGCTGTCCGGCAGGGTTTCTTCAGTGACGAAACCTTTGGCGTCGCGGGTGTAGCTGGTGACGCGGCCCAGGGCATCTTTGAACACGGTGACGCGTCCGGCGGCGTCGCGCGTCCAGGTCAATTTGCCGCCATCAGGATTGAGTTGCTCGACGAGGAAACCTTTGTCGTCGTAGACGGTGCGAGTTACGTTGCCAACGGGGTCGGTGACTGTGGCCGAGGGTACGCCCTTGTAGAAGGAATTCAGACCCTTGCCAGGCAAACTGGCAATCAAAAAGACGGAGGGGCTGAACAGGTTTCCCCAGGTATATTCGGTCAAGAGGCCCGAGCCATCGTAGGCCCAATGGTTTTCGAGATTCTCGAAGGATTCGTCGGTCATCTGGTGTGCGGCATAAGAGAAGGTGTGCGAGCCGCCGTCGGGATTACCGATGGCAGTGAGGTCATCGCTGCCGTCGATGGTGGTGGAAAAGGTGCGCGAGCCAGGGGCGCTGATCGAGGTGAGCTTGCCGGAGGAGTAGCTTAGGCTGCTGGTGGCGCCGTCGACCGCGGTCAAACCCGTCAGGAGGTTGGAAGTGTAGGAATAGAGGATCGATTCTTTACCGTCGGGGCTATTCCAAGAGGTCTGATAGCCGTCGGCGTCGAACTCGATGGTTGCTTTTTGTGGCGTGGTATAGGTGAAGGAGTCGTCGATATTCTTGACGAGTTCGCCGTTGTCTTCCGCGGGGCTGGTGAAAGTGCCGGCGCCGGAAAAGAAGCGCACCGAGTTGTCGCCGTAAAGCCAAAGCTTGCCGGCAGGCACGCCGGACCCGCCGGGAACGTCGATCAAGCGATTGAGGATGGAAAGATTCCAGCCGGCGCCGAAGGGGCTGTCGGTTTGGTCGATGACATGTGCGATGCCGGAGGTGACGAGGTCGGGGTTTCCGGAGACTTTGATGCGGACTTCCCAGGGGTAGACGCCGGTGCCGACCGATCCGGAAACGGGGATGCTGGTGGTGATCTTGTCGCCCAAGATGAGTGCGGAGGTGCTGTAGGTGTTGGTCCCCTGCGAAACAAGGTTCCAGATCAGTTCCACGCCGATCGTCGACGGCAGAGAGCCGGTATTGGGCGTCTGAACGACGACCTGAACGACGGGGGGAATGACGGTGCGGCCATCGTAAATGAAGGCGGGGTTGCCGGCTTGGTGGGAGCCGGGGGAGAGGTCAAGGTCGAGGGCGTGGACGCGCTGCACGGCGCCAAACTCCGCGCGCGCGGGGCGGTCGGGGTTGAAAGGCGGATCCTTTGCAAAAATCTCCCAATCGGAAACGACAACTTCAAACTCATGTACGCTGCTGCTGCCCTCGTTGCCGGCCAAATCTAAGACGCGGGCCCGGATCTTGTAATCGCCAAGAGCGGGCAGCTGGGCGAGGGTTATGAGGGCGTAGCCGTTCAAGAGCTTGTCGGAGGCGACGGCTTGGAGCGTGCCGGTGGAGTGCCCGGTTTCGCCCGTGTCCAGGAAGTCGTTGTCGTTGTTGAGGTCGACGTCAATGGTGACGACGGCCTCGTTCTCGAAGCCCACGAGGTCGGAAACGCGAACTAGGATTTCGGGAGCGAGGCTCTTGGTGGTGGCGGGCGCGTCGAAGACGACCGTGGGGTCGGTAATGTCGACCGTGACGAGGAAGTCTTTGGAGCGTTTGGACGTCAAGCTCCCGGATGTCGCGGTGGCGAAAAACGTTTGAACCCCTTCGGAAAGCGTCGTGCCATAAGCGTAAGACCAGTCGCCGTAACTGTCAGCCGTCGTGGTGAAGAGATAGGCGCTGTTGCCCGGTTGAAAAACGTCGACGGTGCTGCTCGGCTTGGCGGTGCCGGTGAAGGTGAGTGTCTGGTCATTGGTGATGCGGTCGGTGCTGAAAGCGCCGGAGTCGGTGGAGATGGAGACGATGACGGGGGGCGGAATCTCGTGAGGAACGATTTTGACGAGGAAGGCGTCGGAACTGCCATTTAGCGCATTTTGATAGGGGTCAAAAATCGGGTCCAAATTCGACAGTAAGTCGCCGGACATCGTAAACCCGGCAACATAGACATTCCCCAACAAATCCAGGGCGACGCCGTTCGCAACGTCGCCGCTGCTGTTGCCGCCCAGGAAAGTGGAAAACTCCAGGTTGACGCCGTCGGCACTAAGACGCGAAACAAACGCGTCTACGTAACCTTGCAGCAGGGATTGGAACTCATCTTCCAGAGGAAAATCCCATGAACCGGTGCTGCCCACAACCGTTACGGCGCCGTCCGCCCCAACCGCGATGCCAAAGGCATCTTCATTGCCCTCCCCGCCTAGATACGTGGAAAAGACCAAGTCGGTGCCGTCTTGGTTGAACTTCGTGACGAAAACATTGCTGGGATAAGCGGGAGCTGTTTCCTGAAAAACGCCGGTTGTCGTGGGGAAATCCGTGCTGTAAGCGGACCCGGTGACATACGCGAAACCATCGGCATCCACGGCGATGGCAAAACCGTAATCGGCCCCGGAGCCGCTCAGCAGCGTCGAATAAATGGCGCTGGTGCCGTCCGCGTTCATCTTGGTGACAAACGTTCCATCGAAATCCGAGTCCGCCGTCTGAAAGGCGCCAGTCGTCGTGGGAAAGTTGGAGGGATAAGGGCTGTTGCCCCAATCCGGCCTGAAGTAGCCCACGACGTAGGCGTTGTCCTCGCTGTCGACCGCAATTCCCTGTCCAGATTCGTCCAGATCGCTCCCCAAAAAACTGGAATAGACCAACGCACTGCCGTCTTCGGACAATTTCGCCACGAAGGCGTCTTTATTGGTCCCGTAGGTCGTCTGAAACGCCCCGACGGTAGTTGGGAAGCCGCTGCTTGCCACTCCCGTCACGAAGGCCTCGCCGGAAACATTGATAGCGATGGCCCAACCGAAATCGTAATTGCTTCCCCCAATGTACGTGGAGTAAAGCAGGGCATCGCCCGTCGCGTTGAGTTTGCTGACCACAACCTCGCTCCCGCCGGCACGCGTCGTCTGATACGCTCCAGCCGTGGTCGGGTAGGTGTTCGACGCGCTTTCTCCGACGATGTACGCATTGCCCTTCAGGTCGACGGCAATACCGCGGCCATATTCCACATCCGGGTACGGATACGCTGCTATTCCGCCCAGATAGGTCGCATAGATGAGCTCGCCCTCGGGACTAAACTTGGAAACAAAAATGTCTTGATAGCCCGCTAGGGAGTTGCCGGCTGGAAAGTTCGCGGAGGTAGTAAATCCCGTCAAGTATGCATTTCCCGCTCCGTCCACGGCAACGCCACTGGCCGCCTCGTAACCGGTGCCGCCCAAATAAGTGCCGTAAACGACCGTCGGATCGATGACGAGAGTCTTGGCGGCATCGTAATCCCCGATCTGAAAGCCAAAGTGGCCCCCTTCGAATTCGACATATCCGCTTTCGACGCTCTCCGGCCTGCCGCTGTCTAGGTTTCGAGCGCCAAATCCGCCGCGCTCTTGCGCTGCGGTGTTGGCAAAGGCGTTCGAAACAGGAGCGCGATTGACGAGTGTGCCTCCAGCCGTTGACACTACCAGGTTGCCATGCCCATCGACGGTCACATCCTCAGCACCGTCGAAAGTCAGACGAATCTGGCTGAGGTCCGCGCCGGGATGAACGACAAAGTCGTATTCGAGTTGGCCTTGCTGGGTGCCATAAAAAACGGCGTCAATGCCTTCGTAAAGGTCGACGATGCGGACTTGGCCGAAGTGTGCCACATTGGCGTGCCATTGTTCTGGGTTGTTGCCGATAAAGTAGTTGCTGCGGCTGGAAAGCTGATTTTCTCCGACAACGCGCGCGTCCGGGTTGGCCCCGGCAAAGCCGAGTGTTACGATGTCAAACCCAAGGGAACCGGCAGGTCGGCGATTGGGATCATGATTGTCTGCGTCTTGCTGGTCGCCTTCAATCGGTTTTGCCAAGGCGAACACGGCATTGGATGCGGAAAGGAAAAAGGAATACCCCTGTCCGCGCGCGATGAAATCGGCGGAATTCGTCGACTGTCCCTGGTTGGCTTCGAAATAAAACGGTGTCTTGCCAACGCGCTCCGGTGTAGGCATTGGCCGCGAGCCACCCGGTATCGTGCGGTCGCTTACAAAATCGGCGACGTTGCCTGCGGAAGCGTCCGTTTGAACAGGCGGGCCGACTTGTGCGTCGCTTGAGTCGCTCGATGGCGAGGATGCTGGGGCGCCGACCTCCGGTCCGCTCGTGGAATCGACTCCGCTGCCGACCGCGCCATTGAAGCCTCCGCCGCCTGTATCGCCGCCGCCGCTGTTTCCTCCGCTTTGTGGCGTGGGAGATTCCGCGCTCACGGATCCGCCGGCCATACTAGGCGGCGCACTTGGGGCTCGTCCCAGGGGATCGGCAAAGACATCCGGAAAATAGGCCGCGAATTGTTCAAAATTGGGGGATACGGTCGCCTGGAACGTAGGCGACGAAATATCCAGCGCTTGTGGGCGCGCCGCGACCACGTTTTGCCCGGCCGACGGTTCCGCCTCTCTTGATTTGGTTCGCTCGACCTCAGCCAACGCGGAGGCGCGCGACAACATTGACGTTTCCTCGGTCTGTCGGTCGGCAGCACCTTGGTCGCCGACTCCAACACCGAGAAGGAAATCGGCCCCGAGAAGGCTGGGGATTACCCCAAGCAAATCGGTGGGCGACGAGCGCTCCTCCATCTGCTCGAAAATTGGCCGGTAATTCGGAAACACGACTTTTGCCGTTCGGCGCGGACGGAGAGCGCGGCGCTTCATGGTAAGCATCCTTCGACAATGAGGTGATGAATGTCGCTTACGCTTCCGGGCGAGGATGCGTTTGATGGCTCCGAAGGACGAAATAACAAGTACACCTTCTGCTGGTCAAACTCGCATTTCGTCAATCAAGCCATCAATGCAGGAAGGATGGTGGGAAGGTAAATCGGGTTTGAATCGAATGCAAGAGAAAAACCAAAAAAATGTGTAAAATTACTTTAAGTATCTTTTGGATTGGCGAAAAACGCAGATCAGGTTGTCAAGCCAGGTTGAACTGCATGCGGATAGTAAAACGGGGAGGGGGTGCGAGGTGTCGTTCTGTCGTAGTGCCCCTGGAGATGTCGTAAGATGTTATAGAGGAAGTGGTAACGGTGGCGACCACTACGACAAAGCGGGTGTCGTAGTGGTCGGGTGGGTGTCGCAGTGGGTCGGGCGCGGCGGTTAGGGGCGGCCGACGGTGACGCCGGTGGGGCGGATGCCGGTGGTGCCTTGGAGTTGTTCGAGGCGGATCTGGGCGGACTCGGCGAGGCGGGAGCCGGGGAAGGCGGTGATGACGCGATTCAAGTAGAAGGTGGCGCGGTCGGGTTGGCCTCGTTTGAGGAGGCTGTCGGCGAGGGCGAGGTAGACGCCGCCCAGGCGTTCGCTCATGGTGTCGGCGGCGCTTTGCAGCCATTCGGGGTTGGCTTTGATGTCGTTGACCAGGAGGGCGCCTTCTTGTCCTTCGGGCAGGTCGCCGAAGCCGGCGAGGAGGACTTCGCAGCGGTCCAGGCAGGGGATGTACTCTTTGCTCTTGTAGTAGTCACGGGCTTGTTGGAGCAGATCCTGGGCCCGTTTGGAGCGTTCCTTGGAGCGGAAGTCGGTGGCGGTGGCCATCTTGGTCAGGAGGGCGGTGGCTTGCTTGGTGGCTTGGAGGCCGGGGAAGGTGCGCATGGTCTCGGTGATCATCTCGACGGCTTTGGCGCTCTCGCCCGCCTCTTGGAGTTTGCGTGCTTCGTCGAGGTTGCCGGCAGCTTTCTTTTCGAGGTCGGCGAGGACGGTCTCGGCCTCGGCCTGAACGGGTCGGCCTTTGCCGTCGTCGAGGATGACTTTGAGTGCGCTGATGGCGCGGGCGTAGTCGCCGGCGGCGACGTACTTCTGGGCGAGGCCGAGATCCTTCTTCATCCAGTCGGGCGGGGTGACTTGGGCGAGGGCGCGTTGAAGGCTGTCGGTGAACTTGGATGCGTCTTGGAAGCCGACGACGGTGTTGAGGACCTTGCCGTCGGGGGAGGCCATGACGACGGTGGGGAAGCTGCTGATGCCGAGGGTGGAGGCGAGGCCGGGTTCGCGGCCGGCGTCGACCTTGAGGGGGATGAACTTCTCGGTGAGCGTCGTGGCGACGCCGGCGTTGGAGAAGGTGCGGGTGTCGAGTTCCTTACACCAGAAGCAGCTTTGAGTCATGAAGTCGATGAGGAGGGGGAGGCCCTTCTCGGCGGCCTCCTTGCGGGCGGCGTTGTAGTCGGAGCGCCAGTTGATGGTTGGGGCGGCGTCCTGGGCATGGGCGGAAGGCGCCAACGCGAGGGCGATGCCGAGGCCGAGTACGAAGCAAGGGAGTTGGCGGGGAGAAAACATGGGTCGACCTCGTCGTACGAAACTCGTGCCTGGTGAGTGGGAACGGGGACAACGTCCATGATGTCCCTTGGGCTTCGTGCCCGCGCCGGCCGGGGTCCGGCGTATGGTCGGTCAGTTGGCTCGGGGATGAGCCTTGTGGTAGCTGTCGCGGAGTCGGGTCATGGTCACATGGGTGTAGATCTGGGTGGTGGCGAGGCTGCTGTGCCCCAGGAGTTCTTGCACGCTGCGGATGTCGGCGCCGGCGTCGAGCAGGTGGGTCGCGAAGCTGTGCCTGAGCGTGTGCGGACTGGAGCGGGAGTCGAGGCCGCCTTGGGCGACGTACTTGGCGAGCATCCTGCCGACGCTCCGGCTGGTGAGCCGGGTGCCGTTTTTGTTGAGGAAGACGGCGTCCTGCTTCTTGGTCTTGCCGTTCTTGGGTTCCAAGACGCGGCCTCGTTGTTCGAGCCAATGGCCCAGGGCCTGGGAGGCTTTGTCGCCGAAGAAGGCGAGCCGTTCCTTCTTGCCTTTGCCGCGGACGGTGGCGATGCCGGCGGCGAGGTCGATGTCGGCGAGGTTGAGGCCGGTCAGTTCGCTGACGCGGAGTCCGCCGGAGTAGAGGACTTCGAGGATGGCCTTGTCGCGGGCGCCCAGGCGGGTGACGTCCTGGGGAATCGTGACGAGTTGGTCGAGGTTCTCCGCAGTGAGGAAGTGCGGCAGCTTCTTGTCTTGGCGTGGGCCGCGCAAACCTTCCGCGGGGTTGGCGGCGATGGCGCCTTGGCGAGTGAGGAAGCGGAACCAGGAGCGCACGGCGGCGATGCGTCGGGCGATGGTGCTCTTGGCGTAGCCTTGCTCGTGGAGCCAGACGGAGAAGGCGCGCAGGTTGCGGCTCGTCACGTCGGCGGGTTGGATACCCTTGGACTGAGTGCGCAGAAACGCCACGGCCTGGGTGAGGTCTTCGCGGTACGACTTCACGGTCAGATCGGAGGCGTTCTTTTCGAGCGCCAGACTGCGCAGGAATTCGGCGAGGGCTTCTTCCATCGGGCGAGGTTTCTCCTTGCTGCGGGTCATCGACGTCAATCGTCGATGCGGGTTTTGGAATGGGTCGGCGTCGTGGACGCTCGGGCGGTTTGCTCCTGCTCCCGGGCCTTGCGGGTCAGCACCTGGGCGTCAAACCAGGTGATGGCGAGATGGGGGTCCGCCGCCTGGTCTCGAAGGGAGTCGATGAGTTGAGCACGGCTCGCGTCATCGTAAACGAAGATGTATCGTTCGGTCCCCTTCACCAGGGCCAACACGTTCAGTTCGTGTGCCAAGGCCTGCCCTCCTTGCAAGCGTCCTTCGTCAATCCGTCCAAGATTACACTTCGACGCGAAAGAAGGGCGGACTTGTCTGCCATTAGGGCGCATTGAGAGAATTTGCGCGAATCGTCGCCACAGGGCCGAACCAGCTTGCCTAGGTTCACGTTCCCCTCACCCCAACCCCTCTCCCCAGAGGGGCGAGGGGCCACATGATCCCAACCTCTCTTCTCGAAGGGGCGAGGGGCGACATGATCCAAACCCCCTTCCGCGGAGGGGCGAGGGGCTTTGTTAGAGCAAGTCGCCCAAACTGCGCAATCCCACCTTTTCCTTGGTCAGGAAGGGTTCGCCGTAGCGTGTGCCGATGGTCCATCCCCAGTAGCGGCTGACGTCGCGAACTTCGTCGAGCACGGTCGGTGTGCCGGGCGGTTTGCCTTGCGTGAACTGGGATCGATAACAGGCAAGCGCCTCCATCTTTCGATCCAGATAGGGGGAAATGTCGGTCACGAAGGAGGGCTGGATGTGTAAGCGAAGGTGGACGCTGAAATAGTAAAGGATCCGCGCGGGAAAGTGGGGTTCGCCAGGCATGTCGGTCTTCGATAGTTTTGCCCAGAAGCGCGCGGCGTCGGCCAGGGCGCTTGCGGCGACGTGGTCCGGATGGGCGTCTTCCCAATAGTGCGCGAGCAGGATGCGCGGACGGAGCAGGCGGATTTGGCTCGCCAGTCGTTTACGAGCGTCCAGGTCCGCGACGAGTGCCCGATTGGCGAGGCCCAGGTTGCCGCGCCAGTCGATGCCAAGCACGGTCGACGCTTGCGCGGTTTCGTCGCGGCGGATTTCCTCGCTTCCGTGTGGGGTGGGTTCCCCGCTGGTCAGATCGAGGATGCCGACGCGGAAGCCCTGGGCTTTAAGAGCCAAGATGGTTCCGCCGACGCCGAGTTCGGCATCATCGGGATGGGCGGAGATCACGAGGTAATCGAGAGGTTGGTCTATTGTCGACATGGCCGAATCGGAGTAAGGAAAAGTGATGGCAAGAACGGGGGCCGCCAAATCGGGATGCTCCTTTTCTATTGGACAACCCGCCTGGAAGTGATGGAATGATGGCATGGCACGGAAGAATCCTCTCCCTGAATCCCCGAGCACCATTACACTGGAACGGGCCGTGCGGCTCTATCGACTTGTCCGGGCGCTGGGCGAAGCGCCGCGGAAACGAACGGCATTGACGCGCAAGTTAGGGTTGGGAGTGCGCGGCTTTTATCGCGATCTCGAAGTGTTGCGCGCCTTCCGAATAGGTGTTTCCGTCGAAAACGGGAAGTATTCGTTGACCGATGACATGCGGCTGAGTTTGGAGAAGCTCCCCTTTCCCGACGCGGGATTGACACTAGGCGAGGCGCGTCTCGTCGGTCGCGGACGCACGCGCGCTCACAGGAAAATCAAAGGGATCCTTGCTTTGATTGAAGAGGAACCGGATTAAATTCCTCGTGCCCCGATCTTTATTTAGGCTAGACTAAATAATTTTTTATGTAAGCCTTGATTTCTTTCCGCCGATGATTACCATGTATGTTAGTCATGGGATCTAGAAAAATGCGCATACTACTCCTAGTTTTCAGCCTCGCCCTGGTCGGATGCGGCAGCAACAACGCCAATGTCTCCAAGCCGAGGCAGAAAAAGACCATTGAGGTCGTCGGCAAACACGACCGAAACTATCCCATTCGCGTCGTCGCCACCACGGGGATGGTCGCGGATTTGGTCCGCAGTGTGGGCGGCGAGCGCGTGAAAGTCGAACAACTCATGGGTCAAGATGTCGACCCGCATCTTTATCGCGCCAATACGGCCGACATCTCCAAACTCAACAACGCGCAGGTAATCTTTTACAACGGCCTGCACCTGGAAGGAAAGATGGGCGACACGCTCGATCGCCTCGGCAAGAAAATCCCCTCCTTCGGCATCGGCGAGTATTTGGAACCCTCCAAATTGCTCGTAGAGGAAGGCGACATCGCCGATCCGCACATTTGGTTCGATGTGAAACTCTGGAGTGAGGCGGCCGGCGTCGTTCGCGATGTTCTAGTTGCGTATGATCCAGATAACGCGGATGAGTACCGTTCGCGCGCGGAACAATATCAGAAATCGCTCGACGCGCTGGATGCCGAAGTGCGCGGCAAGATCGCCGACATTCCGGAAAAACAGCGTCTGTTGATAACCTCCCATGACGCGTTTCGCTACTTCGGCCGAGCCTATGGCATCGAAGTGCATGGCGTTCAGGGCATCAGCACGGAATCCGAGGCGAGCTTGAAGGATGTTGAAGATCTCGTGACCTTGATAGTTGATCGGAAAGTAAAAGCCGTCTTCGTGGAATCGAGTGTCAGTTCGCGCAATGTCGAGTCGATTGTCGAAGGTTGCAAGGCGCGTGGCCACGCTGTCGCATTCGGCGGCGAACTCTATTCCGACGCGATGGGCAAGGCCGGCACACCTGAAGGCACGTACATTGGCATGGTTAGGCACAACGCGAACACGATCCTGCGGGCGCTACGCTAATGCCGGGAGCCGATAGCAACGCCATGTCCCCTGCCCTGCTCGACATCCATGACGTCACGGTCGCCTATCAACGGCGGCCGGTGCTTTGGGATGTTGATTTGACGATTCGTGAACCCTGCCTGCTCGGACTGATCGGGCCGAACGGCGCGGGCAAGAGCACGCTAATCAAAACCGCGCTGGATTTGACGCCGCGCGTCAGCGGGGCGATTCGCTACTTCGGCAAAACGTTGGCGGAGGTTCGGCAACGGATCGGCTATGTGCCGCAGCGAGAAAGCGTGGACTGGGATTTTCCGGTCAGCGTGCTCGATGTCGTGCTAATGGGGACGTATGGCCGGCTCGGCTGGTTTCGTCGTCCCGGCGCCAAGGAGAAGGCGGCCGCGCGCGAATGCCTCGACATGGTGGGGATGCGCGCCATGGCGCACCAACAAATCGGCCAACTCTCGGGCGGACAGCAACAGCGCACGTTTTTGGCCCGCGCCCTCGCCCAGGACGCCGATCTTTATTTCATGGACGAGCCATTCGCCGGGGTCGACGCGGCAACGGAGCGGGCGATCTTTTCGATACTGGGCGATCTGCGCGATCGCGGCAAGACCGTGATCGTCGTGCATCACGAACTGCGCAGCGTGCCGCAGTTTTTCGATCAGGTCGCATTGCTGAATGTGCGCCTCGTCGCGCAAGGAGCGACCGCAACAACATTCACTGAGGACAACCTACTCAAGACCTACGGCGGCCGACTTTCCATTCTTGACGCGGTCGGTCAGGCCGTCCAAGCCCAGGAACCCACGCCGTGAATCTTGGCTTCACGTACAACACGATGCTGGTGCTGGCGGGCGTCGCGTTGCTGGGCGGCGCGGCCGGCGTGATCGGTTGCTTCGCGGTATTGCGCCGCCGAAGTCTCACGGGAGATGCACTCGCGCACGCCGCCTTGCCGGGATTGTGCCTGTCGTACTTCATCGTTGGCGAGCGAAATCGTCATTCGCTGTTGCTCGGCGCTTTTCTCAGCGGGATTGCCGGCGTGGGCGCGATCAGCGCACTGCGGCGCTGGACGCGGCTTAAGGAAGATGCCGCCATCGCCATCGTGCTTAGCGTCTTCTTCGGATTGGGAATCGTGCTCCTCAGCGTCATCAGCCGAATACCTGGCGGCCCGCGCGCCGGCCTGGAATCGTTTATTCTCGGCAAGACCGCGGGAATGACTCGCGACGATTTGGGACTGATCACCATCCTCGCCCTGGGAACGCTGGCGATCGTCGTCTTGTTTTACAAGGAATTCAAGCTGATTACGTTCGACTTGGAGTTTGCCGGGGCGCAGGGTTGGCCTGCCCGGTCGCTCGATTTTCTCCTGCAAATGCTGTTGGTCGTCGCCGTGATTGTCGGCTTGCCCGCGGTCGGCGTCGTCTTGATCGCTGCGTTGTTAGTCATTCCCGGCGCCGCCGCCCGCTTTTGGACGCAACGACTCGGCACGCTCTTATTTTTGTCGGCGTTGTTCGGCGTCTTCGCCGGCGTGACCGGTGCGTGGGTTAGCGCGAATCTGGAACGGGTTCCCACCGGGCCGCTTGTCATCGTCTTCGCCTCCCTTGTTTTTCTCATCTCGCTCGTCTTCGGCTCGCGGCGAGGACTGCTCGGGCAGTGGCTCCAACAGCGCACGTATCGGCGGCGCTTCGAGCAGGAACGCCTGCTCGCCATGCTGCTGGAACGCGAAACCGGCATGATCTGGATCAACGAAATACCGCGGCCATTTGGCTGGACAAAGAGGCGCTTCCGGCGGACGATGGACCAAGGGGTCAAGGAGCGACTTCTCGAATACCGCGACGGCGGAGTCATCCTCTCGCACGAAGGAACGGCTCGCGCCGCCCTCGTTGTAGCCATGCGGCGGAGTTGGCGAGAATTATTGCAAACGCATCCTCAGGAAGCCCCGGCTCTCTTGCGTCTTGATCTTTCGAGCGCGGACGCAATGGACTTTCCTCTTCCCTGACTTCGACATGTTATTAGCCCAAGCCATCACGGAATCCTACCGCGCGTTTTGGACCATCGCCGTTGGGGCAACCTGCGCCGTAAGCTGCGCCTTGCTTGGCTGTTACCTGCTTCTGCGCCGCATGAGCTTACTCGGCGATGCGGTCAGCCACGGCATTCTCCCCGGCATCGCCCTGTCGGTTTTGCTAACGGGTCGACTTTCCGGCCCGCTACTTTTGCTCGGCGCGATGCTCTTCGGATTCTTGACCGCGTATCTCGCGCAGGCGCTTCATTCCGGCGCGGGCGTGACGGAGGACGCCAGCCTGGGCGTCGTATTCACTTCCTTCTTCGCGATCGGCGTCATCTTGCTTACGCGATTTCTCTATCACGTCGATCTCGATCCGCAGTGCATTTTCTTCGGCATGCTCGACGTGGTTGCCCTGCGCACGACGATTTGGTTCGGGTTCGAAGTCCCCGAAGTCATCCCCACGCAATTGCTCGCCCTGGTTCTTGTCCTCGGATTCCTCCTTCTCTTTTGGAAGGAAGTGAAACTCGCCGCCTTTGATCCGGCGCTTGCCGCGGCCATGGGGCTTCGACCCGGCCTCATTTACTTCCTCTTGATCGCGCTCGTCGCGGGCAGCACCGTCAGCGCGTTTGAAGCAGTCGGATCCATCCTCGTTCTCGCCATGTTGATCGTCCCGCCGGCCACCGCCGTCTTGCTGACGGATCGCCTTGCCCCCATGCTCCTCTGGTCCGCGGGCTTGGCTCTGTCGTCTACCATCTTCGCTTACGTGCTCGCGTCCCCCGCTTGGTTTGCGAGCAACACCGCCGGGATGATGGCGGTGGTGAGCGGCCTCCAACTCGTGCTGGCGATTTTCCTCGCGCCGCGTCACGGAATCATCGCCCGAGGGATTCGTCACTTTCGTCTCGCCTTGCGCATCGCCGTTGAGGAAATACTCGCCAGCCTCTATCGCTCCGAGGAAGGCGCCCCGACGGCGCTGCATCAAGAGTTGCGCGACCATGGCATCCCCGCCTGGATTAGCCGGCTCGCGCTCTTGCGTGTGCGTTCCACGAACCTCGTCGCACGGAGCGCTTCCGGGAATCTGCAACTAACCGCCGCGGGCCGACAGCGCGCGGAGGAAATCATACGCGCCCATCGCCTTTGGGAAGCCTATTTGGACAAGAACTTCGATCTGCCCGCCGACCATCTGCATGCCCCCGCTTCGCGGATGGAACACTTCATCGGCCCCCAGATGCAAGGAGAACTTGCCCGCCAACTCGATTCGCCGGAGCGCGATCCGCACGGACGGTCCATTCCGCCGGTCGAGACCACGACACCCTCGCAGCAAAAGCCTGAGAATGAGTATCAATAGCAAACCCTTTGTTTGGAAGGATTTATGTCTCCAGCGCCCTTGATTTTTCATACGCGGTTCGTAGGATTTTAACAAAGGCATCGATACAAGCCGGCATAAAAATTGGAGCATTTCCATGAAGGGCAATCCGCAGGTCATTGACGCTTTGAACGCGGCGCTGACGATCGAACTCACCGCGATCAATCAGTATTTCTGTCAGGCCAAGATGTGCAAGAATTGGGGTTTCGACCGTCTCGCCAAGAAGCACTATGAAGAGTCAATGGGCGAAATGAAACATGCGGAAAAGCTCATTGACCGCATCCTGTTTCTGGAAGGCGTTCCTGAAATCGCTCGCTACGACGTCATCCGCGTCGGCAGCGACGTCAAGGAACAATTCGAGAACGATCTCGTTCTCGAAACCAAGGGCGTCACGCATTACAACGCGACGGTCGAACTTTGCACCAAGTTGCAAGACAACGGATCGCGTGAACTTATCGCCCCCATTCTCGTCGAATCGGAAGAGCATGTGGATTGGCTCGAAACCCAGCTCGATCTCATCAAGGCGGTCGGGCTGCAAAACTATCTCACCGAGCAGATTTACAGCAACGGTAGCGGCGGCCACTAACCGTTCCGCCGCTTGCGGCTTAGCGAGGCGCCGCACGAACGAAGCGCTCATCCCCCTTCGTCCGCCGTCGCCTCCATTAAGTCCCTAACCAGCCTAATCTGGTCCGCGTTTACCGGCGCCGCTTCGCCCGGGAGCGGCACGGTTGGCACGAGCGCCGCACTCAGCATTTCAAGGAACTCGGGGATTCCCTCGCCTGTCTGCGCCGACACGTAGGGCACTCCTTCGTCACGCTTCCGCCGTGGAGCAAGATCGATCTTGTTGACGACGCGCAACGTCTGGGCGTGTATATGCGTCGGCCAATCTTCCTCCTCATCAGCCGCTATGACCCAGACGATCAACTCGACTTCCTGCATTGCGAGCCGCGCCTGCGCCATGCCGGCGCGGTCGAGTTCATCGGCGACATCGCCCAGTCCCGCGGTATCGCACATTTCGACCGGCCAGCCGTCTATTGCCAGAGTGACCGCCACCACGTCGCGTGTGGTCCCCGCGGTTGCGGAGACGACGCTTCTTTGATAGCCGGCGATTGCGTTCACGAGGCTGCTCTTACCCACATTGGGCGCGCCGGCGATCACGACGCGCCAGGGTTCCACCAAATGGTTTCCTAGCGATTGCAAGCTCAGGAATCGTTCGCCGAGTTGTTGCCGATTCTCTGTTTCCGATTTCATTCGCGCGAGCAAACGTTCGTATGCCCCTTGCGTTTGATCCAATAGAATGCTCGCGGTTCGCAGGGTGGGAGCATGCGCCAACCGCTCGACGAAGCCGTGACTTGCCGAAACGAAAGTCCGCCAATCGACAACCCGAAAACCGCGCGCCTGGAACAACTCGATCAAGTAACGCACGACTTCCGCGCCGCCATGGCAATGAATTTCCAGGTTGGGACTCGGCACAAGCGACTTGACGGCGACCACGACGTCGTCCGCCCCGTCGCCGGATCCCAGCTTGCCTATCAACATTGACGCAGCGGTAGGACACGCAACGGGTTTGCCTGACATCGGGCGAAATAGCTCCTCAAACGCAGTCCAGGCATTTGGGCCTTGGACAGCGACCGTCGCAACGGCTCCTTTTCCGGGCGGCGTGAGACAGGCGATCAGGTTTTCAGTTTCGCCGGGCTTCATGTCGAGTTTGCGTTTCCCAATGTCGAGTTGCGGACCGTCGGCGAGTCATTTTCTCGGCGGCCGGATCGTGGATGCGGGCTGATGCAGAGCCGCCAGACGCATTCCCTCGAGCGTCATCTCGGCCCAAAGTTCGCCTTTAAGCGGCGCCAGCGCCGGCGCGAGCAGGTCGGCGTCGCCTCCCGTCAAGAATATGCGGCAATCGCCGCCGTGTTCGCGCGCGATCTTTTCGATGCCGCCCGCGACGGCGTTGAGGATGCCGGTCGCCATCGCTTTTTCGGTGGATGTGCCTGGATAGGCGACGATTTCTTTGACCTCGATCCAGGGCAGCTTGGCGGTATAGCGATGCAGAGCTTCCGCCATCAAGCGCAACCCGGCCATGATCGCGCCGCCGCGAAAAACGCCGGTCGCGTCCAGCCGGTCCACCGTGACGGCCGAGCCGATGTCGACGATGAGGGCCGATTCACCGGGCAGGAGCCTGGCCTTGGCGGCCAACGCGTTTAAGAGCCGATCGATGCCGACTTTCTCCGGAACGTCGACGCGGAGGGTCAGCGGCAGTTGGCTATGGTGATCGAGGACGAAGACGCCATAGCGGCGTTGAGTTAACCAGAAGGCCGCCGCGTCACGTCGCTGGGGATGCACTCCCGCCAAAACCCAAAGGGCGCCTTCCGGCAGCGACCAAGCGGCGATCTGGTCCGTCCAAAGGAGGGAGGGATCGGGATCGAGGCGGGCCATGTCGACGATGCGGTCGGCGCCGCATTGGCCCCATTTGATGCGCGTGTTGCCCACGTCGACCACGACGTCAGGTGTCACGGCGCCACCTCGGCCTGGATGATTTGAAGTTGCTTGACGATCTCGCCCACAAGCCCGGATAAGCCCTGCCCCGTCACGGCGGAGATCGCGAAAACCGGCTTTTTAAGTTCCTCTTCCAGTCGGGCGCGCACTTCGTCGCTGCCGGTCAGTTCGCTCTTGCTGACGGCCACGATTTCCGGCTTGTCTTCCAGGTTATGCCCATGCAGAACCAGTTCGCGGCGAATGTTGTGATAGTTTTGAACCGGATCGCTGTCGTCGCTTGGCATGGGTTCGACGAGGTGGACGATGACGCGGGTTCGCTCGACGTGTCTGAGGAATTCGTGCCCCAGACCGATGCCGCTATGCGCTCCCTCGATCAGACCGGGGAGATCTGCCAAGACAAAGGATCGTTCCTCGCCCAGGTGGACGACACCCAGGTTGGGAATTTTCGTCGTGAAGGGGAAATCGGCGATTTCAGGATGCGCCTGGGAAAGTCGGCTGAGGAGGGTGGATTTGCCGGCGTTGGGCAGACCGACAAGTCCGACGTCGGCGATAACCTTGAGTTCCAGGAGCAGCCAACGTTCCTCGCCCGGAATGCCGGGCTGGTATTGGCGGGGCGTGCGATTGGTGGAGGAAGCGAAGGATCTGTTGCCGCGTCCGCCGTTGCCGCCGTGGGCAACGACGAGTTCGTCGCCAGGGTCGGCCAAGTCACGCAACTGGTTGCCCCGGTCCCGATCATAGACGACGGTTCCCGGCGGCACATGCAGCACCATGTCCTCGCCCTGTTTGCCGGTGCAATTGGCACCGCCGCCGCCCTCGCCTTTCTCGGCGCGATAATGTTTGCCTTTGATGAATTGGGCGAGACTATCGGTGCCGGGCACGGCGCGCAGCGTGATGCTGCCGCCGTTGCCGCCGTTGCCGCCGTCGGGGCCGCCGCGCGGTTCATATTTTTCGCGCCGGAAGGCGACTGCGCCGCGTCCCCCGTCGCCTGCTTTTACGAAGATTTCAACTCGATCTACAAACATATGCGGTTATTGTACGGGGGAAAGGCAAAGCGGCACTCAGTATGCGTTCCGATTGATCAGTCCGCGCCAAATCGTCAAGAACATGATCTTGAGATCCAGCCAGGGGGTCCAGTGCGTGATGTAGTACAGATCGAATTGCACCCGCTTGCGCAGAGAGGTATTGCCGCGCCAGCCATGCACTTGCGCCCATCCCGTGATGCCGGCTTTGACCGCATGCCGATTGTGGTAGTTGGGAATCGTTTTCTTGAACTTGTTGATGAAGATCGGGCGTTCCGGGCGAGGCCCCACCAAACTCATGTCGCCCTTCAGAACGTTGAGCAGCTGAGGCAGTTCATCCAGACTGGTTTTCCGCAGAAAGGTGCCGAACCAGGTGCGGCGCGGGTCGTCCTTGCGCGCCCATACGGCCCCGGATTCCTTCTCCGCATCGACGCGCATGCTGCGGAATTTCAACATCTGAAACGACTTGCCGTTGAGGCCGCAGCGTTCCTGTCGGAAGAAGATCGGTCCCGGACTTGTGAGTTTCACCAAGACCGCGAGCAGGAACAGAAACGGCAAGAGCAACACCAATCCGACCAGGGAAAGTGCGACATCCATCGCGCGTTTGACGACGACATTGACGCCGAAATGGGGGCTCTCCCTAAGGCTAATCATTGGCAAGCCATGCATGCTCGTCATGTTCAGCGAAACGCCCGCCAGTTCCGGAATGTCCGCGATCAAGCGAACCTCGACGAGGTGTTCGGCCAAATTGTCGAAAACGCGCCGCGCGTCGTGATACCGATTGAGCGGCAAAGCGATGAAGACGTGCGAAACTTGATACTTGTCGATCATGCTCGGCAGATCGCTCATGCGGCCAAGAATATCCAGGTCGGAAGTCCAGCGCGAGGGTTGGTCCTCGACGAAGCCGATGTTTTTGATGCCCATCCAGTTCGCGGCGCGGAGAATGCGTGCGGTGTGGCGCGCGACGCGTCCGGTGCCGACGATAATGCTCTGCGTTTGGTTGAAACCGTGGCGCCTTAGAAACCGAATGGCGCCCCAGGTGCAGCGTCGGGCCGTCAGGATCAGCAGGCCGGCGAGCACGAGAAACAAAAGCATCGTGCCGCGCGATTCGTAATCGTTGCGTAAACTGAACGTCGCGGCGATGACGAGCAGCGCCATCAGTCCGACGCCCTTGACGACGCTGACCACTTCGTCCCGCAAGCGGCGAAATCGGTGGATGACGTATTGTCCCGTGATGCGATAGGCGATGATGGCGAGCAGGAGTACGACGGGAAGATTGCGCAGGCAAAGCATCCAGTCCGGCGGCGTGGTCGTGAGGGGAAAAAAGCCGGATTCGACGCGAAGAAAGTAGGCCCAGACCCATGCCGCCGAGGTCATTAGCAAGTCCCAGAGGACATACCACAAGCAGAGAATCTGGCTTTTGCGACGAATCATGCCCAGCCCCATCCATGGGTGCGCGAACGGCGAAAGAGAGGCGCGACGGACGGCGCTCTCGCTCCAACCGCGAATCTTGCCAGATTCTCCAAATTTTTGCAAGACAGTCCGCTACGGCGTTAAGATGGGTAAAATTCCATTCCTAACTTTTCTTCCCAGGATGTCCCATGCCGCGCGTGCAACACATGGTCTTGCTCAAGTTCAAACCGACTGCGGCGGAGAACGTTCCCACTCGGTTTTTCGCCGCCCTTCTCGAACTAAAGAGAATTATGCCGCAGATGAGTTACTTCGCCGGCGGACCCTATTCCAGCCAGGAAGGCTTGCATCAAGGCTACACGCATGGTTTTCTGATGACATTCGACAATGCGGCGGCGCGCGATCACTACCTCACGCATCCCGAACATGAGAAGGTAAAAAACGAAGTCTTGCCGTTCGTCGATGCCGTCGTCGCGTTTGATTTCGAGGAGGCTCTATCGTAGTCGTCAGATGCTACTCCAAAAGTTCGTCCAATTCCTCGTTGCCGATTTCCGTCGCGAAACGGCAACCAATCAGCCATTCGCCGTCGGTTTGAACGGTGGAGTGTACGACGAAAGCCTGAAATGCAAGTAGCCCCTTGGCGGGACTGCGAAGGGAGATTTGGATTTCGGTTCCTACTGGAATCGGACGCAGCATGCGGAGGCCCACGCCGCCGCGCGAAAGATCCACGAACCAGGCGCTTTGAAACTCGTTGTCGCCTTCCACCGCCTCGACGCGGATGCGCCCAACGGTCGCTGGGGCGCAGCGGTAGCGTACCGTGCCGCGCATATTGCGCCAGAGTTGTCGGGTGGAGGGGACGATGGTGTTTTGAGTGTGCGGCAAGGAACGCTCCATGAGGATTCCGGCTGCTCAACCCTAGAACATAAAGACCGAGGGGTCAAATGCCCCAAATCGTTACACCGACAGCATGAATCGATTCGCGTTAGGTTCGGATCAACACGTTCACTTCTTCCTCTTGCAGCTGACGTATGAAATTGCATCCCAGCGATCGCTCGCCGTTGGCATGCTCCGTCACATGCACCACGCATGCCAGGATGGTCTTGACCGTCTCTTTCGCGTTGTCGATCAGATCGACGGACAGGAGCGCGCCGGCCTCGATGTTCGTATTGACCAAAACGCCGATCCCGCTGGGCGAAAGGTTCAAAATCTTACCCTCGTGAATCGGGGCGTCGAGCGGTCCGACTTTCTGAATTCGCGCGCGAAGCGTAACGGAAAAACGCTTCCAGATGCGCTGATCCGGCGGATCGGGCCGCACGCGCTTGGCGCCGAATCCTTCCAAGTCTTGGTCCGTGAGTTCGCGGGAAAACACGCATCCCAAAGACCAGACACCCGGACTTTCTAGCACGACGCGCACCACGCAGGCAAGCACTTCGTGGCGCTCGCCTTGGCTGGTGCGAGGCAGTTCCAGCGTCAACATGCTTCCGGCCGCGAACTCCCGGTCGACGACGAGATTCGCGCCGCCCAAAGAGATGTCCCGCACCGCCGCCGCGGACCTGGTGGGCTCGACCATGCCGTTGACGCTTATGGTGGTCTTGATCTTTGCAGGATAGCGAACCCAGACGCGCCGTTCATCCTGGCCGGCTTCAGCGACGGGAGCATTTTTCCCGACAAGCCGACGCCAAAAGGAAAACGTACGCTCAAACATGGCCGCCTCGACGAAATAGGAGTGCTTACCTGGAGGCTACGGTATGCATTGATTCATGTCAAATGAATCGGCTCAGCCCGCCCCGCGACACGTCGCGTTCGGATCAAAAAAGTTGGGCGCAATTTCGCGGAGGTTGCACTTTAATGGGTGAAGGTGCCGAACGCTTTTATCCAGAGGCCGCGCCATGTCGGTAAACGCCGTCCCATTGTTGTTGCAGCACGTTCGCCGATTGGCCGCCGCCGCGTCCCCGGACGAACAACT
>Ga0163144_10009426_pt1 | contig 20971 bp, 6 predicted proteins | sample OliLak19BULKMAT1_FD_123175 | JGI IMG/M metagenome (GOLD analysis project Ga0163144, IMG submission 123175) | Freshwater microbial mat bacterial communities from Lake Vanda, McMurdo Dry Valleys, Antarctica - Oligotrophic Lake LV.19.BULKMAT1 | ecosystem: Environmental > Aquatic > Freshwater > Lake... | reverse complement strand
GAAGTGGACCAGTCGCCCATCGGCCGCACGCCGCGTTCGACTCCGGCCACGTATGTCGGTTTCTTCGACGACATCCGGGAATTATTCGCCCAGTTGCCCGAGGCGCGGATGCGGGGCTACACGGGCAGCCGGTTCTCCTTCAACTCAGCCCAAGGCCGTTGCCCGGCGTGCGTCGGCGCCGGCATGATCAAGCTGGAGATGAACTTCCTCCCGCCGGCCTACGTGAAGTGCGAGACCTGCGGCGGGTTGCGTTTCAACCGCGAGACGCTCGACATCGAATACGCCGGCAGGAACATCGCCCAGGTCATGGACCTGAGCGTGGCCGAGGCCATCGAGTTCTTCAGCGCGTTCCAACGCATCAAGCGACCTCTCGAAGCCCTGCGAGATACGGGGCTCGACTACATCAAGCTTGGGCAGACCAGCCCAACGCTGAGCGGCGGTGAAGCGCAGCGGATGAAGCTCGTGACGCACCTGCTCAGCGGATTGAAGCCCAGTCCTGCGCGACTGGTGCCCAAGAACTACAAGCCCGTTCCCGGGGCCGTCGTCAGGCCAACCGCCGACATCTTCATCCTGGAGGAACCGACAATCGGCCTGCACATGTCCGACGTGCGAAAGCTCGTCGACGTCATCCAACGGCTCGTCGATGCGGGGCACTCCGTCATCGTCATCGAGCACAACCTTGACCTCATCGCGGAAGCCGACTGGGTCATCGACCTTGGGCCGGAAGCCGGGGAGGGCGGCGGAACCGTCGTCGGGCAGGGCACGCCGGAAGCTATTGTCCGGACCGCGGGATCACACACGGGCCGATTCTTGAAGGATGTGATGCGCTGATGGAACCGAGTTCGGGTGGCGCGGGCCTCCGGCCTGCACTTTCCGGCGTCGCGCCGGAAAGTATGGTAGCGGCTGCGCGCGAAGCGTTGATTGCCGTTCAGCCGGAGCGTTAATGATCCGCTAGGTGGGCGCATTGGTTGTTGGTTGTTTCGCGGCCATGGCTTCGAGCGGAAGCCATAAACAGTCCCGGGCGCGACGCCCGGAACTTGCAGGCCGGAGGTCTGCGCCACCCAAACAGGGGCGTCCGACTTATTCCTCCTCCGTCGCGTTGGCGCTGGGCTTTACCACGGCAACCACATAGCGGTCCGGCACGAGATACTTCCGTGCGGCGGCGATGCAGTCTTCGAGGGTCACGGCCTGGAGCTTATCGTCCTCGTGCTCGGTGTAGTCGTAGCCGAGGCCGTAGACTTCGTTGAGCAGGGTGTTCATCGCGTGGCTGCCGAGGTCCTGCCGGGAAATCTTCTTCTGGCCGATGATTTTCGCCTTGGAACGCTTCAGTTCTTCCGGTGTCAGGCCGGATTCTGCGAGCAGCCGGGCTTCGTTCAACAGCTCCTTCTCCACCTGCGCCGCCTTCTCCGGCGCGGTGCCGCAGTAGAAGGTGAACACGCCGGTGCCGATCCCGAGCATGTTCTGCGCACCGACGTAGTAGGCGAGGCCGAGTTCGTCGCGGATGCGGAGGAAGAGGCGCGAGCCGAGGTCGCTGCAGGATTCCTGGATCAGTTCGAGCGCGTAGCGGTCCGGGCTGTCGAGCGCGGCGCCGCGGAACCCGATCGCGAGGACGGCCTGCTTCTTGTCGCGTTCTTCTTCGACGCGTTCGGGCTTGCTGGGCGTATTGATGCCGGCGCGGCGGTCGATGAGCGACGGCGTCCGGGGATTCGCCTTCCAACCTCCGAACGCCTTCTCCAACTGGGCCAGGAGAGCGTCGGTCTGGATGTTGCCGAAGACGGCGAGCACGGCGTTGTTCGGCGAAACGAGGTCGTGATGGAACCGCCGCAGCGTGTCGACGGTGATCGATTTCACCGAGGCTTCATGGCCGAGCGTTTCCAAGCCGTAGCCGGCCTGGCCGAACATCGTGCGCCGCATGGCGCGCATGGCGCTTTGGAGAAGCTGGTCGCGCTGGGCTTTGAGGTTGGCGAGCTGGATCGAACGTTCGCGTTCGAGCGCAGCGGCCGGGAACGCCGGGTTCAGCAGGACATCGGCGAACAGCGCCAGACCGGCGGCGAAATCCTCGTTCATGACTTCGCAGCTCAGGCCGAAGCTGTTGTTGCCGCCGAAGGCTTCGAGATGTCCGCCGAGCGATTCGATCTCGGTCGCGACGTCCTCGGCCGAGCGCGTTGTCGTGCCCTGCTGCTGCATCTTGGTGAAGAGCTGCGTCAGGCCGTTCGTCTCGGGCGTTTCCGCGAGCACGCCGCCGCGCAGGCCGAGTTGGAGCTGCACGAAGGGCAGGCGATGGTCTTCCTTGATGAGCACGCGCAGGCCGTTGGACAGCGTGAACTTCTGCACCGGATGGTCGTGGGCGCGGTCTTCTGTGAGTGTAGCCTTGGGCGCGGTGCCTTCGGGAAGGAGCGCGTAGAGCGAACGGTTCTCCGGGGTGAGGTAGGTCTGGACGACGCGGCGGATGGCCTCGGGCGTCGTGCGCTTCACGGCGGCGAGGTAACGTTCGGAAAAGTTGAGATCGTTCGCGGCGATCCAGCTAGAGCCGAGATCCTGCGCCTGGCCGGCCATGGTCTTGCGGGAGGAAAGCGTGGCCGAAACGTATTGCTTCACAACCTTGGCGATCTCGGCGGGAGACGGCGGATCGGTGCGGAGACGTACGATCTCCATGAGGATGGCGGCGCGGGTGTCGACGAATTTAGTAGGCTCCATCACGGCGCTGACGCCGAAGAGGCCGGGGTTGCCAGGATTGTAGGTCCAGGAGTCGACGGAGGTGACGAGCTGGCGGCGCTCGCGGAGTTCGCGGTAGAGCCGTGAGCTGCGCCCGCTTCCCAGCAATCCGGCCAGCACGTCCAGCACCGGAACGTCGGCATGGCGGATGTCGGGGATGTGCCAGCTCATGTGGACGCGGCCGATCTCGACGGATGCCTCTTCGACTGTTTCGCGCGCGGCGGTCTGTGGCGGTTCCGTCGGGAGAACTTCGGGGGGAAGCGCGCGCGTCTTGGCCCCCTTGTAGGCGGCCTTGATCTGCGCAACCGCGTCGGCGGCCTTGATGTCGCCGGTAACGACGTAGAAGACGTTGTTCGGCGCGTAGCGTTCGCCGTAATAGGACGCGATGTCGTCGCGGCTGATGGCATTGAAGATGTCGGGAAGGCCGATGACCGGCAGCCGATACGGGCTGCGGGTGTAGGCCGTCTCGAATAGGCGTCGGCTGGAACGCCGGCCCGGATCGTCATGGCACATGTCCATCTCGCGGCGGATGACGTCGAGTTCCTTCACCAGCTCATCTGCGGGCAGGGCCGCGTGCTGCATGATGTCGCAAAGGATGTCGATGGCCGTGACACCGCCGGTGTTGGGCACGTCGATGTGGTAGACCGTGCGGTCGAACGACGTATAGGCGTTCATGTAACCGCCCGCCTCCTGCACTTCCTGGTCGATGCGGCCGGGACCGCGCGTGGTCGTGCCCTTGAAGAGCATGTGCTCCAAAACGTGGGACAGGCCGGCTCCGAGCCACTTGCCTTCGTTGACCGCGCCGGTCTTTGCCCAGGCCTGGGCGGAAACGACGGGCGCGCTGTGGTCTTCGCGGACGATGATCGTCAGGCCGTTCTCCAGCGTGGCGATGGAGACGCCGTCGGGCAGGGCGGGAAGCTCGACGATGGCGGGCGAGGGGGAAGTCATGTGGTTGGTAAGGCGGACGGGAAAATGGGATTTAGGTTTCAGAGCCGCGGTTGGACATGAAGTAACACGACCGGAGCATTCGTCCATAAGTGCTCGGCAAGTGCGTGAGCGGAGATCGTGTTCGAGCAACAACCACAACCCGGCCTGCTCCTTTTGGTAGAGCATGTCGGCGGCGTTCAGCGGTAGGGCGCGTCACTACGTGCGCGCCGCCTCTTGGCCTTGGGATGACGGTCCGGTTCCTCGCGGAAAGCCAGGGCCGATAATCGTCGTTTACGAGGTGCCGCCAAAGCCTGGCTGGCATTCGGAGATCCAGCGGCGGCGCGCACGGAGTGACGCGCCCTACCGTGGGAAGCTTCATGGAGAAGGCGAGGTGAGGGTGGGCTGCCTGACTATCGATGGAGCCAAATTCAAACCCAACGCTTCGGCTGACAACAGCCTCAACCCCAAGCTCCTGTTCCTTCGTGTCCATTCGTGGTTTTCCGGATCAAGCGCCCGGCTTGCGGGCCGTCTCCGGTGCTGGTGCGGTAGGCAGCTTGCTCGGGGGAATGAAGGGCTTGCGGAAGGTGTCGTCGAAATCGAAGCCCCCCTTGAAGTCGTCCGGATGGTCCTTCTCGGTCTTCGAAAGCAGGCCGGCTTCGATCATGTTGAAGACGACGGTGCCGAAGTCCGCGCATTCCTTAACGCCCCAGTCTTCCAGAACGGTGATGGTCATGGGGCCGAACTGGCTCAACGCGTAGTCGCGGACTCCGTCGAGCAGCTCGGTGGGGGTGACGTGGCGGCTGCGGCCCTTGTTCGCCTTGGCCACGACCTTTTGAGTGTGGTCGAGCGCTTCACGCAAAAACAGGTAGGCGTCCCGCGTGAACCGCGGGTTCTTCTCCACCAGCGCGTCGATGGCGCTCTCAAAGCTCTGCTCTTGCATGGTCAATTCGAACGGACCTTTTCCACTTGGACCGGCGCATCGCGATGGGCGTCGCGCCAGGCCTTCGTCAGCCAACCCAGCAGAAGGAGACCGAGGATGCAGGTCAGCACCAGCAGTTCCTGACGGGTCAAACGTGGCATGGCGGTCCCCCAGTGCAATCGCTCGTTTCGCCGCTCACCCCACGATGAGGTTCACCATCTTCTTCGGCACGATGATGACCTTCTTGACGGTTTTCCCCTCAAGAAGTGGCGCGATCTTGTCCGCCTTCCTGGCAGTGGCTTCGATGGTGGCGTTATCCGAGTCGACCGCCACTTTGATGACGTCGCGCAGCTTGCCGTTGATCTGCACCGGCAACTCGATCTCCGACTCGACCAACAGGGCGGGGTCGAAATTGGGCCAAGAGGCGTAGCTCAATGAAACATTTTGAATTCCAGATGTTGAATTGGTCTTGGCCCACAGCTCTTCGGCGATGTGCGGCGCGAAGGGCGCAAGGAGCTGGAGGAATGTCCGGTAGACGCTCACCGGTTTGGTTTCCCAGCCCATGGCTTCGTTGATGAAGACCATCATGGCGGAGATGGCGGTGTTGAAGCGCATCCCTTCCAGGTCTTCCGTCACCTTCTTGATGCAGGTGTGGAGGGTCTTGAGCTGCACGGGCGGGGCGGGCACGTCCCGGATCGCGGCGGAGAGCTGGATCTGGCCGAGGAACGTCGCGCTGTCGCCGTTGGCGGCTGCGGCCTGTTCGTAGTTGGTCTCGCTGGCTTCGTCCACGTAGGCGCGCCAGACGCGGCCGAGGAAGCGGTAGACGCCTTCGACGCCCCGGGTGTTCCACGGTTTGGTCTCCTGTAGCGGGCCCATGAACATCTCGTAGAGGCGGAAGGCGTCGGCACCGAACTCGGCCAACACGTCGTCCGGATTGACCACGTTGCCCTTGGACTTGGACATCTTCTGGCCGTCTTCGCCGAGGATCAGGCCCTGGTTGACCAGCTTGTAGAACGGCTCGGCAGTGGAGACGTGGCCGAGGTCGAAGAGGACCTTGTGCCAGAACCGCGCGTAGAGCAGGTGCAGCACGGCGTGCTCGGTGCCGCCGACATACAAGTCCACTCCCGGAGTGGCCTTCGGAGATGGAGATTCGGAGATCGGAGAAGGGGTGGAACCCATCCAGTAGCTCTCGACGTCCTTGCCGACGAAGCCGGCGGGGTTCTTCGCGTCGAGGTAGCGGAGGTAATACCAGCACGAGCCGGCCCACTGGGGCATGGTGTTGGTCTCGCGGATGGAGCCGTCGGGCAGATGCAGCCACTCTTTGGCGCGGGCCAAAGGGGGCTCACCGCTCGGCGTGGGCTTGTAGTCTTCCAGCGCGGGGGGGAGGAGGGGCAAGGCGCTCTCGGGCAGGGCCTCGTGATAGAGTTGCCCGTCTGGGCCTTTTTTCCAAATGATGGGGAACGGTTCGCCCCAATACCGCTGACGGCTGAAGAGCCAGTCGCGCAGCTTGAAGTTGACCGTCTTCTGGCCAAGGCCCTTGGACTCCAGCCACGCGGTGATCTTGGCTTTGGCTTCGGCGGTGGGGTCGCCATTGATCGATGGAGCGAACTCTATCTCTGGGTGTTTCTTCTTCTCTTGAAGATTTGGAGACGAGATAGCGAATCCCTCTTCGCAGAATGCATGCGACCATTCGGAAGCGTTCGGAACGACGGTAAACCCGTCTTTATTCCACTCTTTGATGATCACCGCGACAATCGGTAAGTTGAACTTCTTCGCAAACTCCCAGTCCCGCTCATCATGCGCGGGCACGGCCATGATTGCGCCGGTGCCGTAGGTCGCGAGGACGTAGTCGGCGATCCAGATGGGGATCTTCTCGCCGTTGACCGGGTTGATGGCGTAGGCACCGGTCCAGACGCCGGACTTTTCCTTGGCCAGTTCGGTGCGCTCCAAGTCGGACTTGGATGCTATCGCGGACCGATAATCGCAAATGTTCACCCACTCATTGCTGTTGTCTGGCGCGATCAGTTCGACCAGCGGGTGTTCAGGCGCCAATACCACATAGGTCGCGCCAAAGAGCGTATCAGGGCGAGTCGTGAAAACCCTGATCTTCTCCGGATGTCCATCCACTTGGAAATCCACGAACGCGCCCTCGCTCCGCCCAATCCAATTCCGCTGCATTTCCTTCAGCGAGTCGGACCAGTCGATGGTGTCGAGGTCGGCCAGCAGTCGTTCGGCGAAGGCGGTAATGCGGAGCATCCATTGGCGCATCGGCTTGCGGATGACGGGGAAGCCGCCGACCTCGCTCTTGCCGTCGATGACCTCCTCGTTGGCCAGCACGGTGCCGAGCTCGGGGCACCAGTTGACCGGCGCTTCGCTGACGAAGGCGAGGCGTTTGGAGTCGCGGTAGGCCCGCTTCTTCTCGTTGGTGTCGCAGTCGGCAGGATAGTTCAGCGTGCTGATCGGCTCGGCCTTGTTCGTGGCCGGGTTGAACCACGAGTTGTAGATCTGGAGGAAGATCCACTGGGTCCACTTGAAATACCCGGGGTCGGTTGTGGCGACTTCGCGGGACCAGTCGTAGCTGAAGCCGAGCGACTTAATCTGCCGGGTGAAGTTCGCGATGTTCGCCTCGGTGGTGACGCGCGGGTGCTGGCCGGTCTTGACCGCGTATTGCTCGGCGGGCAGGCCGAAGGAGTCCCAGCCCATCGGATGCAGGACGTTCTTCCCCTGCGACCGGCGGTAGCGCGCAAGGATGTCGGTGGCGGTGTAGCCCTCGGGATGGCCGACGTGCAGGCCGGTGCCGGAGGGATACGGGAACATGTCGAGGATGTAGAACTTCCCCGGAGCCTGGCCGCTGGCGACCTTGGCCGGGCTGAGGGCGTCGGCACCGTGGCGCACCGCGAAGGGGTGGCTGTCCGGCAGGACTTCGGAAGGGTTCCAGGCCCGGAAGGTCTGTTGGGCGTCCCAGAAGTGCTGCCACTTGGGCTCGATGAGATGAAACGGATACTGCCTGCGCGACATAGAGGCCGGGAAGTTCCGGAAACCACGCCCGTGTGGCAATGGCGGAGTGGGATGGATGCGGAAGACGTGATCCGCGAAGGACGTGAAGAGCGCGAAGTGAAAAGGGAACAAACCGTCGAGGGATGGGCGTCGGTGCTTGAAAATTCCGAGGCGCCGAACTGCTCGGCCGCGTCGTAATAAGTTCTTTCGCGGATCAACCGTTTCTGGTTCACGGCTTCATCATCCGCACGCGGTGCGTCTCGCTGTCACCGATGAGGACGGTGCCGTCAGCCTCCACGAAGACGCCGTGCGGTCGGGCGAGTTTGCAGGTCAGGGGATCGCCATCTGGTCCGTCGCCGGGCACTCCGGTTCCGACGACGATTTCCATGATCCCCGTAGTGGCTTTGATCCGACGGATCGAGTGGCTCTCGGTATCGACCAGGTAGACGTCGCCATTGGCCGCGACGGCGATGCCTTTTGGGCCGGATAGAGTGGCTTCTTTGGCCGGACCGCCGTTCCCGGTGAATCCCTTCCCGCCCGTGCCGGAGACGTGCTGGATGCGCCCCGCTTTGAGGTCGAATTTGAAGACCTGGTTTCCCTCCCGTGTCGCGACCCAGAGGTTTCCATCGCGGTCGAAATCGAGCGAACGCGGGCCGTTCAGCGGCGTGCCCTTGATGGGGGAACCGTCAGGGGTCGGACCTGCTTTCCCGGTGCCGGCGAAGGTCTCGATGTGGCCGGTCTTCGCTTCGATCCTGCGGACGACGTGGTTGCCGATGTCGCAGACGAAGAGATCGCCGTTGGGAGCGAACTGGATGCTGTGCGGCTGCTTGAACTGGGCCTTGGCGGCGGGTCCGCCGTCGCCGGAGTAGCCCGGCTGACCGTTGCCGGCGAAGGTGGTGAGAACCTTCGTCTTCGCGTCCCAGCGTCGGATGGCGTGGTTCCGCATGTCGGCGATGAAGAGGTTGCCGTTCCGGTCGAAGCGGATCTCGTGCGGTTGGTTCATGGTCGCCGCCGCGGCCGGGCCGCCGTCGCCGGAGTAGCCCATCTTGCCGGTGCCAACGACGGTCGCGAGCGTGCCGTCCTTGGCGATGCGGCGGACGACATGGTTGCTGTATTCGCAGAACCAGATCGCCCCATCGGGTCCTCGGATGACGCCGAAGGGGTTGTCGAGAGTGGCCGAAGTAGCCGGGCCGCCGTCGCCCGCGTAGCCCTTGATCCCGTTGCCCGCGATGGTGCGGATCGTCGCGGCGTTGGCCTTGATGCCGAGGATCGCGAGCAAGACGAGGACGACGGGGCCGCATCGAAGGTTCATCCGGAAATGTTCAAGCCTTGAAGCGCTGGCGGCCAGTCCGAACTCGTCCGGTTGGTTGACAAGGGAACGATCAGGCGGCTTCATCGCGGCCTCATGAAATCTCCCAATTACTTCCTCTTTGCAGGCGTTGCGGCGTCCGCGTTGCTCGCACTCAGCGCGTCCGCTGCCGACGGCTGGCAACCCCTCTTCAACGGCAAGAACCTCGATGGCTGGAAGGTTAACGAGAGCCCCTCGACCTTCTCGGTCAAGGATGGCGAAATCATCGTCAAGGGCGACCGCGCCCACATGTTCTATGTAGGGCCGGTGAACGATGCGAAGTTCACCAACTTCGAACTTCGTCTTGAGATCATGACCAAGCCCGGCGCGAACTCCGGCGTCTACATCCACACCGCGTTCCAACCGAATGGCTGGCCGTCCAAGGGCTACGAGATCCAGGTGAACAATTCCCACACCGATCCCAAGCGCACCGCCGGCGTCTACGGCATCAAGGACAACTACACCGCGCCGGCCAAGGACAACGAGTGGTTCACGATGGAGATCAAGGTCGAGGGCAAACGCATCATCACCAAGGTCGATGGCAAGCTCATCTCCGACTACACCGAGGAAGAGAGCGTGAAGCGCGGAAAGGATTTCCCCGGCCGGACGCTCAGCAACGGCACGTTCGCCATCCAGGGCCACGATCCAAAGAGCGAAGTCCACTACCGCAAGATCGAGGTGAAGCCGTCGAAGTAGGCGCTTGGTCGAACCCGAAGTTTCAGAAGGCCGCCGTCGTGAGACGGCGGCCTTTCGTTTTGTCAGGGCGCGGCCGGGAGCAGGACGGCGCGGTAGAAGACCGGGCTCAGGCTGTCATGGGCGGGCAGGGAAGTCCTCGGTCCGGCGGGGGTGTTCGTCCGCCATGGCTGCCAGGCGGCTCCGAGTTCCGGGACGAAGTCGACGCGGTAGGACTGGCCGGGATTGCCCCAGAGGATCAGCTCGCGGAAGGAGAAGTTGAGCGCGTCCAGCAGCGGCTGTTCACCGATGACTACGACCCGGCCGGAGTAGCCGATGCCGTTGGTCAGGAGTGTCCCCCCCGTGAGCTGGGCCTGCATGGCCAGCGGTTGGAGCCGGACAAAGCCGGACGGCGCATTGGACAAGGACCGGAAGTCGAACGAGGCGAGCGGGCTGCCAATAGGCAAGGTCTGGCCTGGCAGCGCGGTGAAGGAAACCGACACGCGGTTTGTTCCGGACGGGACAAGCGAGGCCGAGCCAACCTGGGGCGACACGTTACGGAGCAGCCAGTCGGTGAGCCGGAGATCGTCCGTCGTGAGCGAGAAGCTGACCGTGGCAAGATCCACGCCGGCGTTGAACTGGACCGGAACCGAGTTCGACTGGCCGACGAAGAGGTTGGTCGCGCCGACCGACAGGATGAAATCGCCCTGCGAATCGCGGACGATGACGGTGACGAACCGGCTGGCGGCTAGGGCGGGTTGGCCGGAGTCGGTCGCGATGATCTGGATCGAATTGGTGCTCGGTCCCTGCAACGGCGTCGGAGTCCAGGTGAACACGCCTGTATTCGTGCCGATGGCGGTTCCCGTCGGAGCGCCCGCACCGAGCGACCAGCGGATGCTGTTGGTCGGCAGGTCGGGGTCGACGGCCGTGAAGACATAGGCGAACTGGACCCCTTCGCGGATTGTGAACGGTCCGGCCGGCGTGATGAACGGCGCCTGGTTGACCTCGTTCACCACGACGGTGACGAGCCCGGTGGCGCTGAGCGCGGGTGAACCGCTGTCGGTTGCGACGATCCCGATCACGTTCGTGCTTGGCCCGGTGCCTTCGCCGGTGGGCCAGGTGACGAGTCCACTGACGGGGTTGATGGACGCGTTCGGCGGCGCGCCCGCCGCGAGGCTGAAGGCCACGGTCTGGACATCGCTGTCGGCGTCGGTGGCGCTGTTCTCCAGCAGGACCGTGGCTCCTTCGGGGACGACCACGTTGGTGCTCACGCTCAGGACCGGCGGCGAGTTGACGCGGTTCACGACCGTCATGGCATCGGGCGAGCCCGGTGCGGCCTCGGTGTTGCCGGCCTGGTCTTGAGCGACCGAATAGAACGCGTAGGTGTGCCCGAACGTCCCGGGGTAGACCGCGCCGAAGAGCGGGGTGTTGTCCAACCACAGAGTGGCCGATGCGCCGTCGTCGGAGACGTAGATGTCGAACGACGCGATGCCGCTGCCGGAGTCGGTGCCGGACCACGCCAGAGGAATTTGCGGGAAGCTTCCAGCCGGCAAGGCAGCCACGGCGCTGGCCGGGGCCGTGAGGTCCGGTGCGGGCAAGGGTTCGTAGATCAGCGTGTAGGCGCCGGGGCCGTTGTAATCAAGCACGTGGAGATTGTTCTCGAGGACGGGTTTCTTTCCGCCGCCGACGAAGGTGCGGTCGGTTGTCCACGTGTTGGTGCCGACGCTGAGGGCGACATTGTCGGAACGGACGACCTGCTTGAGCCGGTAGAGACCACGGCCCGGATCGGGCACACGCAGGTAGGACCAGCCGCCGGGCAATCCGGCGTTCAAGGTGACCTGAAGGTTTCCTGGAGAGAGGACGCCCGTGATCGCGCCTGTGGTCACGATGCTGACGTGCTGCACCGAACCGTCGCTGAGGTAGAGGGTGTCCGGCAGGTCTTCGATGTCCTGGAAATCATTCGCCAGCATGTCAGGCAGGCCGTCCTGAAAGATGCCAGGCGCGGATACGATCCGGATGAGCTCGCGGATCTCGACGCTCTGGATGATCGACGCGCGCGGATCCCCGAGGTCGTCGAGGTGTTCGAAGCTTGCGCTGTAGTCGACGAAGAGGCCTTGCAAGGTGGATTTGAGCAGCCAGCGGCCAATGGCGATCTTGCCCGGTGTGATGTCGCCGAAGTTGGCGGTGAGCGACGGCAGGACGTTCTGTCCGGCGACTTCGGTGGCGATGATCTGGAAGTCGATGAAGAGACCCTTCTCATTTTCGATGATCTTCGGCTGGGCCGAGGTGATGCGGACATTGCGGGCCGTGCCGGCGCCGGTGTTGCGGATCATGGTCGCCAGGGAATAGGGAACGCTCGGCTCGACCGCATCGGTGAACGGATCGTCGCCCAGCACGTCGCGCTGGTGGAAGTAGGTCACCTGGAGTTGGGCCAGCGGATAGACGGTGATCGACTGTGCGGCAAGCGGCACGACGGTGGCCGCGCCGTTCTGGGTGTAGCGGATGCTGCCGCTGACGTAGTAGACGACCTGGGCGGTCGGAGCCGATTCCGTCGTGGGGACGATCGTCCACGCCGCCGTGCCGCGGGCCCCGGCCCCGACGAGGCCGGTTCCGGTGACCGAGCCGATACCGCCGAGGGCGGGCGCGGGGATGGCGAAGAGCGGATTCACGATGCGGCCGGCGCTGTCGGTGACCATGAGGTTCACCGTGATGTTGCTCATGGGCGACGAGGAGTCGTTGACGATCTCCAGAGAGGCCCGGAAGGCGTCGCGGGCGATGACGGCCTCCTGGTCGATGCGGAGCCGGACCTGCGCGCAGATTCCGCCGGAGGGCTGGAGCACGAAGGCCCGCAGTTTCAGCATGGAATCGCGAAGCTCCTCGAATACGTCGGCGTAGCCGCGCGCCTGGGCCTCGGCGATGGCGGCATTGGCGAGGTTGAGGTGGTTCCGCTGCAGGTCGACGGCGATGAAGTCCCGGCTCTGGTTCGGCGGAACATTGGTCGAATAGAGGATGCCGAGAGCCTGGTAATCGATGGTGCGGTTCCAGCGGTCGAGGAAGCGGTTGATGTCGGCGACGGAGATGTCGTTCGTCAGCGCGGAGGAGGTCATGGCGGCCCGTTCGCCGGGCGAGATGCGGGTTCCCGATTCTCCGGCGGCGTTGATGCCCGAATCGAGGAGCGTCATCCAGTTGCCGAAGCGCGGGCCCGAGGCGGCCACCAGCCACTGCTGGCCCCCGAAGAAGTTGGAATAGACGCCGAGCACGGCGAGGACATGGCCGCCGCCCAGTTCGACTTCGGCCATTCCCGGATACGGATAGGAAGTCGGCCCGTGCAGCGCACGGTTTGAGCCGAGCCGACGAAGCGACGAGGGCGCAGGTCCACCGCCTCCACCACCGCCCCCTCCGCCTCCAAGCGAGCCACCCAATCCAGGACCGCCGCACGCGGACAGCATATCGTCGGCGCAGCTCAACGCGTCGAGGATGTCCCCGAGGATCGGCACCTCCTTACCCGCCGCTTCCAGGCAGCTGACTATGGCGCTCGCGCAGCCAAGCGGGCTTGGCTGCTGGAAGCATTCATAGCTGTCCTGCAGGCAGGAAAGGATGTCGGGCAAAGGCAGGATCCAATCGAGGACGCATTGCGCGGCCGTGGCCGCGAGTTCGGCGGCGCAGGGGTTGCAGTTACCCGCTGGACCCCCGACGATGATGCTCCCGCTGCCGCTGCCGTTGGCCGTGGCCCCGGCTCCAACGCCGAAGCAACCGGGGCCGCCGGCATTGGAAACGCCGACCGGCGCACCGCCGCCGACGCCGCCGTTTCCACAGGGCACGATGTATGTCACCCCGCCGCCGCCGCATCCCCCGCCGCCGCCGGCGCCGCTCAGTCCCCGGACGTCGGCCAGGACGCGGTCGATGCTCTTGCGGTTTGAAGACAGGCTGACCTGCGATCCGACGCCGCCACCGGCGGGACAATTGGCGAAGTTTCCGGAGCAGGTCAGGTCGCGGCAGATCGCGACCGGGATGGTGATGGAGCTGCGGGCCGCGAGCGTGCCCACGTCGGAAATGAGCGGGGTGATCCGCCAGCAGTCGAACTGGCTGAAGGCGAGTTGCACCGCCTGCGCGGCGAGAAGGCCGTGGTTGGTGATCGTGAGGTTGATGCTGCCGCCGTTGGGATAGTTCGCGAGATCGATGACCGAGGGTGAAACCGTGAGCACGGGGACGGGCACGACAGTTTCGAAGACCGCTTCGATCGTGAGCTTCGTGCGATCACCCAGTTCGGTCGGAACGACGTTCCAGAAGAACTGGACCGTATCCCGGTTCATCAACGCCTCCTGATAGGCGGTCGATGCGGCTGTCACGAACAAGGTCGCCGAGAACGGCTCGTGTTCGGCCGCGGTCACACCGACCGAATAGTAGCCTTCCGTGAGGTTGGTGAACGCGGCGAGGCCGAAGGAGTCGTTCGTCCGGGTGAGCAGCACCGTGCCCGTATAGGGATCCTTCAATTCCACGACCGCATTGGTCACGCGCGGTGCGCCTTCCGCGTAGTAGGTGAACTGGTCGGTGACTTCCACGAGCAGCGAACCGGTGTTGGTCGAGACGACGCGGAACTGCGCGGGCACGGCGACACTGGCGGAACCGTCTGTCACCAGGATGTCGCCCGAGTAGAGGCCGAGTGCCTGATTGGCGGCGGGTGCGAGTTGGAGCGAGACGATGTTGGATGCGCCCGGCGCGAGCGCCGGCAAGGCGGGCGGCGACAGCACGCGCAGGAACGGGAAAACCGGCGGTTGCACGGTCAGGGGCCCGCTGGCGGCACCGCCCTGGTTGACCACGGTGAACTCGATGAAGCGTTGCGAGCCGGGCACCACTCCCGCGCTAAGGCTTCCGGGAATGGCGACGAGCCGGGGCCGGAGCGATTGCGCGGTCAGCGTGACGAGGACGTCGGCCACGGCACCTTCCGCGCTGGTCGCACGCACCGTGAACGTCCTGGTGAGATTGGTGTCGGCCGTGATCCCGAGAACCAGCGAAAGGTTGGCCGAAGCGAAGGGCGCAAGGCTTCCGGGGATCGTCGCCGCGGCGGAAAACTCGGGAGGCAATCCGATGACGGAGAGGTTGAGCCCGGAAAGGGCCACGTCGCCGAGGTTCGAGAGCGAGACGGACTGTGTGACAGTGGTCAGTGCTGGAACGACCAGCGCAAGCGTGGCGGGGTTGGCCCGCATGCCGACGAGGGTGAACGTGTCCTGGGCCGGCACGCCGTTCGTGACGCCCGGATGCGCCGCGCCGACGGTGTAGGTGCCGGCCTCGCCCGGAAGCGGCGTGAAGGTTGCGGAGAAGTTGCCGTCCGCATCGGACAAGGCGGAGATGACGCGGGTCGTGCCGCGCAGGCCGATGTGCAGGTTCACCAATTCGAACGGGGCGGGCAGAAGGGTTCCGAACTTGCGGACCGTTCCTGACAAGCCGACGGGTGTTCCCGCCGGGGCCGATTCGAACGCGGCGGTGACCGTCGCCGTGTAGGCGGCGTCGACCTGGATCGGCAGGGGCGAGACCGCGAAGTTGTTTCCCTCGCTGGCTTCCGCCACGTCGTTGCTGCCGTCGGCTTCGACGACGACCCAGTAGTTTCCGGGCACGCTCGGCAGGCGGAAGGTGGCGTTGCGGTCGAGGAAAAGATACGGGTTCACCTGGCCGTTGAAGGTCACGCTGCCGACGAAGGTGTCGCCGCCGGGATACGGATCGGTGGAGAGGTAGACCTTCTGCGAGATGTTGGTGACGCCGGGCGGGTGGTTGGTGACCGCGAAGGCCGCCCCGACGTTGATCTCGCGGAAGTTGACTGAGAAGTAGGCGTCGGTGACGCCGTTCGTCGGCGTGACGAGGCTGCTGATGATGAGGTCCGGCTGGCATCCGGTGAGTCGTTGGAGCGCGGCAACGGCGCTGGAGACTCCGGTTGCGTTCGCCGTTACGACAATCGACAGGGCCAAGCCCGGGGCCGTGTTCGTGCCGAGGCTCACGTTGAAGACCGTCTGGGTCGCACCGGCGGGGATCTCCACGCTGGCCGGCATCGCCAGCAGGCCCGTCGAGTCGGCTGAGAGGACCACGGTCGTGATGACGTTTGTCGGAACTGAACGGGTCAACGTGGCGGTGACGGACGCCAGCGCCGAGACCGGCCCCTGACCGCTGCAGATCCAATCCCTCGAGAACGCGAGTCGGAGAAACGGGCCGTCGTCGTCGAGGATGACGATGTTGGTCGAGACTCCGGGGGCGATCGGGCTGAGCGAGAGAGTCTCCAAAGCGCGGACCAGAAGGACGACGGTCTTGTTGGGCTCGATCAGCAGATCGTCGCGTGGGGACAAGGGCACTCGTTTCACCAGCTCGGTCGGCGCGAAGGTGACGGAGGCCGCGAACAGCAGTTCGTTGGGGATGCTGGCCGTGACCAGGACTTCCACCGGAATGGGTGCGCCCACGAGTCGTGTGATGGTGAGGGTCGCCGCGTCGGGGCCCGCGCCCTCCCGTATCTGGGGCTGGTCCAGGCTCAGCAGCAGCGTGGGATGGTCGTTGTCCAGAACGGTGACCGTGCCCGAAGCGGTGACGAGGCCGTCCGCGCCGGCGGTCACCGTGTAGCCCCGGGACGATTCCACATAGGCGTCATCCACGGCGAACGTCGAGAAGGCGGCCGAACTCTGGCCGGCGGGAATGGTGACACTGGCCGGAACCGTCAGTTGGCCGGGACTGGAGCTGCCGAGCACGACCGTGAGCGGCGCGGCGGTGCTGCCCTGACGTGTGACACTGATAAAACCAGTCTGGCCTTCGACGAGGAGCGCGTTGCTGATGACGAGGCTCAGGGTTGGAATGTCCGCATCGAGAATGGTCACGGTGCCGGTGGCGGTCAGGAACGACGGCGCGCTTGCCAGCAGGCTGACGAGCTGAGGGCCGTCGGGAATGCCGTCGATGGCGGCCGTGAGGTTGAAGGCCGCTTCGGTTTGCCCGGCCGGAATGGTCACGGTGGGAGGCGCGGTCAGTTCGGTGGTGTCGAGGCTGTTCAAGCCCACGACGAGAGCGGAGGTGGCCGGGCCGTTCCGGGAAATGATCGCGCCCAGGCTCCCGCCTTCCGTGATCGATGCAGCGGCGAGCTGGAGGCTCAACGCCAGCGGGACCGTGATCGTTTCCGAGGCGATGGCGAAATTGTTGGTCTCGTTTCCTTCCGGCACCTCGTTGTTGGCGTCGGCCTGGACGACGAGTCGGAGAATGCCGGCCGGGCCGTTGACCGGAATGGTCACCTGCTGCGTCCGTCCGAGCCATTCGCCCGGGGCGAGGACGTTGGTCATGGCGAAGACGGCGACGCGAAAGTCGTTGCCGATGGCCGCGTCGCCGGAGAGCGAGACGACTTCGGCGATGGTCCGGCTGACGGGAGCGTTGCCGAAGTTGGCCACCGACCAGCTGACCGTGATGACCTGGCCTGGCAGGGCATTGATCGGACCCGCGACGGCCAGCACGGCGATGTCGGGTGAACTGACGGTGAAGCTGTTCGTGTAACGGTCCTGGGTCGCTTCACCGAAAGTCGCGTCGCCGTCCTGGTTCATCAGGTTGCCCGCGACGTCGTTGATGTTTGGCCCGACGATGAGGGTGTAGGCGCCGCTGGTGGCTTGCTGGGGGAAATTGATCCGGTAAGTGGTGCCGCCGATGCCGGAGACCGAGGTGAGACCTACGACTCCAGAAGGTCCGGTCAGCGTCGCATCGGCCGTGGTGAACGTGGCCGCGTTCAGGACTTCGCTGAACGTCAGATCCACAAAAGACACCGCCTGTGTGATGCTTCCCGAAGGCGTCATGCCGGTGATGACGGGGCCGGTCCGGTCGATCGTGAACGTTCCCGGATAGGCCGCGACCATGTTGTTGCCCTGCAAGTCCTGGAGGTTCGGCCCTATGCTGAACGAGTAGGTTCCCTGGGTGGACTGCGTGGCGAACGAGGCCGTCCAGGTCTTGTTGTCCGACGACGTCAGCGACGTGAGCGTGATCGTGCCGGAGGGACCGGACAGGGCGATGTCTGCGGTGGTGAAAGTGCCGACGAGCAGGGGCTCGTTGAAGACGATGGAGAGGGAGGAGACGTTGTTGAAGACTCCGCCCGACGGGCTGACTGAAGTGACGGTCGGCGGGGCGTTGTCCGTCAGCGCGACGACGGTCTGAAACGCGTCCTGGACGGCTTCACCGTTCACCGCGTCGCCGTCTTGGTTCATCAGATTGCCGGCGATGTCCGTGATGTTGGGACCGACCGCCAGGCTGTAGCTTCCCTGAGTTGTTTGGGGAGCGAAGCGGATGACGGAGTTCGACTGGCCCAGGGAATCGACCGCAGTCACGGGGATGATCCCCGACGGGCCCGTGAGCACGACGTCCGCGGCGGTGAATGTCCCGGCAACGATTGGTTCGCTGAAGGTGACCGTGAAGCTGCTGAGCGTATTCGAGACGGCGTTGGTCGGGAACAGGGCGATGATTCTCGGCCCCGAGGAGAATGCCATCGAGAGGGCCACGTTGCTGGCGGTGACGGAGGGGACGAATTCCAGGCTCCCGCCGGCGTCGAGTCCGACGAAGTTCGTGAATCCGCCGGTGATGTTGGTGGCGGTGAGGAGGACAAACGTGTTCGTAATGTTCGGCACGAAGTTGTTCAGACGTGAAATCTGGAGCGTGCCGTTCAATGAGGCCGAACCGTTCACCACGAGCCGATCGTAGCCGGTGCCGACGGTCGCGCCGCCGATCTCTGCCATGATCGTGCCGCTGCTCTGGACGAGATTGCTGCCCAGGGTCAGGACGCCGGGCGAGGTTCCCGCCGCGATCGTGCCGCCGTAGTTGAAGACGTTGGCATCGAACAGGCCGTTGCCCTGAAGGACCGATCCGGGATATATCGCGAGCGAACCGGTCTGGATGTCGCCGTTGGATTGGACGGTGACGGTGGCACGGGTGGCGCTGAACGGTCCGGGCGTCAGTTCGAGCACGCCGGCGTTGCGGGCTTCGAACCAGCCGGCCTTCGCGACGCTCGCGTAGGACGTGAGGTTGGAAAGGATCAGCCGGCTGCCCGCTCCGTCCGCCAAGAACGAGATATAGCTCTCGGGGATCAGAGCCACCGAGCCCATGTTGACGCGGCCTCCGGATACGGAACGCACCAGCATGCTCCAGGTGCCATTGCCCGTGAGGCTGGTGAGCGCGGGCAGGCTGAGAATTGAGCCGCTTCCCGTCGCTTCCCACAACGCACCGCAACATCCGCCGGTGTCGGTGTATTGCGTGATGCCTGGCAGCGTCAGATTGCCGCCGCCGGTAACAGTGAGATTGGCGCCGTTGATGTTGGTCACGGCCGGGAGATTCAGGAACCCGCCGTCGACGGTCAGGCCGGCAAAGCGTGTCAGCTGGTTGAGATTCAAACTGCCGCCGCTGCGCACGGTGAAGGCCGACCAGATGCCGTCGACCAGCAGCGGCGCCGAGATGGAACCGGCGTTCCGCGCCTCGAATGAGAGGGTGCGAGCCGGGCCGTTGTAGGCTGCGAGACCGCCGAGGTTGACGAGGCTGTTGGTGCCGTCGGCGAGGAAGTAGAGGTAGCTGTCGGGGATCTGCGTCACGGCTCCGAGCTGGATCTGGCCGCCCGCCAACGCCCGGATGGTCGGAGTCCAAGTGGGATTGCCGGCGAGGTTCGTCAGGGCGGGGAAACTGAGGAGGGTGCCCGGGCCGTTCGCCTCCCAGAGCACGCCGCAGCAGCCCGCCGTGTCGGTGAACGTCGCGAGTCCCGGAAGAGTGAGGCCGGCGCCGGAGCTGACGGAGATGCTGGCACCGTCGAGATTGGTCAGGGCGGGGAGCGACAGGTTGGTGCCCTGGATGGTGAAGCCCCGAGAACGGTTCAGCTGGCCCAGACTCAGCGAACCGCCGGTTCGCAGGGTAAAGGTTGCTCCGGCGCCGTCCACGAGCTGCGGTGTCTGGATGGATCCGAGGTTGCGGGCCTCGAAGGAGAGGATGCGGCCAGGGTTGGATTGCGTCGCGAGTATCGGAAGGGCCACGACGCTGCCCGATCCGTCGGCGAGGAAGTTGACATAGCCATCGGTTACCCGGGCCGCAGCGGTGAGCTGCACTTGGCCTCCGGCGAGAGCCCGCACGTTCATGGCCCAGGTGGGATTGCCGGTCAGGTTGGTCAAGGCCGGCATATCGAGCGCGCTTCCGGCACCGACCGCCTCGAAGAGCGCCCCGCAGCAGCCGCTCGTGTCCGTGTAGGTCGCCAGCGTGGGCAGCGAGAGGAGGGCTCCGTTCTGGGCGGAGAGATGGGCGCCGTTGATGGCGACTGCGCCCGTGGCCGTGAAGGACGCCCCGGCTCGTTGGACGGTGAGGGCGCCATCGGCCGCCATCTGCAGGCCGCCGTGCGACCAGGACGCGCCGTTGGTCAGGGTAATTTCCCCGGCAAGAAGGCTGAAATTCTCCTCACAACGCAGGCTGGCCAACGTCACGTTGCCGCCGGTGTAGACGATGGTGGCGTTCGTTCCCGACACATCGATTACAACGTCGTCGCCGGCGACCGGGATCGTGTCTGCGCTCCAGTTCGCGGCATTGGTCCATGAGTTTCCATCCCCGCCACCGTCCCAGACCCGTGTCGCGGCGACCGCTGCGATAGGGAGAAGGATTGAGACGAGGAGAGGGAGGAGGGTTAGTGCGCGGAGTTTCATGGGCTCAGTGGGGGTGGCTTTCTAACGGCGGTAGTTTTACCGACAGGACTCCCTCTGTTCAATGGCGCGCGACGACAAACTCTCCCGCCACTCGCCATCTGCTTCGGCTTCGCCGCTCCGGCCCGGGCTCGATCATTTTGGCGCTTGGTCGTGGATGAGGGAATCGGTTAATCCCTACGGGTGCCTCGTGACTCGAAGCAGCCCTCGCCGAGATCCTCGAAGCGCCACCAATCCGGTGGCGTTGTGGGCAAGCTGTTCGTGTTGCTCATCCTCGCCGCTGCCGGTGGGGTCGCGCTTTGGTGGATTACGGGACGCTCGTCTGATGTCCGTGGGGTCAGCGGACCGGTCACTCCCGTCACCGTCGCCCGGCAGGCGGGAACATCGTCGGCCGGCGATGTGGTGTCCCCTGTGATCCGAGCGTTCAAGACGAACGGCGTGGTGGTGTTCGTGACCAATGACGTGCCCGTGGTCGGACCCAGGCTGGGTGCCGTCTCGACGACGAACGTCGTTCGGCCCGTCGCCCCGATGGCCGCGACCAATCGCCAGGCGGCGTGGCCGACCAACTACACGACCCCGCTGCCGTTGATCACAAATCCGCCCGCTGCCAGAGCTCCGACGGAACCGATCGTCCGGGTCTTCTCCACCAACCGGGCCGATTCCAACACACTCCGTGGTGCTATCGCGCCGCTTCAAGCTCCGGCCACGAATGGCCCAACGCCG
>Ga0163144_10009420_pt1 | contig 20975 bp, 19 predicted proteins | sample OliLak19BULKMAT1_FD_123175 | JGI IMG/M metagenome (GOLD analysis project Ga0163144, IMG submission 123175) | Freshwater microbial mat bacterial communities from Lake Vanda, McMurdo Dry Valleys, Antarctica - Oligotrophic Lake LV.19.BULKMAT1 | ecosystem: Environmental > Aquatic > Freshwater >... | reverse complement strand
CCGTGCCACCGTGCCACCGTGCCACCGTGCCACCGATCGCCGCTCTGGGCGATCGGTGTTCCCATTCCCACCCAGCGCGACCACGAAAGCAGAGCCGCGAGTTCCCTGTCGCTTGACTCCTTTCCCCACCCCGCCAATACTTGCATAGTGACGCAAGTACGCAAACCATCTCGCCCCACGCCCCCACCCGCCACCCCGCGCCTCGCCGCCGCCTCCACGGGTCCGCTTGATTCCCTGCTCAACCCCGAACTCTTCAAAGCCCTGTGCGATCCCACCCGCGCCTCCATCGCCGTCTGCCTCTGCAAATGCTCGCGCCCCTGCTCGGTCTCCGAGATCGCCCAGTGCTGCAACGTCGACCTCTCCGTCGTCTCCCGCCACCTGGCGATGCTCGCGCGGGCCGGCGTGCTCGACTCCACCAAAGACGGACGCATCGTCTTCTATCGCGTCCGCTACACCCCGCTCATCAACGCCTTCCGCGCCCTGGCAAACGCCATCGAGGTCTGCTCGCTCGCCTGCGACGACCCGCCCTGCTGCGGAACCACCCCCGGCGACTGCCGCCGCACGCCCGCAGCCAGCGCCGCGAAAACCGCGCCCGCCCGGCCCGCGGCCAACACCAAGCCCACCACCAAGCCCAACGCGCGGAGGACCGCCTATGCCCCCTGACCACCCCCACCCCCCCGCCCGCCCCAGAATCCTCTTTCTCTGCACCGCCAACTCCTGCCGCAGCCAGATGGCCGAGGGCTTCGCCCGCGCCCTGCACGCGGCCACCCTCGAATCCCACTCCGCCGGCATCCGCGCCAGCACCCTCAACCCCCTGGCCGTCCGCGCGATGGGTGAAGTCGATATCGACATCTCCCACCATCGCTCCAAGACCATCGACGACCTCCGCCACGCCAGCCTCGACCGCTTCGACCTCATCATCGCTGTCTGCGACGGCGCCGCCGATGCCTGCCCCGTCATCCCGGGCTCCCCCATCCTCCGCGCCCCCTTCGACGACCCCCCCAAACTCGCCGCGTCCGCACCCTCCGCCGACGCCGCCATGCCCCACTACCGCCGCGTCCGCGACGAGATCCACGCCTTCATCGCCTCGCTCCCCACCCGCGTTCCGTCTCGCGCCCCCGCCTCCACGCCGCACGCCGCGCCATGAAGCGTCCCAATCCAGCCCCAATCACCACCGCACCACACGAGAGGCTCCTCATGCCCAACCTCCCACCCCCCACCAAGTCCTGCTGCACCCCCGGCTCCGACTGCTGCACCCACAACGACCCCGCCCACGCCTCCGCCTCGAATGACCACGACATCCTCCGCCAGCAGGTCCGCGACGGCTACGCCGCCATCGCCCGCGCCGGATCCTGGACCGCCGCCCACCAGCACGCCGCCGACGCCGTCTGCGCCCCCGATGCTTCCAAAGCCCCGCGCGCCGCAACCCCGCCCCCCGGCGTCACCCTCTCCAACTGCTGCGGCCCATCCGCGGGTCCCTCCGGTGGATGCTGCGGCCCCTCCACCCTCACCCCCGATCAGGTCGCCGCCGCCATCGGATACGCCGACGCCGACCTCGCCGCCAACCCCTCCGACGCCAACATGGGCCTCTCCTGCGGCAACCCCACCGCCATCGCCGCCCTCCGCCCCGGCGAGGTCGTCCTCGACCTGGGTTCCGGCGGCGGGTTCGACTGCTTCATCGCGGGCCGAAAGGTCGGCCCCACGGGGCGGGTCATCGGCGTCGACATGACCCCCGACATGCTCTCCAAGGCACGCCGCAACACCGGCGTCTACCGCGAAAAGTCCGGCCTCTCCAACGTCGAGTTCCGCCTCGGAGAGATCGAGAACCTCCCCGTCGCCGACTCCTCCATCGACGTTCTCATCTCCAACTGCGTCCTCAACCTCTCGCCCGACAAGCCCCGCGTCTGGCACGAGATCGCCCGCGTTCTCAAGCCCGGCGGGCGCGTCGCGGCCTCCGACCTCGCCCTCCTCAAGCCCCTGCCCGACTCGATCAAGCATGACCTCGAAGCCCTCGTCGGCTGCATCGCCGGCGCCGTCCTCATCGACGACACCCGCGCCCAGATGCTCGCCGCCGGCCTCCGCGACATCACCCTCACCTCCAAGCCCGACTACATCGACGCCATGACCCAGTGGCAGGACCCCCTCTACCAACGCATCATCGCCGCCCTCCCCGCAGGCTCAAAGACCTCCGATTACATCACCAGCCTCGACATCGCCGCGCGCCGGTGACCTCCCCCCTCTGCCCAGTCCCCGCGGCGACTGGAGAGAGGGCCGGGGTGAGGGGTTGGCATCCCGCGCCACATCGCGCCACCGGCTTCAGCCCCTGGAAGACGCCCATTGATCCCACCGCCGGGAGGGCGAGCGAACGGCCCTTCACGCCGCGCCCTGCAACCTCCACCGTTCCTGATACCCTCGCTCACCAAACGTGTCTCTCCGTCTCTCCGCCTCCTCCTCACGTCCGCCATGCCCAAACTCCTCTCCGAACTCCTCGGCACCTTCACCCTCGTCTTCGCGGGCGCGGGCGCCATCGTCATCAACCAGATCTCCGACGGCCAGATCACCCACGTCGGCATCGCCCTCACCTTCGGCTTGGTCGTCATGGCCATGATCTACGCCTTCGGCGAGGTCTCCGGCTCGCACATCAACCCCGCCGTCACCATCGCCTTCGCGCTGGCCGGTCGATTCGAGTGGCCGCGCGTGCTTCCCTACATCGCCGCCCAGACCATCGGCGCGCTCCTCGCCGCCACCCTGCTCCGCCTCCTCTTCCCCACCGCCACGACCCTTGGCCAGACCAACCCCGCCGGCCCGTGGTGGCAATCCCTCGTCCTCGAAGCCGTCCTCACCTTCATCCTCATGCTCGTCATCCTCCAGGTCTCCAGCGGCTCCAAGGAGCGAGGCGTCCTGGCCGGCGTCGCCATCGGAGGCGTCGTCGCCCTCGAAGCCCTCTTCGCCGGCCCCATCTCGGGCGCCTCCATGACCCCCGCCCGCTCTCTCGCCCCGGCCCTGCTGGCCGGTGACCTGCAACACCTCTGGATCTACCTCCTGGCCCCCACCCTCGGCGCCGCCGCCGCGGTTCCCATGCACCGCGCCGTTCACAAACCCGCGGCGAGCGCCCCCGCGCCCTGACCCCACCACGCCACGTTGCCACTTCACGCCTTCCCCTCCGTCACTCTCAGGTTCTCGGCCCTCCCCCGCCACCCATACCGATCAGGCAACCTGCACCGCCATTCCCACCCCCTCCTCGCCCCTCCACCCAACCCATCCTCCACACCCGCCGCATCCCGGCCGATGCAGACCCCGATGAGCCACCACGCCCCAGAACGCCCCCACTCCTACCCCTCCCGCACCCACGCCGCCGGGGCCACAGCCACCGCACTGGGCATCCTGGCGGCCACCGGCGTCGTCGCCTCCGCCTACTCCATGGGCGCGACCTGGCTCGCCGACCCCATCCTGGCCCTGCCCGCCGGCGTCTGGGCCATCCCGGTCGTGTTCGGCCTCATCCACTGGTCCACCTTTCGCCCGCGCTGGCTCGCCTCTCGCACCGCCGGCACACTCAACCAAGCCCTCTTCGGCACGACCCGCCTCCCCGCCCTGGGTACCCACGCCCGCGACACCTCCGTCGGCGGCGACCTCATGCTGGGCGTCGCCGGCTCGCTCACCTCGCTCACCGCCCGCCTCACCTCGCGCCCCGTCGAGTGGCTCCACGCCCAGACCCGCGGGCGCTCCTCAACCTCAGACTCCATCGCCCGCTGCTTCTGCGAGTGGCACGACCGCCTCGCCTGGCCCACACGCCCCGCGCACGTCGCCCTCGTCGGCCTCTCCGACCGCGTGCGCCGCTCGCTCACCGATCACCCCCACGCCCCAGAACTCCGCTGGTTCCAGGGTGATGCCCGCCTGGACGACCACGTCCTGTGCGAGCGACACGCCCTCGACGCCGTCGTGACCGCCGATGCCGACGCCCGCGTCCAGATCGCCACGCACGAGCGGTTGGGCCGCGATGCCTCGTGGTACGACTGGGGCGCGCGCCGCCCCATCGCCTACGCCTCGGTCTTCCCGGGCCGGCTCGACCCCTCGCTCGCCACGCTTGGGCCGGTCGACGCCGCCGACGCCCCGGTGCTCGCCGCTCTCACCGCCGCCGCCTGCACCCTCTCACGCCACCCCGCGCGCCTCGACGCCATCGACCGCGCCCGTGGCCGCCGACCCATCGACCTGCCCGTCGCCTCCGCGACCAACACCGACTCCCACCCCGTCGTCACCGCGCTCCAGGCGCTGGTCGATCACGTCGAGTCGTGGCCCGTCGGCAAGCCGCCCTCGGGCGCGATCCGCGTCGCCGCCCGCGTCACCAGCGCGTGGCTCGCCGGCACCGCCTGCGGCCAGGAACCCGCCGACCGCCTGCCGGGGCTTGAAGCCGCCGCCCGCATCCTCTCCGACGAGCCCGAGGCCATGCTCCGGCTCGCCTCCGTCCGCCTGGCCGCGGGCAAGGACGACCTGGGCCTGGCCGCCCTGGTCGACGCCGACGCGCTGCTGCGCGAATCCGGCGAGGTCGCGCAGGTGGACCCCTTCGCGTTCCTCCAGGCCGAACTCGAGGCCGGCGAGTCCAACCCCATGACCGTCGGCCGCGTCGCCGCGGGCATCTGCATGGTCTGCACGCACACCCCCGCCGAGCGTTTGGCCTACCTCCGCGACGACATCATGGACGACATGCGCTACGCCGAGTGGCTCGTCGGCTCCGACCCCGACCGCGTGCTGCTCTACCGCGTCTTCGACGAGATCGCGGCCTTCCGTCGCCGGGGCGAGCCGGTGCTGCAGGCGGCGTGAGAGGAGCGGGAACGCCGACGACGCGTGCTCATTGACCCGCGTCTCCGCCGTTTGATGTTGCAGTTGGCCACGAGTTCCAGGACGAGGTGAGCCTGGAAATGCACCGGCGCATCGCCGCCGCCCTTCCCACGCGCCCGGACTGGCTCGCCATGGCACGCCAGAACCTCGCGAGATGGATCCTCCTCCACCAGCAATCCCCGGGCCTGCTGCGCTGCGACCTGGAATGGCTCGCGATCCTCGACACGTCCACGCCGGACCAGATCCGCGCGCTCATGCCGGCCACGACCGACGGGGGCCAGCGCCTCGGCCAGAACTCGCCCTTTGTGGGGATGCTCTCCCCGCGCGAAGTCTGGGAGATCAAGCAGAGGCATCGCGATGCGGCGGCATGAACTCGAGCATGTGGTGCGGGCCTCGGCCGCGATCACCGGCGCTACGGAGTTCGTCGTTATCGGCTCCCAGGCCGTCCTCGCCCGCTCCCAACCGTTGCCCGGCGAGCTCACCCAGTCCCGGGACGTTGATCTCTTCACCCTCAGATCGCCCGATGATGCCCAGCTCATCGACGGGAGCATTGGTGAAGGCTCGCCCTTCGAGCGGGCCTTCGGCCACGACGCCCACGGCGTCGCCGTGAGCACCGCGTGCCTGCCCGCGGGCTGGAAGGACCGCCTCGTGGTCTCTGCGTCACTCCCCCCGCAGCCTCCGAAAAAACTCCCTCAACAACGCACCCGCCCGCTCCGCCTCCACATCCCCCACCACCTCCGCCCGATGATTCAGCCTCGCATCGCTCACCAACTCATACAGCGTCCGCACCGCCCCGGCCTTCGGGTCCGCCGCCCCGTACACCACTCGCGTGACTCGCGCATTCACAATCAGCCCCGCGCACATCGGGCACGGATCCAGGGTCACCGCCAGCCCACACCCCGTCAGCCGCCAGTCCCCGATCGCCCGGCTGGCCGCCAGCATCGCCAGAAACTCGGCGTGCGCCGATGGGTCCTTGTCCACCTCCCGCCGGTTGTGCCCCTCACCCAGCACCACCTGATCGCTCAGGCGATACACCACCGCCCCCACCGGCACCTCGCCCATCGCCCCGGCCCGCTCGGCCAGTTCAAGGGCGCGCCGCATCATCCGCACATCGAGTTCCGTCGCCGAAGCGCCTGAGGGCTCCATGTCCACAGCATAGAGGCAAGTCGTCGCTCCGAGTCGCCGCTCACGCTTGGTCCCGATCCCGCCTCTGCAACTCCGCGTTGATCGCCACGCCCGCCTTGGCCCCCTCCGCCGCCGCCACCACCACGAACTGCACGTCCTTCGACGCATCTCCCGCCAAGTACAGCCCCGCGACCCCCGTTCGCTGGCGTCGATCGCGCACGACCCCGCCGTCGTCGGTCATCCGGCACCCCAGCCCCCCGGCCAATCCGCTCCGCTGCACCTGGTCGGTGTTGAAGAACATCGCATCCACGCCCTCATCATCGCCGCGCTCGAACCTCACCCGCCCCAGCACGCGCCTCGCCCCCCGCCCGCGCCCCAGCAACTCGACCACCTTCTCCAGACGCACCCGCAGACCGAGCGCGTCCGCCCTCGCCTGCTCCCGCGCCGTCAAACGAGATCCATCCGTCAGCACCACCACATCGCTGGACCACGTGAGCAGGCTCATCCCCAGCCCCAGCCCTTTCTTGCCCTTCCCATACGCCGCCAGCCGCTTGCCCGTGTACTCCCAGCCATCGCAGTACGGGCAGTGGTGTACGCCCACCCCATACAGCGCGTCCAGCCCCTCGATCTCCGGCAGTTTGTCCACCACTCCCGTGGCCAGCAGCACCGTCCGCGCCCGCCGCACGCGCCGCTCCCCCGACACACGCACCTTGAACCCATCCTCCCGGCGCTCCGCTGCCGCCACCCGGCCCTCCAGAAACTCAACCCCGTACTTCCGCAGCTCACGCAGCGCCAACCGCCTCAGCTCCGCCGGCTTTATCCCATCGCGGCTCAGGAAGTTGTGCATGTGCCGGGCCGCATAGTTCCGGGGCTTGCCCGCATCCACCACCAGCACACGCCGCCCGCACCGCCCGAGCACCACCGCCGCGCTCAGCCCGGCCGGCCCGCCTCCCACGATGATCGTGTCGTACTCCATCCGCCGCAAGCCTCCACGGCGTTCACACTCCGATGCACGTCAGGCCTTCACACGGTATCCTGGTCAGCCCATGCTCGCTCGCGTGCAATCCTCCATCCTCTCCGGCATCGACGCGCTTCCCTGCGAGGTCGAGGTCGACTTCGACCACGCGGGCAGCAACAAGGAGACCATCGTCGGCCTCCCCGACGCCGCCGTGAAGGAATCACTCGAACGCGTCCGCTCCGCGCTCGGCAACGCGGGGTACCCCTTCCCCAACGGCCGCATCGTCATCAACCTCGCCCCCGCCGATGTACGCAAGGAAGGCCCCTCGTACGACCTGCCCATCGCCGTTGGGCTGCTGGTCGTCCAGGGCATCATCCCCGCCACCAACGCCACCACCGCCCGAGGCCGACCGCCCTCCCAGCGCAGCCTCTCGTCACAAGACTCCGATTCGGACTCCCCGGGCCTCGATCTCCGCCGCTTCGCCTTCGCCGGCGAACTCGCCCTCGACGGGCGTCTCCGTCCTATCCCCGGCGGCATCGCGCTAGCCTCTCTCGCCCGCGAAAAGCACATGGCCGGCGTCATCGTCCCGGCCGACAACGCCGCCGAGTGCGCCGTCGTCTCAGGCATCGACGTCCTGGGCGCCCGCACCATCACCGAAGTCGTGGGCCTGCTCACCGGTGAGATCGAACCAACCCCCACGCCCACCCCCGACATCGAGTCCCTGCTCGCCACCGCCACCGCGCCCATCGACTTCGTCGACGTTCGCGGCCAGGAATCCGTTAAACGGGCCCTCGTCGTCGCCGCCGCCGGCCGCCACAACATCCTCATGCTCGGGCCCGCCGGCACCGGCAAGACCATGATGGCCAAGGCCCTGCCCGGCGTGCTGCCTCCTCTCGAGCCAGACGAAGCCATCGAGATCACACGCATCTACTCCGCCGCTGGCCTGCTCACCTCGGGCCAGAGCCTCATCACCGCCCGCCCCGTCCGCACGCCCCACCACACCGCGTCCTCGGCCGCCATCGTCGGCGGCGGCATGATCCCCCGCCCCGGCGAGATCTCCCTCGCCCACCGCGGAATCCTCTTCCTGGACGAACTCCCCGAGTTCCCCCGCGATGTGCTCGAAACCCTGCGCCAACCTCTCGAGGACCACGTCGTCACCATCGCCCGCGCCCAGGCCACCATCAAGTTCCCCGCCTCCTTCATGCTCGTGGCCGCCATGAACCCCACGCCCAAGGGCGACATGCCCGTGGGCGAGTTCGGCCAGCGCGCCATGGACCGCTACCTCTCAAAGATCAGTGGCCCTCTTCTGGACCGCATCGACATCCACGTCGAAGCCCCCGCCGTGCCCTGGTCGCAACTCCGCTCGGCACCCACCGGCACCAGCAGCAAGCAGATGCGCGAGCAGGCCGCCCGCGCCTGGGCACGCCAGCGGGCACGCCAGGGCGTCGGCATCCCCAACGCCCGCCTCTCCGGCAAGCAGCTCGACCAGTTCGCCAACATGGACTCGGGCGCGCAGGCGTTTCTCGGTCAGGCCATGACCGAACTCGGCTTGTCGGCCCGCGCCTACGACAAGGTCCGCCGCGTCTCCCGCACCATCGCCGACCTCGACAACACGGACACCATCACGCTGGCCCACGTCGCCGAGGCCGTCGGCTACCGACTGCTCGACCGAAAGGTGTGACCTGTGCCACGATCCGCCCGCTGGCCGCTCGACCCTAGCCAGGGGCTTCAGCCCCTTGAAAGCCGCAGCATCCCCTCGCCCGGCGGGTGAACGAACCTCCGCCACGCGATCCGGCGCACGCGCTCCACCCACAAACCCTCGCTTCGCAACGCCGCCCCCACGCTTCCCCTCCCGTCTTCCCTTTGCGCTCGCCGCGCCTCGGCTGTGAACCCCGCTCATGCCGCCGCCGCCACCGCATCCCCCACCGCCGGCACCAGCGCCACCGACTCCACTTCCAAATCCGACACGATCTCGTTGTACCCCAGCACCGTCACGCCCGGAATATACGGCTCCACGATCTGCTTCACCGCGGCCCGCACCTGCGGCGACGCCACCACCACCGCGCCATGCCCCGCCGCCGTCAGCCGCTCCAGCGCACGTCCAACCCCATCGGCCACGGCCTTGCTCGTCCGGGCCGGGATGGAGATCGTCGTCCCGTGCTGCCCGCGATCGATGTACGCCGCGATCTGATCCTCCAGCGCGGGATCGAGCGTGACACACGCGATGCGCATCTTGCCGTCGTCGCCCGGCGTCGCCACGCCATGACAGATGCTCCGCCGCAGGGCGTTGCGCACATACTCCACCAGGATGTCCGGGTCTTTGGTCTTGGGCCCCCAGTCCGCCAGGGCCTCCAGGATCGTCTCCATGTCCCGGATCGCCACCCGCTCGCGCAAGAGCGCCCCGAGAATCCGCTGCAGGTCGCCCAGCTTCACGACTGCGGGGATCGTCTCCTCCACCAGTTTGGGCGCCTTCTGCTTCAGCCCCTCGACCAGATTGGAAACCTCGTCGCGCGTCAGCAGCTCGTCCGCGTGCCGCCTGACGATCTCCGTGATGTGCGTCGCCAGCACCGCCGACGGCTCCACCACCGTGTAGTTCAGCGTGTCGGCCTTGGTCCGCAGCGCCGGGTCGATCCACCGCGCCGGCAGCCCGAACGCCGGCTCCTTCGCCCCCTCGCCCTCCAGCCGCCCGGTCGCGATTCCCGAGTCGATCGCCAGCAACTTATCCGGCTGGATGCTCCCCTTGCCCACCACGGCCCCACGAATCTTCACCCGATACTCCGTCGCGGGCAGTTGCAGGTTGTCCCTGATCCGCAGCGGCGGCATCACCAGCCCGATCTCGCTGGCCAGCTGCCGCCGCACCGCCGTGACGCGTGTCAGCAGATCCCCGCCCTGGCCGGCATCCACCAGCCGCACCAGCCCATAGCCGACCTCCAGCTCCATCGTGTCCACCTTCAAGAGCGCCTCGACCGGCGCCTGCTCCTGCAGCGCGGGTGCGGCCGCCGCCTTGCTCGTCGTCTCCTGCTTCGCCTCCCGCTCCTTCCGCTGGATCAGGTACGCCACGCCCGCCAGGCTCCCCGCCACCACCAGCAGCGGGATCGTCGGCAACGGCGTGAACGACAGGACCAACAGGAACCCCGCCGTGATGTACAGCCCCCGCGGCTGGCTGACCAGCTGCCCCGTCAGCTGCTCGCCCAGGTCCTGCTTCGCCCCGCTGCGCGTCACGATCAGCGCGGCCGCGATCGCGATGATGAACGACGGGATCTGCGCCGTCAGCCCGTCGCCGATCGTCAGCCGCGTGAACACCTCCGCCGTCTGCCCCGCCGGCCAGCCACGGCTGATGACCCCCACCGCGAACCCACCCGCCACGTTGATGAACGTGATGATGATGCCCGCGATCGCGTCGCCCCGCACGAACTTGCTGGCGCCGTCCATCGCGCCGAAGAAGTCCGCCTCCTGAGAGATCACCTCACGCCGCAGCCTGGCCTCCTTCTCATCGATGATCCCGGCGTTGAGGTCCGAGTCGATCGCCATCTGCTTGCCGGGCATCGCGTCCAGCGTGAACCGGGCCGCGACCTCCGAGATGCGCCCAGCGCCCTTTGTGATGACAATGAACTGCACGATCACGATGATCGAGAAGATCACGATGCCCACGAACAGGTTGTCGCCCGCCACGAAGTTGCCGAACGCCGACACCACATGCCCAGCCACGCCCTCGGCCTCCTCGGGCGTGGCCGCGTCGGCCGACAGGATCAGACGCGTCGTGGCGATGTTCAGCACCAGCCGCAGCAGCGTGGTCGCCAGCAGCAGCGACGGGAACACCGAGAAATCCAGCGGCTCGGCCATGTAGATCGTCGTCAGCAGGATCACCACCGCCAGCGCGATGTTCAGCACGATCAGCACGTCCATCACCGCCGGCGGAACCGGCACCAGGATGACGAACATCAGCATCACGAAGCCGATCGGAACGATCAGCCCGCGATACTTCGCGACCTTCGCCACCCACCCGGGCATCACCGTTCTGGTTCCAGTCTTTGCCATACGCACTCAAACCGAGCCGACCACACTCATTGCTTCAACGCCGCGCTCTGCCGCTTTGCCCACCCCTCGCTCCGTCGCTTCCTCACGCCACCTTCTTCTCCTTCAACCGATACACGAACGCCAGCACCTCCGCCACCGCCTCATAGTGCTCGGGCGAGACCTCCTGCCCCACCTCCGTCCCCCAGTACAACGCCCGCGCCAGCGGCGGCCTCTCCACGATCTGCACGTGCGTCGCCATCGCCACGTGGCGAATCCGCATCGCCATGAAGTCCACCCCCTTGGCCAGCACCCGCGGCGCCCGCATCATCTTGGGGTCATACTTGAGCGCCACCGCGAAGTGCGTCGGGTTGGTCACCACCACGTCGGCCTTCGGCACCGCCTGCTGCACCCGGTGCATGGCGATGTCCATCGCCATCCGCATCCGCCGCTTCTTCACCTCCGGCGAGCCGTCCATCATCCGACGCTCGTCCTTGACCTCCTGCTTGGTCATCTTCAGATCAGCCTTGTGCTGCCACCTGTGGTACACCCAGTCGATCAGCGCGATCACCACCAGCACCGCCAGCAGCCACGCCGCCAGTTCCGCCACCAGCATCATGATCGTCTTGAGCGCGGCGGCCGCCTCCATCGCCGGCAACGCCGCCAGCCGCCGCAACTGCCTGGCCATCACCAGCCACGCCACCAGCGCCACCACGCCCATCTTCGCGATGCCCGACCCCGACTTCACCAGCCCACGCTTGCCGAACACCCGCTTGATCCCGCTGATCGGGTTCAGCGAACTCAGTTTCGGCTTCACCGGCTCGAGCGTCCACAGCCACCCCACCTGCACGTACTGCGAGAACGCCGCCACCAGCACCACGATCAGGAAGATCGGCGCCGCCGCCATCGCCCCCTGCCCCAGCGACCACACCAGCGCCGGCTCAATCGCCGAGACATCGATCAGGTCCGCCGGGTCGCTCTCGAGCGTCCTGCTCATCACGAGGCCCATCGCCCGGAACACCGACGCCCCGAACACCATGAGCAGGATCAACCCCCCCACCAGCGAGATGGCGGCACCCAGGTCCTGGCTCTTGGCCACCTGACCCTTGGACCGCGCCTGCCCGAGCTTCCGCCCGCTTGGCGCCTCCGTCCGTTCTCCGAGTTCCTCCGCCATGCGTCTCCTTCACCCTGCCTTCGCGACCCCGATCCCGCACCACTCGCGCCTTGCCTACCGAACCCCCTCCACCGCCGCCGCCACCTCCGCCTCCTCCTGCCCCCACCACTCCAGCACACCCGCCAGCGTCCCCGTCACGTCATCCACCAGCGCCTCGCTCATCGCACCCAGCCCCACCGCCATCATCCCCATCCCCAGCACGATCTTCAGCATGAACCCCACCGTCATCGCGTTGATCTGCGGCAGCGTCTTGTTCAGCACACCCATCGCCACCATCACCAGCGCGATGATCCCCACCACCGGCGCCGACACCCGGATCGCCAGCTCCAGCCCAGACCCCATCAGCCCCGTCGCCATCTCCAGCGGCGTCAGGTCCGGCCTGAACCCGCCCGCCGGGACCCTCTCAAAGGATCCCGCCACCGTCAGGAACAGCGACTCCAGCCCCCCCACCGCCAGGAACGCCCCGGCCGCGATGATGAACAGCAACTGCGACAGCAGGTCCGTCTCCACCTCAGACGCCGGGTCATATGTCCGCGCCAGCGTCAACCCCATCTGATGACCCATCACGAACCCCGCGAAGTTCGCCGCGTGCAACGGCATCCCCGCCAGGAACCCCATCGACGCCCCGATCGCCAGCTCAAAGAACGCCATCGGCGCCAGTGCGAACAACCCCACCGACTCCGGCGCGATCCCCGACACCCCCACGCTCCCAATCAGCGCGGGGTACACCGCCGCCGCCAACGCCACCGCGAACAGAATCTTCATCCGCCGCGGCACCATCGCACCCCCCACCAGCGGCACCGTGAGAAACAACCCCATGACCCGCAGGGCCACCAGCGAGAACGCCACGAGATGCTCGCCATACAGCGTCGCCATTCATGCACCATCACACTTCACTTCGACTACGGCGTGAAGCTCAGCATCTCCGCCGTGTACTCCGCCAGCCGGAACGCGATCCACGGGATCAAGATCGCCGCAACCCCCACCATCACCACGATCTTGGGCACGAACGTCAGGGCCTGATCCTGGATCGACGTGATCGACTGCAGCAGACTGATCACCAGCCCCACCACCATCCCCGCGATCAGGATCGGCAACGAAATCACCAACACCAGCACCAGCGTGTCCCGCACCATCGCCACCGTTGCGTCGTCAAATCCCATGGCCGCTCTCCCCCTCCCCGCGTGCGGGGGAGGTGTCATCGAGGCTCTGCGAAGATGACGAAAGGGGGCACGCGCCGCCCCTCGCACATGTCACCTTTCCCGTGTCACCCCGTCGGTCTCCTCTCACCCGAACCCCACCCCCTGCCACCACACCGCCTCCATCACCGCCACCGCCCTGTCCGACAGCCGCGCCGACCCCCCCTCCCTCACGAACGACCCCAGCAGCCCACCCACCACCAGCGTCCACCCATCCACCAGCACGAACAGCAGCAACTTGAACGGCAGCGAGATCAGCACCGGCGGCAGCATCATCATGCTCATCGAGATCAGGATCGCCGAGATCACCATGTCGATCACCAGGAACGGCAGGTAGATCCGGAACCCCATCAGGAACGCCGTCTTCAACTCGCTCAGCATGAACGCCGGCACCAGCGCCACCATGTCCACGTCCGCCCGCGTCAACCTGGACGGGTCGCTCGTATCCACCCCGCGATAGTTCAGCACCATGATCACGCTCGACCAGTTGCCCGTCGCCTCGATCTGGTCGAACATGAAGTCACGCACCGGCTGCTTCCCACGCTGCCACAGCGTGTCGTAGTCCCTGATCTCACCCTTCTGATACGGCACCACCGCCTCATCCCACACCCGCTGCAGCGTCGGCGCCATCACCAGCATCGTCATGAACAGCGCCAGCCCCGTCAGCACCTGCGGCGGTGGCAGGCTCTGCGTACCCAGCGCCTGCCTCAGAAGCCCCAGCACGATGATGATCCGCACGAAGCACGTCGTCATCAGCACGATCGCCGGCGCCACCGTCAGCACCGTCAACAGCACCATGATGTTGACCGCAGGCGACAACCCGGGCCGCTCATCACCCGCGCCCGCCGCCCCGCCTGCCCCCAGCCCCCCGTTCCCGCCCCCCGCCACCAGCCGCGCCGCGCTCTCGAGCATCGAGAGCGGGTTGTACGACCCGATCTCCCCGCCCTCTTCGATCAGCCCGCCCCCCACCACATCGCCCCACGCCGGCGGCCTCACCACCGCATCCGGCCGCGGCGGTCCATACCCATCCTGCGCCAACGCCGCCCCCGCGCCCGCGCACAGCACCACAAATCCCACAACCAAGAGCCGCCACGCTCTCATGCCGTCGCCCCTTCCCACTGCCTCATCCCATCCAGCCGACGCCTCAGCGTCGCCGCGCCATCCCCGACATGGGGGGCCGTGCCCGTCCCGTGTGCCGACGCCGCGGCCCTGAGCGGCCACGCCCGATCAACGCCGCCCGTTGTCTCGCCCTCACCCTCGTCCCCACCTGCCTGCACACCACCCAACTCCACCACCTCCACCGCCCCCGTCTCAAACTCCGACCCCTTCCCTCCATGCTCCGCCGAGAACCCCGCCAGCAGCGACCCGAACCGCGCCGAGATCGACTCATCCCGCGCATCGCGCGCCTGCGCCAGCAGCGACGCCACCTGGTCCACATCCTCAAACTCCGCCAGCGTGCTCAGCGTCGCCCCAGACAGCCGCGACGCACGCGCCTGCGACAGCAACAGCACACGCCGATCCACACGCAGCAGCATCAGCGTCGGCCCTCCCGCCATCGGATACCGACCCAGCACCTCCAGAATCCCCGACGGCGCCCGGCCCGTGTTCAACCCCCCGCCACTGCCACGCCTCGCCAACTTCGCCACGCACGCGACCACCACGATCAACCCCACAACCCCCGCCACCGACACCACCGTCGAGCCCACTCCCGACACCTCCGGCACCATCGACTCACTCGCCACGCCGCCCGCCGAGTCCCCGCTGATCGCCGGAGCTCCCCCCGGAACCAACGGCCTCGACTCCGGATCGACCAGCGCGCCCGCCTGCGCCTCAGAAGTCCCGCCCCCCGCACCCTCCGACCCGATCCCTTCGGCGACCTGCGCCGCCGCATCCATCTCCACGATCGGCGCCGGTGGCCCGATCATCCCGCCGCCATCCTCCGCCCACGCCCCGCCTCCCACTCCAACGACCAGCGCACCCGCCATCCGCGCGAGCATCACGCCAACCCGCCCCCGGCCCGCGCCCCTTGCTCGTCCCCTCCCTCGCGTGCTCACGCCCGCCCCCCCGCCGCCGCATCCACGATCTCGTTGATGCGCACGCAGAAGTTGTCGTTCAGGACCAGCACCTCGCCCTTGGCCACCAGCCGCTCGTTCACGAACACATCCACCGGGTCGCCCGCCAGCTTGTCCAGCTCGATCACAGCGCCCGCCGCCAGCTTCAGCACATCCTCGATCACCATCCGCGTCCGCCCCAGCTCGATCGTCACGTTCAGATTCACGTCCGACAGCAGGTCGATGTCCTTCTTGGACACACCCAGACTCGACAGGTCAAAGTCCGGCATGCGCGGCGCCACCGGCGATGCCCCCTCCGGAATCACCCCGCTCGCCCCACGCGTCGCCCCGCCCCCACCGCTCCCGCGCGCACCACCACCGCCGGCCCCAGCCCGTGCCGCCTCACCGTTCATCTGGTTCACCGCAGACGCCGCCTCGCCCAACGCCCGCTCAAGGTCCGCAGGCCCCGAGGCCTCCGCGCCCCCCGCACCATTGCCGCCACCCGGACCGCCCGTGATCGTGGAGTCGCCAGCGCCATCCGCGCCGCCCGCTCCCGCCCCGCCATTCTCATTCGTCTCGGCCATCCTGGCGCCCTCATGCGACGCTCCGCGCCGCGACACCGGGGCCACACCCCGGCGTAGGCCCACCCATCGGACCCCACCAACCCCAATCGGTACTTTTCCACACCCCCGCGCAACACCCGCGCACCCACGCCGCGCGTCACTTGCGCCATGAGCCGTGCCACCGGCTCAACCCGGCTCTGCGGGTTGAGTCGGTGCCAAACGTGCAACGGCGCGACCCCAACTCATCGCCTTAGGCCCCTCTCCCAACCCGCGCCCCGCAGGACCACCCCTCTGCCGTTCTCTCCCCTTCGTTGTTCCGTCACTGCGTCACCGCGTCGCTTCGCTCACCCCACCCTCTCCACCTTCAACTCCCGGCTCATCAACCCCCCGATCGCATCCAGCGGATCGACCTTCTCAAACAGCACCGCGTTCACCGCCGCCGTGATCGGCATGTCCACCCGGTACTTCTTCGCCAGGTCCATCACTGACCTGGTCGTCGCGACTCCCTCCACCACATGCCGCGACCGCGCCAGATACCCATCCAGTTTCTCGCCCTTGCCCAGCGCCTCGCCGCACGACCGGTTCCGTCCCTCCGGGCTGAAGCAGGACGTGGCCAGATCGCCCACCCCCGCGATCCCGAAAAACGTGTCAGGCCGCGCCCCCATCGCCGCTCCCAACCTCGCGATCTCCGCGAGCCCCCGCGCCAGCAGCGCCGACTTCGCGTTGTACCCCGCCCGCAATCCATCCAAAACCCCCGCCGCGATCGCGATCACGTTCTTGGTCGCACCCGCCAGTTCAACCCCAAGCACATCCGCGTTCGTGTACACCCGAAGCCACGACGTCGAGAACAGACGCTGCACCTCCCCCGCAAACCCCACATCATCGCTCGCCGCGATCATCGTCGCTGGCAGACACCTCGCCAGCTCCCCGGCGATCGTCGGCCCCGACAGCACCCCCACCCGCCGCGGCATCGCGTCCGGATCATCCACACCCAGCCTCGCCAGCACATCCAGCACAACCTGCGTCGGCCTCAGCAGCGTCCCGTTCTCAATACCCTTCGCCACCGACACCACACCCGCCACCCGCGGCACCAACCCACCCAATCGCTCCCACACCGACCTGGCATATTGCACCGGCACCGCCGACACGATCACATCCGCCTCCCGCACCGCCTCCGCATCCCCCATCGCCACCCGCACGTCATCCGGCAGCACAAACCCAGGCAACCGCTCCGTCCGCCGCGTCTGCGCCAGCGTCCCCCCTTCCTCCGCGCTATGCGTCCACACCGTCACCCGCGCCGCCCCACGCCCACCCCCCAGCATCGTCGCGCAACACAACCCCATCTGACCCGCACCCAGAATCGTCACCCGCGGCCCCCTCGTCATCGCTCGCTCTGCTGGCATACCCCATTCTTGCACCTCCGGGCCGCCTCAACAAAGCCATCCGCGCCAGCGGTCGGCCACCACCCACCCACGGCCCGATTCCGATCTCGCCTCACCCCCTCAGCCTACAGAAAACCCCTTGACACACCCACCCCACCCGATACACTTGAACGATCACTCAAATCAGGAGCCGCCCATGCGCCAGCCCCTCACCCTCCTCACCGCCGCCACCCTCCTCACCCTCGCCGCCGCGCCCACCAACGAACCTCCCACCGGCCCACACGACATCCTCATCTCCTCCTTCGCCGCCACAGACCCCCTCTCCCCGGGCCTCACCATCGAGGCCACCTGGCCCGTCCCCCCCTCCGATGCCTTCGACATCCTCACCGACTCGGCCGCCTGGAAAGACAACTTCGCCCTCGACACCAACATCGACCTCGCCATCGGCGGCCGCTTCGAACTCCTCTTCGGCTCGGGCGCAACCCCCCCCGCCCCCGTCGGCCAGCAGGGCTCCGAAGGCTGCCAGATCCTCGCCTACGTCCCCGGCGAGATGCTCGCCTTCTCCTGGAACGCCCCGCCCTCCTTCGCCGAACGCTCCGAGCACACCTGGGTCGTCATCACCCTCACCGCCAGCGACTCCGACAACACCACCAACCTGCGCCTCCGCCACGTCGGCTTCGGCTCGGGAGGCCGCTGGCCCGAAGTCGAAACCTACTTCCACAACGCCTGGACCCGCCTCCTCACCGCCATGGGCGAGGACCTGCGGTAGTCCCCCGCTTCTCCGTTTCAACGCAACGTTCGCAAAGGCCGCAACGTTCGCTCGGCACCAGCGCCGGAGAGTGCTGCCCGGCCAAGCCACCGCTCGCGCTCCTGCTCTCCCGCCCCCCGCACCGACCCCCTTCGCGTCCTTGCCTACTTCGCGCACTTCGCGTTCAACCCGATCAGCCCACGCGCCAGACTCAACCCGCCCCCCGCGCCTCCCACCTCGCCCGCGCCAACGCCTCCACCTCCGCCTGCAACCTCCCCCACGCCTCCTCGGCCTCCTCGCTCGGCCCCTTCATTTTCTCAATCCACACACTCCCGCCCCCCGGCTTCTGCACACCTCCATACAAACTCTCCACTTCCGCCCCACGCACCGCGTCCAGCATCCCATTGGCAATCACCACCCGATACGCCCCCGAGTTCATCAGCAGCCCCTGCACCACGTACTGCTCGTTCCACGTCTGCAGACGCTCAAACACCCACTGCTTCGGATACTCCCGCGGCCAAAACACATCGTGGAAGTGGATCAGCACCCCCTTCGCCAGCCGCGGCAACACCCGGAACACCATCCAGTTCACGTCGCTCGCCACCCGCGCGCAGTGCGACCCGTCATAAAACAGCACATCCCCCGCACCCAACTCCTCAAACACCGACATCGGTGCCCGCTGCACCACCACCCGATGCCGCTCCCACTCCCCCGGCAACGCCGCAAACACCCGCTCATTCGGAAACGGCTCAATCTGCGTCACCCTGGTCCCCACCCGCTCCCCGTGGCCTTGCACAGGGAGAGGGTGGGGCGAGGGGTTGTCCGAACAACCCGCCGCATCTATCTCGCCACCCGCCCGCCCATTGCTCTCAATCGCCCTCTTCAACAACAAACTCGACCACCCGCACCCCACCTCCACCACACGCCCCGGCCTCCTCGACCTCACCAGCCCATACCACACCAGCGCGTCCGCCGTGCTGAAGAAGTTGTTGTCCCAGTGATACACCGCCGGCCCCACCACCCGCCCCCGCTCATCCCGCTCCCCCGGCTCATGCACCGGCACATCCCGCAGCTCCTTCACAAACCCCCCCACCTCCGCCGCCACCCGCATCTGCCCCTCAATATCCCACTCGATATCCCGCGGCACGCTGGGCTTCTGCCACAGGTCCCGATTCGCCTCCAGCCACTCCGGATCATTCAACGCCGTGTAGAAATGCCGCTTCACCAGATGCCACCCACGCCTCAGCACCTCCCGCTGATCCGCACCCGCCACCACCTTCAACGCCTGATCCAGCTCGTCCATGGCCTCTCCCATAAGCAGCCCGACCGTTCGGGAGGGCCCGGACCGCCCCGCAGCGCGAGTCTACCCCTTTCCAACCGTCCAATCCCACGGCCAACCAGGCCCTCCCTCACGGTCGGGCCGCTCATCCGACGCATATCATCACAACACCAACATTCTCGGAGCCCCCTCATGCCCGCCCAGCCCGTCATCGTCGCCGCCAAACGCACCCCCATCGGCAAGTTCCTGGGCACACTCGCCTCCACACCCTCCCCCATCCTGGGCTCCTACGCCATCAAGGCCGTCCTCGACGCCGCCCCCGCCCTCCGCGCTCATGTGGACGAGTGCATCATGGGCTGCGTCCTCCAGGCCGGCCTGGGCCAGAACCCCGCCCGCCAGGCCGCCCTCAAAGCCGGACTCCCCGACACCCTCTCCGCCAAAACCATCAACAAAGTCTGCGGCTCGGGCCTCGAGGCCGTCATGCTCGCCGCCCAATCCATCAAAGCAGGCGACAACCACTGCGTCATCGCCGGCGGCTTCGAAAACATGTCCGCCGCACCACACCTGGCCAACCTCAGGAGCGGCGTCAAGTTCGGCCCCGCCGAGTTCAAAGACCACATGCAGCACGACGGCCTCACCTGCGCCTTCGAAAACTGCGCCATGGGAAACTCCGCCGACCACATCGCCACCAAATACCACGTCTCACGCGAAGACCAAGACCGCTTCGCCGCCCAGTCCCACCAACGCGCCGCCGCCGCCGCCAAAAATGGCTGGTTCAAATCCGAAATCATCGCTCTCACCGGCGAGCAGGTCGGCAACCGCAAAGTCCCCGGCCCCGAGGGCGGCCTCTCCGCCGATGAGGGCATCCGACCCGAATCCACCTCCGATGCCCTCGCCAAACTCCGCCCCGCCTTCGACAAAGCCGGCACCGTCACCGCCGGAAATGCCTCGCAAATCTCCGACGGCGCCGCCGCGCTCGCCGTCCTCTCCGCCACCCGCGCCGAAGAGCTCGGCCTCAAGCCCCTCTGCCGCATCGTCTCCTACGCCACCAGCGGCGTCGCCCCCAAGGACATCTTCGCCGCCCCCATCACCGGCGTCCGCATGGCCCTCGACAAGGCCGGCCTCAAACTCGACCAGATCGACCTCTTCGAACTCAACGAGGCCTTCGCCGCCCAAGCCCTCTGCAACGCCAAAGAACTCGCCATCCCCGAGTCCAAACTCAATATCTGCGGCGGCGGCGTCGCACTCGGACACCCCATCGGAGCCTCCGGCGCCCGCGTCCTCACCACACTCATCCACCAGATGCACCGCACCGGCGCCAAACGCGGCCTCGCCGCCCTCTGCCTCGGCGGCGGAAACAGCGTCGCCATGGTCATCGAAGTCTGACGTGGGCCGGCTCTCCAAGCCGGTCCCCCTACCGCCTCGACTCAGCCTCTGCGAGGTGGCGTTGCGCCAATTCTGAGCCAACAACAAGAACGCGATGTTCCACTTTATGTACACAGATGCTGTGACCTGCCCGTGAGAACCTGATCCAAGTCGGATGAGAGGCTTTGGGGTACAAAGTACCCGGGAGACTCTCGAAGATAAAGCGGAAGAAGCACGGGCCGGACGAGATCATTCGGAAGCTGCGTGAGGCGGAGGTTCTG
>Ga0163144_10009417_pt1 | contig 20982 bp, 12 predicted proteins | sample OliLak19BULKMAT1_FD_123175 | JGI IMG/M metagenome (GOLD analysis project Ga0163144, IMG submission 123175) | Freshwater microbial mat bacterial communities from Lake Vanda, McMurdo Dry Valleys, Antarctica - Oligotrophic Lake LV.19.BULKMAT1 | ecosystem: Environmental > Aquatic > Freshwater >... | reverse complement strand
TTGACCAGACAAACTGATGGGAATCTGTCAGATCAAACGTAGCTCCTTTCGGTTCTACGGTGAAGCTGCGAATGCCGCTGTTACCGGCTGTGCCTCGAAAGTCAGCCATGAAGAAATGGTTTTTGTAGCGTTCTGGCAGGCCTGTGCCTGGATAATACGTCAGCCCCGACGGCCCGTCGCCGAGGTTCGCGATCGGGGGAAGTGTCGCCGCCGGCTGCACGGCCGTCGTCTGTTCATCGGCCCGATACGGATACCAGATGCGTTCACGGTTCCAGGGACCTCGGTCTTCCAGATACTGATAATACATCCGCCAGCCGGTGTCGCCGTCCTGAACGACATAAACCCAGCGAGCCTGATCGCCGCCGTCGGAATTGTTGTCGCCGGTGAAGAGATTTCCGTTGTCGTCGAACGCCAGCTCCTGAGGATTCCTTAAACCGTACGCGAAGACTTCCAGATGTGAACCGTCGGCGTCACACCGGAACACCGCTCCGGTGTCGACTCGTTTCAGACGAGTCCCCTCTTGCGTAATCACATTGAAACCACGGTCCCCCATGCTGAAGTACAGGCGACCGTCAGGCCCGACCGTCAATCCATGCAGATCGTGCCCGCGGAAGGCCACTCGAACTCCATAGCCGTGATGCAGCACATCGGTCTGATCGGCGACTCCGTCATCGTCTGCATCCGCAAAGCTCCAGAGCTTCGGAATGCAGGTGTAGTAGACTCGTCCGTTGTGCTCAATGACGCCCGCTCCCGTACCGTCGACGATCTCGTTGAAACCGTCGGCAAAGAGTGTGTCACGATCAAACTTGCCGTCACCGTCGGTATCTTTCAGCATCCGCAGCCGGTCGTGCTCCTTCGTCCAGAGCTTGACATCCTCGCCCATGTACTTGCGAAACATGGCGGCTCGTTCTTCGACGGACTCCAGCTGCAGATCATTTTCCAGCCAGTTCATGTGGTTACGATTGTCTTCGACACCGACCTCCTGCCGAAACGATTCACACACGATAATGCGTCCGTCGTTGGTGACCGTGAAACAAACCGGATTCGCCACCATCGGCTCCGCGGCCAGCAGCGATCCGGACATCCCGTCCGGCAGCACGACTCCGCGCAGCGCCAGCTCCGCATCAGCCGAAGCTTCGGCGATCTTCGGCCGATAGTCCTCCTGTGCCACCGCGGACCGATACGACGCAACGTTCGGATGGAACAACAAGACGCAGGCCGTCAGTGAAAGAAACAGGGGACGAGCGGGCATACGATCCTCATCTGCAGAAGCGGCAGCTGCTGCTCGCAAACACATCATTCCGGCACAAAGATGGCCTGGATGATGGCCAAAGGCGCGAGCCTGTTGCAAGTCTCTGAGCCGTGCAAACGGATCTGGCTGAATCCGGGAATCGTCGAACAGGTTCCACGGTGCCTGCCTGCCGGATGCACTTCAGACGTACGCCAACTGCCCTGACCAACCGAACACTTCCGCATTGATCCGTCCTGGGTTAGAACTTCTGGCTGCCTGAGCATCGTTGTGACCCGGCTGATCACAGAGGATCTCCATTCTGAATCCAGGCGCAGAACGAAGTTACCCATCCGGATGTATTCGCATGATTGTCGGCGTGCCCAGAGAAGTTAAGTCGGACGAATATCGAGTCGCGATGTTACCGAGTGGCGTAGAAGAACTGATTCACGCTGGTCATCAGGTGCTGGTGGAACACAATGCCGGGGCTGGCAGCGGGATCTCCGATGACGATTACATTGCGAGCGGCGCAACGATCGTGCAGACCCCTGCCGAAGTCTTCGCGGCGGCAGACCTGATCGTCAAGGTCAAGGAACCGATGCAGGATGAGTGGCCGCTCCTGCGCGCCGGGCAGACGATTTTCACCTACTTCCATTTTGCGGCGGACGAGGAGCTGACAAGGAATCTGCTTGAATCGCGCATCACGGCGGTTGCCTATGAAACGCTGCAGGGACGTAACAAGGATCTGCCGCTGCTGACGCCGATGAGCGAAGTCGCAGGCCGGATGAGTATCCAGGAAGGCGCGAAGTTTCTGGAACGGCCGCAGGAAGGCCGCGGGATTCTGCTGGGCGGCGTACCGGGCGTGGCACCGGCTCATATCGCAATCCTTGGCGGCGGTGTTGTCGGGAAGAATGCCGCCCGGATCGCGGCAGGCTTTCAGGCGGACGTGGTCATCCTCGATATCAGCACGGATCGACTGAGGTATCTCGACGACATTATGCCGGCAAATGTGAACACTCTGTTCAGTGACCGCCACAACATCCGTGAGCAGCTGAAGAAGGCTGATCTGGTCATTGGAGGAGTTCTCATCCCAGGGGCGCGGGCACCAATGCTGGTCACTGCCGACGATCTGAAACTGATGAAGCCGGGAGCGGTGGTCATCGATGTCTGTATTGATCAGGGAGGCTGCCTGGAGACCTCTCGTCCTACAACGCATTCCGAACCGACGTACATCGTCGACGGGATTGTCCATTACTGCGTCACAAATATGCCGGGTGCTGTAGGCAGGACCAGCACGTACGCATTATGCAATGTGACATTTCCGTACGTCCTGCGAATCGCCAACGACGGTCTGCATGAAGCGTGTCGCACAGACGCTGGCCTTGCAGCAGCTGTGAATCTGCTCAATGGGCGAATCACCAACCACGCGGTGGCGGAGACTTTTCGTTTACCGTTCGTTCCGTACAGTGGGCAACTGATCGGATAATTGAGCAAGTTTAACGCCTGGACGGAGTCGTCGGCATGGTGACTTCGGCGGTGCGCGATCAGCCGGTGCCGACGGCTGGCGTTAAACGAGTTCAATCTCCGACAATCGCAAGTGAATGACACTCATGCTGCTGCTGATGCCCAAACTGCTGGAAGCTTCGCGCCTTCCGGTTGAGCGAATCGCCACTGTTCGGTTCCCCATCGACAATTCCGGGCGGATGTGCTGGCCGTCCGTTGAGGACGTTTGTGATGCTGCACAGGGTGCTGAGCGGATCGCCGTCACGGGGAACAAAGAGCCGGACGTGATCGCACAGATGCTGCGGCTGGCCGATGATTGTACCGACAATGGTCGTCCGAGAATCGTCTGCGAAGATGAACCAGTCCCCGCGAGCCTGATCGCTGAGTTTCCCGTGTCGCTGCATTGCCTGCTGCGACGTCTGCTGCCGTGTGACCTGATTGTCGTTCCGATGACGGAAGTCATTTCCCTGCACAGTTCGGGCACGATTGCTGAAGCCGTGCTTTCGAGTTCTCCGGAGTCTGATGCATTGGCGAGAACACCGTCGCTGGAGCGTTTTCCAGCTGCCGGACCGGGCAGTCCGGTGATCAGCCCGGGCGTCATCCGGTCGGGACTCGCAACGGCGCTTGTTCCCGGGATGCTTTCCGACAACGACCGGCGCTGTCTCGAAGCCGGAATGCTTCTGTTGTGGGATCAATTGGACGAATCGCATGAGATCTCCCAGAGTCTGGAAGGTCACGGATCACCGCGAACAGCCGACTACTGGCACGGCATTTTGCACCGGCGAGAGCCTGATGCCGGCAATGCGTCGTACTGGTTTCAACGAGTGGGCAGGCATCCGGCATTCGATTCGCTGGCTGCCGGACTTGAGGCCTGGATGACGGAACTTGGTGCCCCAGAGCAGCTCCGGCATTGTGCCAGGCAGCGACTTCTGTCAGACGACGGCTTCGATCCGTTCGCCATGATTGAGCTGTCACAAACCGCGATGGAATCGCCCGGTAGTCCTGAAGAACAAGCTCTGCGGATGGTCCAATACCTGGAAATCCTGAATCTGCTGGGATGGTCAGTTGGAAATCACTGACAGAAACCACGGGGTTTCTTCCGGCGTTGGAAAGTTCTGCGGACGATCCTGCTCTGCACGGCAATTTCCGGGAATTTGCCGGCCCCGAGTGGAAGTTTCCAAGGTTGAACTCCTTGAACACTGAGAGTTGTGGCAGGATTGAGTGACTGGGAACACGAAAACACATCGCTGCAGGGTTGTGAAACCCATTTGCACCGGGGCACTCCTGAGCGGTGTGCGGGCGGGCGGATAAAGTTCAGAATCAGGACGGGTCTGGAGACCCGTCCTGCGGAAAGACAAGGCCTCTGTGCCGGAGTATTCAGATGCGAATTCGAATCACTGTCGTTGTGGCGAGTCTGCTGGCTGTGCCGTTAGCGTCGGCTGCACCGCCGAACCCGGCCGATGTGGCAGATGCTGTCGATCGCAGCCTGTGGGGCGATGCGGTTGATTCGTCGGTCCAGCTGTCTGATGACGCGACTTACCTTCGGAGGATCATGTTCGACATTGTCGGGCGACCCGCGACCCCCGGTGAGATTACGGCCTTCGGGCTCAACCCGTCAGAAAGCCGCCGAACCGATGTGATCAATGAACTGTTGAAATCTGAAGACTACGGCAGCAATTGGACGCACTACTGGCGCGACGCGATTTTTCGCCGAGCCACGAATGTCCGGGCCGGCATCGTTCGTCCTGCGTTTGGAGAATGGATGGCCGAGCAGCTGAATTCCGGACGAGGCTGGGACCAGATCACGACAGATCTGCTGACTTATACGGGACCTGTGAATGACAACGGTGCTGCGGCATTGCTGTTTGCCCACGAGGGTGTTCCCGAAGAAGTTGCGGCCGAAGCCTCACGACTGTTCATGGGCATCCAGATTCAATGCGCGAACTGCCATGATCATCCCTGGGACAGCTGGAAACGAGAGCAGTTCCATCAGTTCACCGCGTTTTTCCCGCGAGTGAGCGTACGACGCGACCGGAATTCGGACAACATGTTCGACTACGAGATTTCGTCAATGAACGCGGACCGGTCGAGAAACCTTGGTGCGTCTCAGTTCGTGCTGACTCGTATTGATCGCAACCGAGACAGTGTGATCACCGAACAGGAGGCGAAAGGCACAATGCTGGCCCGCATCTTCAACGGCCCGATCAAAGATAACATGGACAAAAACGGGGACGGAAAGCTCAGTATTCAGGAAATCACGACGGCTCAGCCGCCCGATGCCCGGCCCGGTCAAGGGGCCACCGAGCACTACATGCCGGACCTGGCCGATCCGGGTTCGCAGGGAAAAAAGATCGATCCGGCGTTTTTCCTCGGTTCAAAAAGGACGGACTCTGGTCTATCCGATGAAGAGCGTCGCAACGAAGCAGCGGACTTCATTACCAGCAAAAACAACCCGTGGTTTTCCCGCGCGATGATTAATCGCGTCTGGTATGAAATGACGGGCACTGCGTTTTATGCGCCGATTGATGATATCGGCCCGGATCGCGAGTGTGTTCACGAAGAGACACTGAAGATCCTGAGTGCGGGGTTTATCAGGAGCAACTACAATCTCAAGTGGCTCATTCAGACGATTGCCTCGACACGCACTTATCAGCGAGCGCCAAATACGACTTCGGAGGGATTTGCGCATTGCGAACCGATTCGGCTTCGTTCGGACCAGTTGTACGCATCCCTGTGTCAGACCCTGGGAGTCACCGGTTTGCCGTTGAGATCCGAAGGCCGTCGAATGCCTTATGAAATGTCTCGTATGGATCCGGGGCGCGAAGAGTTCGCGAGGATCTTCGGCTTTGATCCATCGACGCCGCGTGATGAATTGACGGGCAGTATTCCTGAAGCCCTGTTCCTGATGAATTCCGAGTTGCTGTCACGAATCATGACGATGCCCGGTGCCAACAACGTGATCACACGCATCTCCACGAACGTGCTCGGTGAAGAGGATGTCGTTCGGGAGTTGTATCTGACCATGGTGGGTCGTGAACCGACTGATGGTGAATTGTCGATTGCGACTGAACATATCGTTTCCAGCGCCGGCCTTCGGGAAGGTCTGGAGGATCTGTTCTGGGCACTCTTGAATTCCCCCGAATTCGGCAGTCGCAGGTAGAATTGAAATTCCTTCAGATTCTCGCGAAACCAATCGGTCGCTTCGGTGTTCGACGCTTGCATTCTCTCGCGAATTCGAAGGATTCCAGCTTTTTCCCGGCTGAAACTCCCAGCTGAACAGTGCGAAAGGGAAGGGGCTGACTGATACTGAGCTGCCGTGTTTTTGCAGGCTTCGGTCGCAAAGTCCAGTCAGCTCCGTCCCTTTCGCACGTCGTCGGTGGTCACTCGGTGGAAGTGGTTGAATTGTGGGCCTCCTGCCGCTAATCGGCAAATGATACCTTAATTTCGCGAGGCAGATCATGAACACTCAGCTTGTTGATGCAGTGACTTCCGTTCGTGGCGGTTTTCTGCGACGGCGATTTCTCAAGACCGCATCCGCAGCGACCGCGATTGCCGGATCGTTTGGACTCCGCAGGCTCATGGCCGATCAGGCTCAGGAGCTTCGTCGCCAGGGCAAGTCCATGATCCTGCTCTGGATGCAGGGCGGACCCAGCCAGTTTGAGACACTCGACCCCAAACCTGGTACAGAGACCGGCGGCCCGACAGAAGCCATCGCGACCAGCGTTCCCGGCATCCGGATCTCCGAGAATTTTCCGAACGTCGCGAAACACATGGCGGACATTGCCATCATTCGCTCGATGACGAACAAGGAAGGCAGCCATCCGCGCGCCACCTATCAGCTGCACACAGGTTACGTTCCCGCCGGCAGCGTGAAACATCCTTCATTCGGTTCATGCATTGCGCAGCAAATCGGCAGCGTTGAAGGCGAACTGCCGTCGTTCGTGTCAATCGGTGCAACTCAAGGTGCCGGATTCCTTGGAATGGACTACGAGCCATTTGTTGTCGCCCGCCCCGGTCAGCTTCCGGAAAACGTCGCGTTGCCGGTGTCACGTGAACGGTTCGACCGTCGCACAAACCTGATGTCGAAGTTGTCAAATGAGTTCGCAAAGAATGGTTCTGCACAGCTCGCGGCGACGCATCAGTCGCTCTACGGCAAGACGTCCCGGCTGATTTTGACTCCGGAGATCGAGGCGTTCGATGTGTCGTCAGAACCACAGGCTCTGCAGACTGAGTACGGTGAATCGAATTTCGGTCGAGGCTGTCTGCTGGCTCGTCGGCTGGTGGAACGAGGCTGTTCGTTCATCGAAGTCCGTTCCGGTAACTGGGACACTCATCAGAACAATTTCGAAGAGTGTGCAAAGAATGCGGGCGAAGTGGATCCTGCTACGGCAGCACTGTTGAAAGATCTGAAGGATCGAGGCATGCTGCAGAACACAGTGGTGGTTTGGATGGGCGAATTCGGACGAACGCCAAAGATCAATCCGCGTGAGGGTCGAGACCATTATCCTCGCGTCTTCAGCATGATGATGGCGGGCGGAGGTATCCGCGGCGGACAGGTTTATGGTTCAAGTTCCGCCGACGGCACGGAAGTCGCCGAGAATCCTGTGACCGTTCCCGACTTGCTCAGAACGCTCTGTAAGTCACTCGGCGTGAACGCCGATCATGAAAATATGAGTCCCCAGGGTCGCCCGCTCAAGATCGTCGACGGTGGCAACGAGATTGCACAACTACTGGGGTGATCCCTAATCCCCGCCGAAACTGTGTCGAATGGGTGGACGTAACACATTCCGAACGCACTATCGTCGGGCGTTTGCACGGGAAACGCTGGAGATTTCGTTGCCCCGTCCCGGCGCGCCGGGATCAGCTGATTTTCGTGGTAAGTCCCCGACCTTCGACCTTGGATCGGTGCGGTTCAAATTGAGGTTCAGAAGCTCGGTGGTACCAAATCGGCTGACGCGGCCGATTGCCTTTACCGCTTCCTCTGCGTATCACTCCGCTGGTTTCCTGGTCTTTTCTTGAGTTCCCCACCATTTCTGAGTTCTGAATTTTCCTGATGACTTCAATTGATCCTGTGGTGGCGCGGGAAGCGGCTCGCCGGCGAACGTTCGCAATCATTTCGCATCCGGACGCCGGAAAAACAACGCTGACCGAAAAGCTGCTGCTCTACGGTGGCTGTCTCGAAGTCGCGGGGGCCGTGCGAGGCCGAAAGAATCAGAAATCCGCGACGTCCGACTGGATGGCGCTGGAACGCCAGCGAGGTATCTCGGTCAGTTCCACAGTGCTGACGTTTGAATTCGAGGGATGCCAGGTCAACCTGCTCGACACACCCGGCCACAAGGACTTCAGCGAAGACACGTACCGGACTCTCGTCGCCGCTGACTGTGCGGTGATGGTGTTGGACCTGGCGAACGGTGTCGAAAGTCAGACCGAGAAACTGTTCAACGTCTGTCGCCTGCGCAAGATTCCGGTGCTGACATTTGTGAACAAGGTCGACAGGCCTGGTAAGCAGACTCTGCAGATTCTCGAAGAGGTCGAGTCGAAACTTGGCATCATCCCGATTCCTGTCAATTGGCCTCTGGGAACGGGATTTGATTTCCGAGGCGTCATCGAACTGGCCACGCGCAACGCTTTCCTCTTCGAATCGCGCGACAATCTGCATCGCCTTGGGGCTCGAGTCCAGCCGCTCGACGAAATTGATCCCGACTCGTTGCCACAGGGCATCCTGGCTCAGGCCAAAGAAGAGGTCAACTTGCTGGAAGGTGCCGGTGCAATATACGACCGGCAGCGATTCCTGAACGGTGAGGTCTCTCCGGTGTTCTTCGGCAGCGCCTTGACGAATTACGGCGTCGAACAGTTTCTTCGCGGCTTTCTCTCACTTTGCCCCACACCCAGGGATCGCATGAGCGACACCGGGCCGGTGCCAACAACCCGGCCGGAGTTTTCCGGATTCGTCTTCAAAATCCAGGCCAATCTCGATCCGCGGCACCGGGACCGAGTGGCGTTTGTCCGAGTCTGCTCAGGGCGATTTCAGCGTGAAATGGAAGTCTTTCATCCGCGAACCGGGAAGAAGATCCGGCTGCGGCGAGCGCACAAGCTGTTCGGACAGGAACGCGAGACGATGGAGGAGGCGTTTCCAGGTGATATCATCGGACTGGTCAATCCCGGTGAGTTTCAACTCGGCGATACGATCTGCGAGGGCCCTCCGGTCAATTTTGAAGCGCTGCCGCAGTTTTCACCTGAATTTTTTGCGACAATGATCTGCACGGATACCGGTCGCCGGAAACAATTTGAACGAGGACTCTCACAGCTGCTGGAAGAAGGCGCGATTCAGGTCTTTCAGACGCCCAATTCCTCTGTGCGGCAAACGGTCCTCGCGGCGTGCGGAGAACTGCAGTTCGATGTCGTGAAATTCCGCCTGCAAGCCGAGTATGACACAGAAACCGAGGTTCGCTGGCTGAACTACAAAGTTGCGCGCTGGGTGGTGCCAAAACCGGGATGCAAATCGGAACTGAAGCTTCTGTCATCCAGCCGCGAAGTCGTGGACCAGTACGATCAGACGGCTGTGCTGTTTCTTTCCGAATGGGAAGCCCAGCATTGCCAGAAACAAAATCCCGACTGGGAATTTCTGACCATGCGATTCCGAAAGAACACCGCATGACGCAAGGCAGCCAACAGATTGCCAACAGCAGAAAAACGGGTGGCAAGAGAAGAAGAGTCAGCATTCTGACGCGGCTCCATTTGTTTCCCAAAGGTTTCTGCCACCTCGCTTCCATGAATCGTCCTGGATTGAGCCATTTCCATCAGTCACGCAGCCTTGCTGGAATTCAGCGATCGCGCACCGGAGACTGTAACTTCCGGTTGGTTTTTTATCGTACCGGAACCTTCCCCAGTTGTCGGCGAAGCAGACCGATCTGTCCGGCGTGCAGCATCTCGTGATGCGAGCAGAACAGCAGGCCTCCGAACTTTGTCGCGACCGCTGTGTAAGGCATGTCGACTGGCTCGTCGAGATTTGGCTCGGTCACGCCGGGCAGTTCAACCATGGACTGTTCGAAGACACGTTCAAAGACTCTACGGATCTCTTCCACCGACGGATTACGCGCCGGGTCGGGGTCCGGAGTGGTTCCCTTGCTGAACTTCTTCCGGAACGACGATGACATTAAATCCGTATCGATGTCGGCACGACCTCGTATTCGGAACAGGCATAGTCCGTACTGTGCCATCGCGATGTGTCCGACCTGCCAGGCGATGTGGGAGATTCCAGTGACCGGTTGTCGAAACCAGTCGGCGGAATCAATGTCGGCGAGAAGACTGAGGGTGTACTCACGGGCGAATCGAATCTGATCGATGGCCAGTGTCAGTCGGCTTTCGGCGGGCATCGTGCGTCCTACTTCTGCAGATCCAGAATTGCCTGCGGCAGATCCTTGTCTGCCACGCCGAGTACGCCGCGGCCTTCATTGATCCGATCGGAGACGTCGTACTGGATATCCTCGGCGTCGATTTTCCAGAAATCTTCGATCTGTTCGCGCGGCATTGCCTTTAGCGGTCGCAAAAGTCGAAATCCCACGCCGCGAGCCGGATCGGTCGTGTACCACCACGGACTGCGCGGCAGATTCGGATCGTATTCCTTCCATTCCTTATCGTTGGAACCCAATCGCGACGCCGAACGGCATTCTGCAGCGGGAAACTCCCATGAACCGCCACGGACCACGCGCGGGTCAGGCTTGTCGGTGCGCACCCAGTCCGTAGCCGCGATTGACGCATCATCGGACGAAGCATACGCCGCGTAGCCGTCGATCACCCACTCTGCTGCGTTGCCGTGAATGTCGTAGAGTCCGAACGGATTCGGCTTTTTCTGGCGGACCACTTTTGTTCCCGTTCCGTTGGTGTTGTCGGCAAACCAGCCGTATTGATCAAGCAGGCTGGCATCGTCTCCGAATGAGTATGCTGCGGTGCTGCCGCCACGGCAGGCGCACTCCCATTCCGCTTCGGTCGGCAGTCGGAATTGCTGCCCGGAAATCAGTGTCAGCCACTTCGTATACTGCCGCGCGGCATACTGAGTCATGGAGACTGCCGGCTGTTGCGGTTCGTCGCCAAACTCGAACGTAAAATCCGGTTCATAGAGCGGCGTCGGCGCCGTCACGGCATCCACTCGATTCGCGTCGGTCAGTGTCCGAATTCGTCTGGACTCGAATTCCTTCAAAGACCGATACAGCTGCATAAACAGCTTGTACTCAGCCCAAGTGACCTCGCACTCGCCCATCCAGAACGGCTCGACCGCAATCTTTCGCTGAGGTCCTTCGTCCGCCTTGCGACCAGGCTCAGCTTCAGAGCTGCCCATCCGGTATTCACCGCCCGGAATCGGGATCATCCGAAACGAAACATCGGTGCCGGGGATCTTCGATTCATACGGAATCATCCAGCCGGCATCGGTCCGAATCACAATCCCTTCGGCAGGCCTGTCGTTCGAAAGCCCTGGGGTTTCGTCAGCGAGCAGGTTCGCGGCAGGAACCAAGCTGCAAACCAGAAACAGGAGTGAAGACCTCAGCATCAGATCAATTCTTTCATGTTCGTATTCAGGAGTCCTAATGTTGGTAAGCCGCTCCCCCGGGTTGGCATTCGCAATTCTGACGCAGCATCAGCCGAACCCGCAAACTTCTGCAGTCATCAGCATCGTAGAATCGGGATGGCAGAGTGAGTTGACTCCCTCCGATTCACACCGGAGGCCTCGTCCTACCCTTCGTCGGCAGAGGTTTTTTCTTCGGGCCGCCCGGACTGAACGTTCGCTGAACCTCTTCCAGCGACGTTTTCCCCTGCGCCACCAGGCGGATTGCATCTTTCTGCAGTGTGGTTTGACCATCGGCGATCATTTGTTTCCGGATTGTGGCCGGATCGGCCCCGGCCGCGATGACTTCTTTCATCGTATCGGTGATCTCCAGCATTTCGAACGCAGGCACTCGCCCATAATACGGCGAACCGTTGCACGGCGCGCAAAGTTCTTCGACGGTCTGTGCCTTGGGATCATCCGGCGGCGGCGGAAGCGGGGCTCGGTAGAGTACGCTCGTCTCCGGAGGCAGTCCGAGTTTCTTCAAGAGCATCGGAGCCGGACGAAAGGCCTGCTTGCAGTCGTCACACAGTTTCCGGATCAATTTCTGAGTCAGGATGCACCGCAGACCCTTGATCACTTCGTCAACGCCGACCCATTCGATCAGCTTCCTGAGAGCCTCAAGCGGTGTGTTCGACGGGATCTCCGCAATAAAAGACATGCGATCGGCGTACTGGAATATGGTCTGAGTGTCCTGTGGTGACGTAAACGGGTTCATGAACATCACGTCGCATTCACGTCGAAGAACACGGTCGAACGAAATCTCCAGATCATGCCCCTCTTCCGGTTTGAACTCAGTGACGTTGATGAGTTCACGTCCCTTCAGGTCGGACATGTTGTAGACCGAATAGAGATACGGATCGACACAGTGCAAAGTGACGATCGAGAGCGTGGTGACTCCTGAATCCGGTGGACCGCAGACCAGGATGACACCGCTGCGGCTGGACGTGAACTCGCGGAGTTTGACTTTCAGATGGTCCGGGAATCCGATTTCTGCCGGTTTCTGACGGACCACTTTGCGGTTGTCGACCTTGATGCGCAGTCGTTCCGCTCCGCCTGAGGTGGGTGCCGATTCCACCATCAAATGATACGGCAGCTTGTCATATTCTGCCTTGATGCCGCCGGACTGAGGATTCTTGCGGTCATTGACGTCGAGACCAGCCAGCAGCTTCAGCATCTGCACCATTGCCAGCCCTTTTGGTCCGGGCACCGCGGCGGCCGGATAGGGCACTCCGTCGACCACAAAGCGGATCGACAGCCGTCCCTCGCGAGGCTCCAGTAGTATCGTGTGAGCCCGTCGTAACATTGCATCCGAGGCCATCTGTTTGACAGGAACCAAGGCGGCCTGAACCAGTTTGGCGTTGGCTTTCAGATTGGCCTCGCGCCCGAAGAGTGGTCCCTGAAACAGGATCTGCTCGACTTCAGGCTCTTCTTCGGTGGACGCTGCCTTCTTCTTTCCTGCGTCGGCTTTTTTCGGATCTGGTTTCGGCGGGGCAGCCATCGTGCAATGTCCTTGAGCAAGCGAATCTGGAAATGAACGGTGTTCGCAGCTGAGCCCATCCGGGCCGAGCAATTGTTTTGACCGGTAAAAGCAGCACTGCCAACAGTGAAACGCAGCCACGCTCGCGAGAGCGTGGGTTTTCGCCCTTGAAATCCCCCACGCTCTGGCGAGCGTGGCAACGATAAGAATGCGTCACTTTGGTTCGTGTGCCGTATGATGCTTCCTGGATTCTTGCCGGAAGCAGCCTCAGCCTCCAGCGTCAACCGCCAAATTGCAGACGGAGCAGCAGATTTCTGACGTCTGTGGCGTGGAAGTCGTCACGTTCGATCCGTTTCGACGAGCTGACAAACACCGGCCCGTCTTTGGAAAGCCGTTCCGGAGCCGGTAGTCGACCGTGGCTGCCCCGGACAATGCCCGCATTCAGCCCGATCAAATCCATGGTATAGCGAAAGCCCAGCATCTTCTGAGCCAGCCGGCGGGCAACTCGCAGTTTTGGAAACCGGATCAGCGGGTCAACAAGCAGTTCAACCGGGTCGTACCCAGGTTTGCGGTGAATGTCGACCGTGCGAGCGTAGTCCGGAGCCATTTGGTCATCCAGCCAAAAGTAATAGGTGAACCAGGAATCTCGACTGCTCACGCAGACCAGTTCTCCGCTGCGTTCATGGTCAATCCCGACGGCTTTTTGCGCAGCTCGATCCAGCACCTGTTCGACGCCGTCCACACGCGCCAGCCTTGACTGCACCGCCGCGATGTCGGACGCCCGCCTGACGTAGACATGAGCCAACTGGTGATCGGCCACAGCAAACGCCCGCGATGCTCCGCAGTCCAGAGTTTCCCAGCCCAGCGGTTCTCGCCGCACAGTGAGGAATCCCGAGTCCCGCAGGACTCGATTGAGATGCACGGGGCTCTGGACAGCCGTGATTCCATATTCCGACAGCACAACAATATCAGCGTCCGCTTCTCGAGCAGCACGGATCAGCTTCCCGGCTTCCTGGTCCACCAGTCTTATGTCGTTCGAGATCGCGGCGTCATCCGGGCCAAGTCGCTGCAGGTTGTAGTCCAGATGCGGCAGGTACACGAGCAGCAGCGACGGCTGGTGCGCTCTCCAGATTTCCACGCTCGCATCCGCAATCCACTGTGAACTTCGAATGTCGGCCGTCGGCCCCCAAAAGTTGAACAACGGAAACCGGCCCAGCTTGTCTTGCAGCGCTTCGCGCAGCTCAGGAGGATTGCTGTAGATGTCCGGAATCTTTCGACCGTCGGCCGGATACGAAGGTCGTGGTGTCACTGACCAGTCGACGTCAGCGTACATATTGTACCACCAGAACATTTTGGCAGTCGTATGCTGTGGGTCACGAGCCTTTGCTGTCTGAAAGAGGCGCTCGCTCTGAATCAGGTGGTTCGACTGCTTCCAGAACATGACCTCGGCAAGATCGCGAGAGTACCAGCCATTGCCCACGATTCCATGGTGCGCCGGCATCTGTCCCGTCAGCAGAGTGGCCTGCACCGAACACGTCACCGCCGGCAGAATCGTCTGCATCGGACGGGAAAATCCCGACTCTGCCAGCGAGCGAATTTGCGGCGTGTCAGTTCCGATCATGTCATGAGTCAGCCCCACGACATTAATGACCATCAGGCGACGATGCATACGAGCACCCACAGACATCGTTTTCCTGTCGTCCGAGAGAACTGACAATTCCGGGATTGACGGATCCATAACTGAAATACGACCGCTCTTGTTCCGACGATCTGATCTTAACGCCTGCTTCGACCGCAACCCAATGTGCTCCGCCCCTTCCAGGCGGGAATTCTCGCAAACCAATTCTGTGATGCTCGTAGTGACCTTCGCAGCACACCATAGCCTGCTCGAAAGTTAAGTGGACAATGCCTATCCTTTGTCTTTGTTACACTGACCCTGGCTCTACCCGACAATCTGATCTGCTCAACACGTGGAACCACCGGAATGAAATTGGTGACGCACTCAACTTCACAACGGCCAGCAAAGATCCTGGTGACTGCATGCGCGTGGTTCAGCATCGTCTCAGTTAGCTCTGCCGCAGACGTTCTCACTTTCGAACGGGACATTCGTCCGATTCTGCGAGCGCATTGTTTCGATTGTCATGGAGCGACCGACGCACCCAAAGGTGGCCTCGATTTGCGACAGGTGAGATTGATGCAGAAAGGGGGCGAATCAGGAACGGCGATTGTCCCTGGCATCGTCGACGAAAGCTTGCTGCTGCAAAGAGTGCAATCGGGCGAAATGCCGCCGGGTGAAATGAAACTCACTCCAAAGGAACTCGAATCGCTGATACGTTGGATCGCTGACGGAGCGCAAACGGCGCGGCCTGAACCCGAGAGCATCGCTTCGGGACTTGGAATCACTCCCGAGGAACGAGCGTTCTGGTCATTTCAGCCTGTCCACCGCCCCACTGAACCGATTGTTCGCCCGGATGTTCAGGGACGGATTCGAACTGCCATCGACGCGTATCTCCTGGCTCAGATGCCGGAAGGTCTGACGTTTGCTGAAGAGGCGGATCGTCATACCCTGATTCTGCGAAGTCACTTCGATCTGACCGGACTGCCTCCGTCTGCCGATCAGTTACAGCATTGGATCGAGGATCCTTCAGAAGACTGGTACGCTCGGCTGATTGATTCGCTGCTGGTGTCTCCCAATTACGGTGAGCGATGGGGAAGACATTGGCTGGACATTGCGGGCTACGCCGACTCCGATGGCTACACCGTGAGCGATCCGGAACGACAGTGGGCATGGAAGTATCGTGACTACGTCATTCGATCGTTTAATGCTGACAAACCGTTTGACCGGTTCATTACTGAACAGCTCGCTGGTGATGAACTCGCCGGGCCTCAACAGGGCGATCTCACGGCCGAGCAAATCGAACTGCTGTCCGCCACCGGTTTCCTTCGCATGGCGGCCGATGGCACGGGCAGTGGCGAAGACAATCCCACGGCACGGAATCAGGTGATCGGAGACACGCTCAGGATTGTGAGCACATCTTTGCTGGGACTCAGCGTGGGTTGTGCTCAGTGCCACGATCATCGCTATGACCCGATTCCGCAGACCGATTACTACGCTCTGCGAGCCGTCTTCGCACCAGCCATGGACTGGCAGAATTGGCGCGTTCCGTCGCAACGTATGATGTCTCTGTACACGGAAGCCGATCGTCAGAAAGCGGCTGAGGCCAGTGCAGAAGCCAATGCCATCGGCGCCGAACGTGCGGGCAAGCAGAAGGACTACATGGCCCAGGCTTTGGAGAAGGAGCTCCAGAAATACGAAGAGCCACTGCGAGCGCCACTCAGGACGGCCTACGAAACGGAAGCCGGAAAACGCACGCCCGAACAAACCGACTTACTGAACCGGAATCCCAGCGTCAACATTTCTCCCGGCGTGTTGTATCAGTACCTGCCCGCGGCAGCTGAGGATCTCAAGAAGTACGATGCACGCATCGCGGAGGCGAATGGAAAACGACCGCCAGAAGAATTCCTCGCCGTGCTGACGGAACCTGCCGGACATCTGCCGGAGACACAGTTGTTCCATCGGGGCGATTTTCAACAGCCAACATTCGTTGTTCCGCCAGGGACCTTGACCGTCGCCTGTCCGGAAGATGCTCGCATTGAATTCCCCGTTGACGACGCGGCACTTCCCACATCGGGGCGGCGTTTGGCGTTCGCGAAATGGCTGACCAATCGAGACAATCCGCTCGTGGCGCGAGTGATCGCGAATCGGATTTGGCTGCACCACTTTGGAAGAGGTCTCGTGCCAACGCCCGCCGACTTCGGACGACTCGGTGCCGCTCCGACGCATCCGGAACTTCTCGACTGGCTGGCGGATGAATTCATGCAGAACGGCTGGAGCGTCAAACATCTGCATCGGATCATTCTGTCGTCCTCGGCATGGCGTCAGTCGTCTCGGCGAGTGGCGATGCATGAGTCGCTGGATCCCGACAACCGGTTCTATTCACGTCAGTCGATCGCTCGTCTGGATGCGGAGCTGGTGCGAGACCGCATGCTGGCGGTTTCCGGACGTCTGAATCCGCAGCAGTTTGGAGCACCGGCGCCGATTGTCGAAGATGATGCCGGTCAGGTCGTGATCGATGACAATGAAACACGGCGAAGTCTCTACATTAAAACGCGCCGGTCGCAACCGGTCGCCATGCTGCAGGCGTTCGATGCTCCGGTCATGGAAGTGAATTGCGAACGTCGCCCGGTGTCCACCGTCGCAACGCAGTCGCTGATGCTGATGAACTCCAGTTCCGTGCTCAACCATGCGGCGAAACTGGCCGAACGATGCCGATCAGAAGCAACCCCGATTTCCGACGATCAACTCCGCAGTTTGCCGACTCTTCCCGCACCGCCGCATGAAGCCTGGCAGTATGGCCATGGAGCGTTCAATGCAACGACAAAGCAAACAGATTCGTTCACGCCGCTGATTCACTTTACTGGATCGCAGTGGCAGGCCGGTTCGGCGTTGCCCGATCCGGCGCTGGGCTTTGTCCTGCTCCATGCGGGCGGCGGCCATCCCGATCAGCCCGGCCGTGAAGTGATCCGACGCTGGGTAGCTCCCGATTCCGGAACACTGACAATTGCCGGTTCATTGATGCACGAAAGTCCGAACGGTGATGGCGTCCGAGGTCGCGTGGTCAGCAGCCGAGCGGCTCAGCAGGGCAACGGTCTACTGGGTGAATGGACGTGCTTCAATTCGAAGGTTGACTGTGCAGTTTCGGCGACCACCGTGGAAGCCGGAGAGACGATTGATTTCATTGTGGACTGCGTGACGAATCAGACCTCAGACTCTTTCCAATGGCCTGTAACAATCAGCCTGACGGCGGTCGACGGGACATGGAGATCGTTCGACTCTGTTGCCGGATTTCACGGTCCGCCGGAACCACGTGGACTGCTCGTCGGGCAAGTCAGTCGAGCCTGGCAACTGGCCTATTGCCGCAATCCCGATCCCGACGAACTTGTGTCGTCAATGTCCTTCCTTGCCGATCAAATTGACTACCTTCAATCCCACCGAGATCAAATTCCTTCCGGTCTCACCGAATTCCAGCAGGCCCTGACGGATCTTTGTCAGGTACTGCTCACGTCGAATGAGTTCCTGTATGTGAAGTAGTAGCCTTGTTCGTCAGAACGTGGGCTCTTCATTCGACTTAGCCCACACGCTGGCGAGTGTGGCTACGGGTTTTTCTGAAAAAGCCCAGGACCGCGATTCACGTCCCGCCTCCATCATCCTCCCTCCTCACAAATCCTGCCTCATGAACATGCCATTACCGATACGATTCCCGCGTCGATCTTTCCTGCAGCACAACGCCATGGGCCTGGGGTCGGTCGCACTGGCGTGGATGATGCAGCAGGACGCCGCGCGCGCCATCCCTCCAGTCATCAAACAGAAACCCGTGACGGATCTGAAACTGCGGGTTCCCCAGTCGCAGCCTCAGGCTCGTGCCATGATTTCGCTGTTTCAGCACGGCGGCCCTTCACATATCGACCTGACTGATCCCAAGCCCGAACTGACGAAGTTCTCAGGGACTGATTATCCTGGCGATGTGGAATTCAGTTTCGTCAATCAGGCCAGCAAGCAGCTGCTGGGGAGTCCATTCCGATTTCGACAGCACGGTGAGTGCGGGACTGAGATCTCCGAACTGTTGCCTCATTTGGCAGGCATCGTCGATGACATCTGCCTGATCCGAAGCATGCACACGGGAGCCAACGGACATGAGGTATCGATCCGCTATTTTCACGGCGGCATCCCGGGGGTGCTCGGTCGGCCGCATTTGGCATCGTGGCTGTTATACGCGCTGGGATCTGAGACTCAGGACCTTCCGGCCTACATGGTACTCACCGATCCCGGCGGGCATCCGGTGGACGGAGTCAATAACTGGTCGAACGGTTTCATGCCACCATTGTTTCAGGGAACCGTGCTGCGTCCGAAAGAGCCTCGTATTCTGAACCTTGCGGCACCGTCGCATTTGAAAGGCACGCTGCAGCAGCAGAACCTGGCGTTCCTGCAAAAGCTCAATACCAGGCATCTTGAACAGCAGGGTGGAGACGCTGATCTGGAAGCTCGCATCGCCAGTTACGAACTCGCTGCGCGAATGCAGACTGCGGCAACTGAGGCACTGGATATCCGTCAGGAAACTCAGGCCACTCAGTCCCTCTACGGACTCGACAACGATGCGACTCGGGAATATGGCACGCGCTGCCTGATCGCTCGCCGGTTGGTGGAACGCGGCGTTCGTTTCGTGCAGCTGTTCCTCGGAGGTCAGCCCTGGGACAATCACGGCAGCATTCGGACAGCTCTGCCGGCAGTTTGCCAGCGGGTCGATCAGCCAGCTGCGGCGTTAGTGAAAGACCTCAGGCAGCGAGGTATGCTGGATTCGACGATCGTTCACTGGGGCGGAGAAATCGGACGACTCCCCGTGACTCAAGTCATGGGCGACTCTGCAGCGGCGGGACGTGACCACAATGGTCAGGGTTTTAGCATCTGGATGGCGGGCGGCGGCATCAAAGGTGGCATGACGTACGGATCCACTGACGAATTCGGCCACCGTGCCATTGAAAATATGGTGTCTCCCAACGACTATCAGGCCACGCTCATGTCGCTGTTTGGGCTCGATCATTCACAGGTGATCTACCACCATAACGGCCAGCCACAGGTGATCACCGCCAACCGGCCGGCCAAGGTGGTGACTGATATTTTGAAGTCGTCGACAGTCAGCCAATGACCGCAACCACTGATCAAAGGGCAAATCCATGCAGCGATTCCTGTTCGCCGTCACACTCCTTCTGCCGTACCCGTTCTGCCCACAGCTCGCCGCGGAGGATCTGAAGCCCGAACGCTGGGAAAAGGAAATCACCGCGATCGAAAAACGCATCGAAGTCGGCAAATCCCCAGATGGTTCTGTGCTTTTTGTCGGCAGTTCCAGCATTCGGCTTTGGAAACTGGACGAGTCCTTCCCGGAACTGAAGACATCCAATCACGGCTTCGGCGGCTCACATCTCAGCGACTCCGTCCACTTCTTTGATCGTATTGTCGCCCCCGTCAAGCCATCGGTCATCGTCGTCTATGCCGGCGACAATGACATCGCGGCAGGCAAGACTCCGGAAACTGTGCACGATGACTTCTCCCGGTTCGCTGACTTGGTGCATCAGAAAGTCCCGACCTGCCGCAAGGTGATCTACATTGCGATCAAACCGAGTGTGAAACGCTGGGCACTGGCAGAACAGGCACGGAAGTCGAATTCTCTGATTAAAGCGACCTGTGAAAAGAATTCGAATCTGCTGTTCGCTGATATTTGGGTGCCGATGTTGAATGCCGAAGGGATGCCCCGCCCCGATCTGCTGGTCGAGGACGGCCTGCACATGAACGCAGACGGTTACCGGATCTGGACCGAAATCCTGACACCGCATCTTCAGTAGAGACGTGATGCGAGAAATGCGAATGCCCATCCTTGCGACAGCCCAGGACTTTCGGATACCGGGGGGCCAGGAATTGCGTCGCGGAAGCTGGGGGCATGATCGGCTACCGAGCACGGCATTCCTCGCAAACAATACATCCAACCACCCGTCGCCAGACTGCGTCGGTCTGATCGAACGAGTTGCAAATTCAGGCAACTTCGACACTCATCCCGGAAAGCGATGCGCCGGTTCAAATGCGGCACCCGACCGAAACCCTCTGGTTTCTGAAAAGGTGCAATTCCGCGGTGTCATCTGTCCGCAGTTAACGACTACTGCGTTTTGCGGTTCGTGAAATCTGAGCCTTCGAAATCGCACCAATAATCCGGGCCGCTTACGTCCGAAGCTTCTACGGATCAGGTTGTCCGATGCTGAAACACTTGAGTGTTGCGGTTTGTAGTGACTCGAATGAAGCGGTTCGGCTGGAATTGGCTGCGGAGCGAGCTCTGGGGATGTGAAAACTACCCGGATTGTCGCGAAACCATCTGCGGATTGCGGTCATGCAACCCGACAAACAACACTCACCGCAATCCACTGCGTCATCGAGTTAGTCCGAACTTGAAACGTCCGAAAGTGGGTGCGGGGCGGCAGAACATTGGCAATCGTCGCAAAAAGGCCATCTTTTAAATTACATGTGTAGCCAGAAAAGATCCAGAATTTCCTGGAGTTTCCGTT
>Ga0163144_10009416_pt1 | contig 20982 bp, 15 predicted proteins | sample OliLak19BULKMAT1_FD_123175 | JGI IMG/M metagenome (GOLD analysis project Ga0163144, IMG submission 123175) | Freshwater microbial mat bacterial communities from Lake Vanda, McMurdo Dry Valleys, Antarctica - Oligotrophic Lake LV.19.BULKMAT1 | ecosystem: Environmental > Aquatic > Freshwater >... | reverse complement strand
GGCATTGAGTGTCATGGCGGTGTCGATCAGCGTTTCACCTTTTTTGACCGAGGACGACTGCACGGACATATTAATAACATCGGCGCCCAGACGCTTGCCCGCCAGTTCGAACGAAGTACGCGTGCGCGTTGAATTTTCAAAGAACAGATTGACCAGCGTGCGGCCTTTAAGGATCGCATGCTTCTTGTCGGGCTCCCTGTTTTTCTGAATATAATATTCAGCGCGCTCGAGAAGATAATAAACATCGTCGGGCGAAAGGCCGTCAATGCCCAGCAGGTGCCGGGGCGGATAAGGGCGGGGTGTTACTGGAACAAGTTTTGCGTTCATGAGGCCAAACATAATCACAGTTTAGGTTTTACGCAAATAGTACGTTTGCATGGAGGAAAAAACTTGTAGTTAGTCCATTTAGCGCTAGGCTCTATCCATGCATACAAAATATCCACTACTGATCGTATTGCTGTTATCGGCCTGTGTTGGCGGCTCGCAGCCCATAGATGCCCAGAAACTGCTCTCCAGCATGCAGGGGCCTAAAATTCTTGGCGTCGAAGATACGTTGATGGAATCGGCAAAGAATGCTGAAAAACAAGGCGATTTTAAACAGGCCGCAACTTTCTATAAGCAGGTTCTGGAAAAACGCGGCGATAATATGGAGGCCGGTCTTGGCCTAGCCGATGCCCTGCGCCGGGGCGGTGAACTGGAAAACGCTATTGCCGTTTATGACGGTATCATTGCCAAAGACCCGAAAATCATCGGCGCCAAAGAAGGTAAGGCGCTGGCTTTGATTGCCAAAGGCGATTTCGACACCCCTACCGGCCTGCTTGAAGAAGTCCTGAAAACTGATGCAACGCGCTGGAAAACCCTCAATGCGCTCGGCATCCTGTTTTCCACACGCAATCTGCAGCCGGAAGCGCAGCAATATTTTACCGAAGCGCTTAAATACCATGCCGACAGCCCGCCCATCCTCAATAATTTGGGCCTGTCGCAGGCCATGACCAAGAAGTACGATGAGGCCATCAGCACGCTGAATAAGGCGTCCAACCTGTCAGCCAGCGGTTCAAACGAGCGTAAGCGTATCGAACTGAACACCGCACTGGTCTATGCCTCAGCAGGCAAACTCGATGAGGCAAGAGCCACTGCCGAAACCCACCTCAGCGGCGCGGCCCTCAACAATAATCTGGGCCTGTACGCCCACCTCGCCAAAGACGACCAGATGGCGCGCGCCTATCTCAACATGGCGCTGACGGAAAGCAAAACCTACTACGCAAAGGCGTGGGACAATTTGCAGGAAATCAGCATCAATCCGAGCAGCGGCGGCGCCAAGGTCACGCGCAGCGTTTCCCGCAAAACCAAAGCCAAACGTGAACCGGTCTATGAGCTGGAAACAGAAACCAAGCCGGAAGCACAGGCTAAGCAGACAACCAAGATGCCTGCCGATCTGTTCCCCAGCGGCGAAGTCGCCCCTACCGAATAATCTTAGATAAAGTTTTTGCCGCAGCGGCTGAGCAGGTCTTCACCGGCACTGCGTCCCAGCTTTTCGGCATCATCGCTGCTGCCGCTGATCTCGACATCATGGTGGGCGCTGCCGTCCGGACGGACGATCAGGCCGCGGAAATGCAATTGCTTGCCTTCGACGGTAGCATACCCGGCAATCGGCGTGCGGCAGGAGCCATCAAGCATCTGCAGGAAAGCGCGCTCACATATCACGGCGGCTTCCGTATCAAGATCAGCCAGCGGCGATAGTAATTCCATCACGGCGGCATCATTCTCCCGGCACTCAATGCCTATCGCGCCCTGCCCAATGGCAGGCAGGAATTCGTCGGTAGATAAGGTGGCACCGGGAGTATCCCATAATTGCAGGCGATTGAGTCCGGCGACGGCCAACATGGTGGCCTTGACCAATCCGCTTTCCATTTTCTGCAGGCGCGTTTGCACACTGCCGCGCAACGGCACGATCTGTATGTCCGGTCGGCGCATCAATAATTGCGATGAACGGCGCAACGACGACGTGCCGAAAGACGCGCCCTTCGGTAAATCGTCCAGCGAATGCAGGGCATGGCCGACCAGCCGGTCACGCGGATCTTCGCGCTCAATAATGCAGCCCAGCGTCAGCCCGTCCGGCAGCACCGTCTGCATGTCTTTGATGGAATGGACGGCAATATCGATCTGCTTTGCCAGCAACGCATCTTCAATTTCTTTGGTAAACAATCCCTTGCCGCCAATATCGGCCAGCGGGCGGTCGGTGAATGTATCGCCGCTGGTAGTCATCGGTACGATTTCGACCGTCAGCTCCGGCCAGTTTTCGGCCAGCAAGGCGCGCACTTCCTCGGCCTGAGCGAGGGCAAGTGGGCTTTTCCTTGTGCCAATGCGTATTTTTGTTAATTTGGACATGCCATACTCATAGTACAAATCACCATCACAGGCAAACATTCATGCTGATACTGGGTATCGAAACCAGTTGCGACGAAACCGCCGCCGCCGTCGTCACCGACACCAAGGAGATTCGCTCCAACGTGGTGTTGTCGCAGGTGGCCGACCACCTGCCCTATGGTGGCGTGGTACCGGAGATTGCCGCGCGCGCGCACATGGATCATATCGAAGCGGTTATCAGCAAAGCATTGCAGGATGCAGGCGTCACACTTCCCGAACTCGATGCCATCGCCGTCACCGGTGGGCCCGGCCTGATCGGCGGGGTGATTGTCGGCGTCATGACCGGCAAGGCGATTGCCTCCGTGCAGAACAAACCCTTCATCGCCGTCAATCATCTGGAAGGCCATGCGCTGACCGTGCGGCTGACGCACGACGTAACTTTCCCTTTCCTGCTGCTCCTGGTGTCTGGCGGGCATTGCCAGTTCTTATCCGTGCAGGGCGTGGGGCAGTATAAAAAACTCGGCGGCACCGTCGATGATGCGCTCGGCGAAGCATTCGATAAAACTGCCAAGATGCTGGGTCTCGATTATCCCGGCGGCCCGGCGGTAGAAGCCCTCGCCCGCGGCGGCAATGAACGGGCTTATACTTTCCCTGTCCCCATGAAGGGCCGCGAGGGATGCGACTTTTCTTTCTCAGGACTGAAAACCGCCGTGCGCCAGAGAATTCAGGAACTCGGAAAATTAAATGAACAGCAGAAAGCCGATATCTGCGCTTCGTTCCAGTTTACCGTGGGTGAAAGCGTGTGCGACCGCTCACGCCATGCCATGGACATGTTCTGCACGCAGTACCCGGAAGCCAAAACATTCGTGCTCGCCGGTGGCGTCGCGGCCAATCAGTATGTACGCGGCAGGCTGGAAAAAACGTGCGCCGAATTCGGCATGACGCTGGTAGCGCCGCCGGTAAAGCTCTGCACCGATAATGCCGCCATGATTGCATGGGCAGGGCTGGAGCGGTTCAGGCTCGGTATGATCGATAGCCTCGATTTTGAACCAAGAGCGCGTTGGCCCCTATTCGCCTAGTCAGTGATAAAGCCGTTTTCCCGAAGCACTCTTTTAGCGCCGCGGGTTTTGAGATAGTCGAGAAATTTGCGCGCTTCGTCCATATTGTCACCGGCGATGACCACCGCGTAATAATCGATGGGACGGTATAAATTATCCGGAAATAAATCCAGCACGCGCAAGCCTTCGCGGCTGATGGTGGAAGAATAAAGAAAGATGCCGTAAGCGCGCTGCTTAGTGACCATGTCGATCATCTGGTCGGTCTGTTTGATATAGAGCGTGTAGGGTTCAAGCTCGTCAGCGACGTTTAAGCTGCGCAGCACTTCTTTGCCATAAGCACCGGCAAGCTGGGTTTCCGGATGGCCGACCACGAAGGCCTGTTCACCCGCCATTTCATGGATTATCTCCGTTACCGGAAAGCGTAGAGCCAGATTGATATTGAGCGGACTATCGACGGGCCCCACCAGTGCCAGCTGGTTTTTTGCCAGCAATATCTGCGAATACACATCCACCAGCCCGCGCATCTTAAGCTGGTCTATCCATGGCTGCTTGGGCGTGATCAGAATGTCGGCGGCGGCGCCTTCGGTAATCTGGATTTCCTGTGCGCTCTGCGTGGCGAAGGAGGTATTGACCACCACTTGTGAATCGCGGGAATAGTTGCGGGCAATCTCGGCAAGGGCCGTGCCCAGCGTGCTGTCCGCCATGACCGTTACGGACTTCATTGACTTCAGAGCAAAGGCAGGCTGAGCCAGCCCCATTAGCAACAGAAAGGCACAGACTAATTTACTGGGACGAAGACTGGGCATGTTGCAGTGATTCAAAGCGGCGGATGTTGTCGTCCGAGAGTTGCACGATAACGTGAATATACTCGTCTTCGACCACTTGTTCCACCACTTTGCCGTGCGCATGCAACCATGCGAGCGATTTGCCGTCTTCAATCTTGAGCTTATACTGGGCGCGGGTAAAAAAGCGCTTCTCCATCTCGGCGCTGAGTTTTGCCAGCAGGGAATCAACCCCTTCTCCGGTAATGGCGGAAATCATCAGTACGTTTTTCTCTTTGAGCGCCGCTTTATGGTCATCGTCCAACCGGTCGATCTTGTTATACACTTCGATCACGTTTTCGGGCAGGGCCTCGGTACGGAACAGGCTTTTGAGCACGTCTTCGACGTCGCGCCGCTGCGCTTCGGAATCGGGATGGGCGCTGTCGCGTATGTGCAGTAATATGTCGGCTTCAAGCACCTCCTCAAGCGTAGCGCGGAAGGCTGCTACCAGCTCAGTCGGCAGGTCAGATACGAATCCTACCGTATCGGACATGATGGCCTTGCCGCCATCGGGCATCAACAGCGAACGCATGGTGGGGTCGAGCGTGGCAAACAGCTTATCCATCGACAGCACATGCGCGCCGGTCAGGCGGTTAAATAATGTGGATTTCCCAGCGTTGGTATAGCCCACCAGCGCTATCAGCGGGTACGGCACATCGCGGCGGGTTTTGCGGTGCAGCTCACGCGTGCGCGATACCTGCTCCAGTTGTTTTTTGAGTTTGGCCATGCGGTCGCGAATCAGGCGACGATCGATTTCGATCTGCGATTCACCGGGACCGCCTAAGAAACCGAAGCCGCCGCGCTGGCGTTCAAGGTGCGTCCATGAGCGCACAAGGCGGCCTTTCTGGTAATCGAGCGCCGCCAGCTCTACCTGTAATTTACCCTCGAAAGTGCGGGCACGCGCACCGAAAATTTCCAGAATCAGCGCCGTACGGTCGATGACCTTGCAATCCCATTCTTTTTCAAGATTGCGTTGCTGTACCGGTGAAAGATCGAAATTGACGATGACCAGTTTGCTATCTGCGTCCGCGATCTGTCCCTTGAGTTCTTCTACCTTACCAGAGCCGATCAATGTTGACGGGCGCGGACTTGCAACGGGCACCACCAGCGCACCGGCAATCACCAGGTCGATGGCGTGGGCAAGGCCGATGGCTTCTTCAAGGCAGGCTTCCGGGTCACGCGATTGTACCGCCTGCGGTTGCTTGAGCACCGGGTGGATAACAAAAGCACGTTGGTGCGATGACATTAAAGGGGATTATTCTTCCGAAACAAGCGCGGTATGCGGCTGCTGCGCATGATGATCCACGCCATCTTCCTCATACAGCGTCACCGGTGCCGATGGCACAACCGTGGCAATCGTATGCTTGTATACCAGCTGAACCTGCGGCCCGCGGCGCAACAAAACGGAGAAATTATCAAAGGCGGTAATATTGCCCTGAAGCTTCACACCATTGGAAAGAAACACCGTAACCGGGATCTTTTTCTTGCGCAGGGTATTGAGGAAAACATCTTGAATATTCTGTGATTTTTCGCCGGCCATGGGGCCTCCATTTTTTATTTTTGTAATTGTTATTGAGCCTATAGGTGCTTATTTAAGGTAGCCCCTTACCTGCTTGCCCGCAACTATTTTTCCGTGGGTGGCAAATTCTTCATGATTATCATCAATATCCGCGAGCTTATAATAGTAGTTGACCATGATCGCCGCCGATTGTTTGAGCCCTTTGGGCGATATGTCCGCCAGCCAGTTCAGGCGTTCGAGGCGCGCGCCATTGAACAGGTGGAAATTCGCAACCGGATCCAATAGCTTATCGCTCTTTCGCTGCTCCACCAGATAGTGGGCGCACAGGCGCATGAGGATGGGTTTCAGGGATGCGGCCAAAGCCTTGTCCGTATGCCAGCTACTTTCCAGAAAAGCGTATAGGGCGCGGGCGGCATTATCCTGCCCGCTCAGCTCGATCAGTTTCTTGCATTCATCCGGTTGCAGCACCGACTCATCGGCCTTAATCAAAAGAGGGTCAAGCCATGTGCGAAAAGCGGGTATCGGCGACAGGGTTGCAAAGGTCTTGATGTTTTTCATCTCTTCAGTCAGGACGCTAACTACGCGCTTGATCAGGAAGTTACCGAAACTAATGCCGGCGAGCCCCTTCTGGGCATTGGAGATGGAATAGAAAATCGCGGTATCGGCCTTGTCCGTATCGAATACGGGAGTCTCCTCATCCAGCAGGCTCTGGATATTGTCGCTCATGCCATCCACCAGCGCCACATGCACAAAAATCAGCGGCTCCAGAGGCATCTTATTGTGGAAAAAGGCAAAGACGCGGCGGTCTGCATCAAGGCGATTCTTGAGGTCGTCCCACGAGGCGACGCGATGTACCGCTTCATATTCAATCAGTTTCTCCAGCAGCGCCGCCGGGGAATTCCATGTAATTTCCAGCAGATCGAGCAGCCCGATATCAAACCAGGTGGACAAAATCGATTTCAGGTCAAATTCCAACCCTTTGAGCTTGGAATCCTTGCCGATCAACGGCAACAAGTCCGAGCGCATATTCACCAGAAACTTGAACCCGTCCGGCAGGGCGGTAAACTGGCGCAGGATGACGCTGCGCGGGCTGACCAACACCTGCCGCAACTCCACTTCAAGGCGCATACGCTCGGTCGGGCTGGTCGAACCGTTATAGGTTTTGGTTAATTCACTGAGTTTGGTGTGGTCCACATCGAAATCGCTGGCCAGAATTTTCAGGAATTTGGCCCGTCCCGCCTCGTTCAGGCCCAGATAGGTGCGGCCCAGCTCGGCGGTATTGGCTCTGGCTGTGATTTCCCCGCCGGGGCTGTCAAAGCATAGCTGCATCTGCTTTTCCAGATGCTCGATATCTTCCTTAGGCAGGGACGGCCTGACCTCGCCGCTGATGGCATGCATGGCCGTGCCCTTGACTTCGCGCCAGGTACGCAGCAATCCGACCACGGTACGGCGACGCAGGGAAGCCAGCCCAGACTTGGTTTGACGCACGATATCAGCAGTTTCAGACATGCGTATTTATATACGCGGAGACTTGTTTTCCTGCAATAGTTGATATATGGCTTTGCCTTCATTGATTAAGATGCGGTCTGGAGAATGCCATGAGCAAGAAAATCAACAAAGTAGTCCTCGCCTATTCGGGCGGCCTCGACACATCGATTATCCTGCGCTGGCTGCAGGAAACATACGGCTGCGAAGTCGTCACCTTTACCGCCGATCTCGGTCAGGGCGAAGAAATCGAACCGGCGCGCAAAAAAGCCGAGATGATGGGCGCGAAAGAAATCTTCATCGAAGATCTGCGCGAAGAATTCGTCCGCGATTACGTGTTCCCGATGTTCCGCGCCAACACGCTCTATGAAGGCGTCTATCTGCTCGGCACCTCCATTGCCCGCCCGCTGATCGCCAAGCGCCAGATTGAAATCGCTATTGCTACCGGCGCCGACGCCGTCGCGCACGGCGCTACCGGCAAAGGCAACGATCAGGTGCGTTTTGAACTTGGCTACTATGCATTGAAGCCCGATATCAAAGTGATTGCGCCGTGGCGCGAATGGGATCTGACGTCCCGCACCAAGCTGATTGAATACGCCGAGAAGCACCAGATACCGATTGCCAAGGACAAGCGCGGCGAAGCCCCCTACTCCACCGACGCCAACCTGCTGCATATTTCTTATGAAGGCAAAGTGCTCGAAGACCCGTGGGTCGCGCCGCATGAAGATATGTTCACGCGCTCGGTCGCTCCGGAAAAGGCTCCCAACGAAGCAACCCACATCGAAATTGAGTTCGAACGTGGCGACGCGGTAGCCATCAATGGCAAAAAAATGTCTCCGGCAACACTGCTGACACATCTGAACAAAGTTGGTGGTGAAAACGGAATCGGCCGCCTCGACCTCGTCGAGAACCGCTATGTCGGTATGAAATCGCGCGGCATTTATGAAACGCCCGGCGGCACCATCCTGCTTGCCGCCCATCGCGGCGTTGAATCGATCACGCTTGATCGCGGTGCCATGCATCTGAAAGACGAGCTGATGCCGCGCTATGCTGAACTCATATATAACGGCTACTGGTGGTCGCCGGAACGCGAGATGATTCAGGCGCTGATCGACAAATCACAGACCAATGTCAGCGGTACGGTGCGCCTCAAGCTGCTCAAAGGCTCGGTCTCCGTAGTGGGCCGCAAGTCGCCGATGAGCCTGTATAGCGAAAAGCATGTCACGTTTGAAGATGATGCCGGTGCCTACGACCAGAAAGACGCTGCCGGATTTATCAAGCTCAATGCGCTGAGACTAAGGCTGCTGAAAAAGCCTGCATAGTATGGATAGCCGTTTAAAAACCGGCTATATCGACGCGTTCTTCGTCATCCTTATCTGGGCGGGATTCTCGCTGGTGTCGCGCATGGCCACCCAAAGTACGCTGCTGCATTATGATCTGGTGGCGCTCCGTTTCGGAACGGCGGCATTGCTGCTAATTCCCTACTGCCTTCTCAAGCACCGCATCAACCTGCTCAACCCCAGACTCATTGTGCTGGGGCTGATGGGCGGGCTGTCCTTCGCTATGCTGGCCTATTACGGTTTTACCTTAGCACCGGCGGCGCATGGCGGTATCCTGCTACCGGGAATGCTGCCTTTCACCAGTGCCGTGTGTAGCTGGCTGATTCTTGGACAAATCCCCTCACTGCGGCGGAGTGCGGGACTCATTATTATTGCAAGCGGCGCGTTATGCCTTGGGATAGAGGCGTTCAGTAAAAGCGGGGATAGGTCATGGCAGGGCGATATAAGTTTTCTGGGTGCGTCCTTCTGCCTCGCGATCTATAGCGCGCTGGCGCACAAATGGCATATCAGCGCGCGCGATTCCACCATTGGCGGCGCGCTGATAGCGGCTATCGTATATATGCCCATATATCTGCTTTTCCTTCCCAAGGGCATTGACGCTGCGCCGCTGGCAACCATCGCATTGCAGGCTTTTTATCAGGGTGTGCTGGTGGTGATTGTGGCGATGGTGCTGTATATGCGCGCCGTGAATAGTCTGGGGCCAGCGCGCATCGGGCTATGCATGGCGATGGTTCCGGTGCTGGTATCGCTGGCGGCCGTGCCGCTGCTGGGCGAACCGCTGACGGCGTATATCGTGCTTGGGCTGGTGCTGACCTGCGCGGGCACATGGATCGGCAGCCGGGGATAATAAAAAAGGCGGCCAGGTTTCCCTGACCGCCTTTTTCACATCATAGTAAATTAAGCGTGATGCAGGCCTTCACCATGAATGATGAGGTCGAGACCGGCATGTTCGGTTTCTTCATCCACGCGCAGCCCTATGGCCATATCAATGGCCTTGAGGATGGCAAAGGATGCAAGACCGCAATAGACGATGGTCACCGTCACGCCTTCGCACTGAGCGAGGAACTGCATGAAGCTGCCTTCGAAGCCGCCTATTTCCTTGACGGCAAGAAGACCGGTCAGGAGCGCGCCGACGATACCACCTACGCAATGTACGCCGAATACGTCGAGCGAATCATCAAATCCGAATTTGAATTTGAGGCTGCATGCCCAGAAGCAGATAACGCCAGCAGACGCGCCGATAATCAGCGAACCGCCGAAATCGACGAAACCGGAAGCCGGAGTAATCGCCACCAGACCGGCAACTGCGCCGGAAATGATGCCGATAACGCTTGGCTTGCCGCGTGTCAGCCATTCTGCAAACATCCATGTCAGCGACGCCATAGCGGCAGCCACATGGGTGACGAGCATGGCCATACCGGCATTGCCGTTGGCAGCGACAGCCGAACCGGCATTGAAGCCAAACCAGCCGACCCACAGCAGCGATGCGCCGATGACGCTGAACACAATGTTGTACGGAGGAGCCATTTCATCCTTGCCGAAACCTTTGCGGTGGCCAAGTACGATAGCGGCAATCAGACCGGCGATGCCGGCATTGATATGCACTACCGTGCCGCCCGCATAGTCCAGCGTGGTGCCAAAACCAAGCAGGCCTTTATAGCCGTCGAGGCCGAGACCGCCGAGCATGCCTTTCGGACCCCACACCCAGTGAGCGACCGGAAGATACACCACCGTGAACCAGATCGCGATGAAGGCAATGGCAGCGGAGAACTTGATACGCGTTGCCACCGAACCGAAAATCAGCGCGCAGGTGATGATGGCAAAGGTGAGCTGGAACATAATATACACCGTTTCAGGCACCAGCGCCGGAGCCGTACCGGCAGTGGAGGCAACCGCTACGCCTGCCAGCATGAATTTGTCCATGCCGCCAATAAAGCCGCTGCTTTCGGTGAAAATCATGGAATAGCCATAGACCATCCATAATATCGTCACCAGTGTGGTGGCCACAAAGCACTGCATCAGCGTGGCAAGCACGCTTTCCTTATGCACCATGCCGCCGTAAAACAGCGCCAGGCCGGGAAGTGTCATCATGAGCACCAGTAATGTGGAAACAAGCATCCATGCGGTACTGCCGCTATCCAGCACCGGGGCCGCAGCGGCGTCCTGTGCGAAAGCAGGTGATTGCATGGATAAAGAAACAAGGGCGATCAGCCCCGTTATACATAGAAATTTGAGCACGTTTTTCATCGCCTTACCCTACTCTGTAGCGTTGCTAAAAAACGGCCTGTGACTTGATGATTTTTTGGTATTTTTTTGACGCGTAGCGTGCGTAATTGTTATCACGCACGTCCCTGATTGTCAAAGCGTTTCGGGCGAAACCACGCCGACAGCATTACCACCAATGCAGCAATACTTACCCATTGGCTTATAATTAAATTCGGGTTTCCGTGGGCGACTGAATGCGTAATGGTTATGCTATGATTGCCGGCCGGAATATCCAGCAGCATCTGCCCGGTTTTATTTTCGGGGCGTATAGGAATGACACGCTGCTTGTCCAGATTGGCCTGCCAACTGGGGAAATAATTATGATCCAGACGGATGCTAATTGGCTCGTCTGATTGCGTCTGCAATTCTATTCCCTCAGATCGCCAGTTTGTAACTGAAATGTCGCCCTGCCCCGATACCAGTTCCGCTTTGGGAATGCTGTCGCGACGGTCATGGCGCAAAAATATAGAACGCTTTCTCCAGTGATACGGATCAATCCACTGACTACGGTACTCATGCGTATTAATGACCTTGCTGATACGCATTCTCGGAGCATCAGGTGACAGCGACTGATCGTCATCCACCAGCGCGAATCCGATTGTCAGTATTACGAGAGCTGCAACGCCGTAGGCCATTTTCCAGCGCCGATGATCGCGCGGCGCGTAAAACCACTGCACCCAGACTGCAATCACATAGGTAAAACCCATCATCACGATCATCTGCATACGCCACGGAAAAATAAATTTAGAAACCCCGCCCATCAGGGCGTAAAACGGTGCGCTTACCGGAAAAATTAGGCACAGCACCAGTATGCTCATGACGGTCCATGCCACTATCTCGCGGCGTACAAACCCATCACCTACTCTGGGGGAGTGAATAAGCAGCAGATAGGAGATACCGAATAAACACAGAACAGTTAAGCCAAACGCTTCTATCGGCCTCGCCAGAAGACCGGACAGCATGTCTAAGGAAATATACCCGTTTGCCCAGCCGGAAAAACCTTCCACCAGCTTTTCTTTGGATGCACTCATTGCCAAAAACTTTTGGTAATACCATGCAGGCACCAGATAAAAAGCCGCCAGCGCAATGCCCCAGAACGCACTTATACCATAATATATCTTAGGCAAATGCGTCATGCCGGTCATCATCAGCACATATACTCCCCCAAACAGCAGCGCAATCACCGTCGACGGCCCATGCGCAAGAAATGCGAGCCCTATCGACAATGCCAGTGGCATCACCGATGTGGCATCCTTCATGGCAATACGCCGTATGTACTTAAACACCAGCGGCAGGAAAACCATGCACCATAATTCCGCATAGCCCACGCGAAAATACATCACTTCCATACGATACGGCATGAATAAAAACAGCATCGTAACCAGTACGGCATACTGCGGAGCCACGATATCCTTAAGCCACGAAAAACAGCTCAGAGCCGTAAGGCAGGTGGCTATAAAGCACAGCAGTGTAAATAGCATATAAGGAGAAACACCCATATATGTGAGAGGATAAAACAGGGCGGCTGCGTAGTAAGGAAGCGGAAAGTAGAAGAAGAACAACGGCACGCCCAGCCCCTCATTGGCGTCGAAACACCAGCGGGGATACAGATCGCCTTGCCAGAATTCTCTGGCAAAGCAATCTATCCAGATGAGGTGCATATGGAGATCGGCAGCAATCGTATACAACAACATCCATGCGATGTTCACACATGAGGCGAGTAACAACACAACATAAGGCCAGTGAGGAGTAGTGTTGAACCACCTCGCCCGCGCCATCACGTTACCTTTCGTCCTCGACACTGGATGTATCCCACGCCAAGCACCGCGACAAATGCCAGCAAGCTAGCCCAGTAGCTATAGATGAGATAAGGATTGTCGTTGAAAACGCTATAGGTAAGCGTCACCTCATGATCACCCGGAGGAATCTCCAGCATCATCTGTCCCGTTTCATTCTGAGGAGTGATGGGTATAGACTCCTTATTATCCAGCACCGCTTTCCAGATCGGAAAATGTTGATGTCTCAACACTACAGTTGCAGCTTTTTCACTACTGGTCCGGAATTGAATACCGTCCCATTTCCAGCGCTCCAATGTAACCGTCCTATTCGTTTTCTCCTGTTTTTTGCCTTTCACTTCATCGCCCAGGAAGCTGGCTTGCGGTGGAAACTTATCTCTCAGCCTATAGCGATTGGTGATGTAGGGGTGGCTCCATATAGCATGAGCAACCCAGCGTGGGCGGTATTCCGGAGTTGCAACGCTATAGCTCTCCATAATTGCGTCTACAAACTTCTTATCCTGAAATTTGACGTCTCCGAGCTTGGTATTCATTAAAAGCAATGTAAGTAACCCCGCGCAGTAACCCACCTTCCACCAATGCTTATGCAGGGGCTTGAATATCCAGTTCGACCAGACCGCAAGGAGGTAAATAACAGCTATATCCATGATGATTTGTATGCGCCACGGGAATACCCTCTCCGAATAGGGTTTGAAAAAATCATATATAAATGCGCTATATGAAACTATGAGGAATGCCGCTGTAATACCCAAGGATGCCCATACCCAGATTTCACGGCGCACGGCCTTATCATTAATTTTCGTACGCTCAACCAACACATAGATGGCAAATACCGCAAACCAGATTGTCATCAGGATGCGGGCCATGACAGGCATGGTCTGCCCGTGGCATAGATTATTCCACATCATAGCTGAATCGGCCCATGCCTTACCCCCCGGGGTATCCACATATTGCTGATAATACATAGATGGCACGAGAAAGAATGCGGAAAGCGCGCTGCCCCAGAGAATGGCAGCGCCATAGTATATTTTAGAGCGCCATTTGGTACCCGTCATCAGCAGTATGTAAGCACCGCTGAACAGCACGGCTATCAAGGCGCAGAGTGCGTGTGAAAGCAGGGCAAGGCCTATCGCAACCGCCAGCCCGACCATATTCTTTACACCACCGCCCACTGCGATTTTTCGGGTATAGTTGAATATAAACGGCAACCACGCCACAAGCCATAGTTCGGCATAGGCAGTACGATACGACAGCAGCTCCATGCGATACGGCAGAAAAACGAAACATACCGTCACCAGCAAAGCCTGCCATGGCCCGACAATACTACGTAGCCAATGATAACAACCTATGGCGGTAACAAAGGTTGCCAGAAGACACATCAGGAAAAACAATTCCGCTATATTAAACCCATAATGCGTCAACGGGTAGAACACGGAGGAAATAAAATAAGGCAGAGGAAAATAGAACAGGGGCTGTAATGCGCCAAACCCGCCATTACCTTTAAAACACCAGCGCGGATAAAGATTGCCCTCCCAGAACTGATCGGCGTAGCAATTCATTAGTATGAAATGAAATCGCAGATCGCCCACAATAATCAGGTTTAAGGCGAAAAATATATTGAGCGCCGCCACCAACAGCAAAATCGGGTACAGGAATTTCGGTTTATCCAGTCGTGATGTCATGGGGTGCCTCGTGCTTTTCTGAAGATATGCCTTGTTTTGATAACCGCAGCAACCATGCCTGCCAGAGCCAGCAGGCTGAGCCACTGGCTTATGGCCAATGCGGATGCTCCGTTTGTTACACTGTACGTCAGTATAACGGTATGTTCACCGGCAGGAACAGTGAGTAACATCTGCCCGGTTTTTTCTTCCGGTTCCAGCGGCAGGACGCTGTCAGCATCGAGCTTCGCCTGCCAGACCGGGAAATAGGTCTGGTTGAGGCGCACGGTCATATCTTTTGTGGAATCCGTACGCAATTCGATACCGTCCCAGCGCCAGCGTTTGACCTGAGCGGTTCCCTTGCCGGATATAACCTGAGCATTGGCGATAGTATCGCGGTTGTCATGGCGCGACAGCAGGTAGGGATGCTTCCAGTGCTCTTCATCCGTCCATTTGCTTCGGTATTCACTGGAGAAAATAATCTGTGCCGCACGGATATGGCCGTTAAGCAACCGGCCGGTATCGCCGTAAGAAGCCACAAGCATATGCCCCAGCCCCCACAGGAAGACAAGGGCAAGGCCAAGATCAATTTTCCATGTCTGGCGGCGCCCCGGAGAGAACATCCATTGCATCCGCACCGCCAGCATATAGGCAATGGCCAGCACCAGTATCACCTGCATGCGCCACGGGAATACTATTTTAGAGACAGGCCCCATCAGCAGATACAAAGGCAGGCTTACCGGCAACAGCATAAACATCGCCAGACCTCCAAGGATAGTCCATGCGACAATTTCCTTCTGCACAAATGCGTCATCGACCTGCAGGCGTTTTTTAACGACAGGAAGTGTAATGGCGCCCAGCCAGAGCACGGTCAGGATAGCCGCCACCACCGGCCGCTCAAGGCCGGGTATGAGAAAATAGCTAAGGCTTAAAAAGCCGTTCGCCCAGCCATAGAGACCGTTGACGAGTTCCACTTTAGCAAGGAACTGTTCGTAATACGGGCCCGGCACGAGGTAAAAGGCAGCAAGGCCGATTCCCCATAGTATCGCCGCCGCATAATACAGTTTCGGTGTCATATTTTTTCCGGTCATGATCAGCATGTACAGGCCGCTGAAAAGAAACGCCGCAATGGTGCTGGGCACATGCGTAAGTAACGACAAACCAGACATTAGTGCCAGCGGTACAAGCGCATTCGCCTCGCCGCTGGCCATGCGGCGCGTGTATTTGAATATCAGCGGCAGGAATACAAGGCACCATATCTCGGCATAGGCACCGCGGAAATACATCATCTCCAGCCGGTAGGGAATAAACAGCATAAGCGTGGTAGCCAGCAGCGCCCGCCCCGGCGTGACGATATCGCGCAGCCACGAAAAACTTGCCAGCGCCGTCAGAAATGTTGCCAGAAAACAGAGCAACGTAAAAAACGCATCCGTTCCCATACCCAGCATAGTGAGCGGATACAGCAGCGCCGCGATGTAAAACGGTAGCGGAAAATAAAACAGGAAAACAGATGAACCCAGCCCGGCATTGGCGCTCATGCACCAGCGCGGGTAGAGGTCGCCCTGCCAGAATTGCTGCGCGAAACAATCAATACGCACCTGATACAGCCAGATGTCGGCATCCACGGTTCGCATGGCCATCACTGAGATATTGACCAGCGCCGCCAGCAGTAATGCGCCGTAGAGGAATCTGGGTTTATCGAGGGTGGCGGCCATCATGCGTTATGCTTTTTTATGGAGCCGCGCCAATCCCTGATCGAGGTCTTTCAGCAGATCGTCAACATGCTCAAGCCCGATATGAATCCGGAATGCCTGACCGTGATACGCCCACTTGGTCGCGCTGCGGATATTCTTCGGCGTGATGGGAATCATCAGGCTTTCATACCCCCCCCAGCTATACCCCATGCCGAACAGTTCCATGTGGTCGAGCATGGCAGACAGCGCCTTGGGCGATGCCGGTTCCTTCATCACAAAAGTGAATAATCCGCACGCGCCGGTGAAGTCGCGCTTCCATAGGTCATGGCCGGGCGCGCCGGGCAATGCCGGGTGCAACACCACCTCCACGTCTGCGCGTTTTTCAAGCCACGCGGCGACATGCAATCCATTTTCGTAATGCTGCTTGAGGCGCGTCGCCATCGTGTGCAGGCCGCGCTGTGCGAGATAGCAATTATCCGCACTCTGGCAGGCACCGGTATTGCGGTGGGTGCGCAACAGCGAAGCATAATGGTCTGTCTTGCAGGTGATGACGCCCATCACTAAATCGGAATGGCCGGAAATATATTTCGTGGCCGAGTGAATGGAAATATCCATGCCAAGTTCAAACGGTTTCATATAGAGCGGCGTACCCCACGTATTATCGCCAATGACGAGTGCATTCTTTTCATGCGCAACCTTGGCAATAGCCGGGATATCCTGCATCTCGAAGGTCTGCGATCCCGGGCTTTCGACATACACCACGCGGGTATTGGATTTCATCAGCTCTGCGATGCCCGCACCAATGCAGGGATCGTAATAGGTCGTCTCCACACCAAAGCGCTTGAGTTCATATTCGCAGAAGCGCCGCGCCGGGCCATACACGGTATCGACCATCAGCAGGTGATCGCCTGCGCGCAGCGTAGACAGCAGCGATGTCGTGATCGCAGCAAGGCCGGACGACAGAACGATCGCATGATCGGCGCCATCGAGCATGGCCAATGATTTTTCCAGCTCAGCGCTGGTGCGCGTACCGTAACGCCCGTACGTGGAAAGCGGATACTGGCCCCGTTCGGCGGCTTCAAAATCGGCCACGGTGGGGAACAAAATGGTCGATGCGCGGTAGACCGGCGTGTTGACAACGCCCTGGTGATCCTCCGGCGTGCATCCTGAAAGTACGATCTGGGTCTCTTTATGCATAGGCTGTCCCTGTTGAAAATGGCGTTGCGCAAATAGTTGTATGTTGGGATGGTACTGTCAATGGAAAAGCCTGAACGAAAGACCGACGATGACATGCGTTAACCCTTTGCTATCACTGCAAAAGGGCAGGAAGCAGGCACGATACTTAATCAGCTGGCCGCTTTCATTGAGCATATGGCCGTTATTCTCCATCGGTGCGGGTGTTTTCACAATTTCATTGAGCTTGCTGTACATAACCACGCCGGGAAAGGTGTGTGCATTATTTTCAAGGATGGCGCCAGTCAGGTCACGTCCATACGCTTCGCGCAGCGACTCGCCCATATAATCGCACAGGAACGTCACCATGCCGACCCGCGTGTTGAGTCTAAGCTGGACGCATTCCGGCCAGATGTCAGCAAGGGCGGCATTATTGAAATGTTCGATGCGCGGAAACTCCTTATCCTTGCGGATAAGGTTCCAGTATTTCATCAATCGCAGGGTTAGTCGTTGTTCGCGTGTAAGCGGAGCCATGGTCTGCGGTCTTTTTTATCTTTGTTTTTTAGTGTCCTTACCTGTTGCAAGCAGCGGGTAAAAACGTTAGAACCTGTATCTTCTCAGGTGAGTGTTAAAATAGGATTAAGTCAGAGTTTAGCAAAATCATTGTATGTCAAAAGGTTACTATCCAGAAGTCCAGCCAAATCCCGATTTCCCGGCCATAGAGGAAGCCATCCTCGCCTACTGGCAGAAGGAAGGGCTGTTTAAAAAGTCGGTGGAGAACCGCCCCGCACACAAAGACGGCGCCAATAACGAGTTCATTTTTTACGACGGCCCACCCTTTGCCAACGGCCTGCCGCATTACGGCCACCTGCTCACCGGTTTCGTCAAAGATTTATTCGCCCGCTACGCCACCATGAAGGGGCACCGCGTCGAGCGCCGCTTCGGCTGGGACTGCCACGGCCTGCCCGCCGAAATGGGCAGCGAAAAGGAACTGGGCATCTCCGGCCGACAGGCCATCCAGAATTTCGGCATCGGTAAATTCAACGAGCATTGCCGCACCTCGGTGATGAAATACACCAGCGAATGGGAACATTACGTCACCCGTCAGGCGCGCTGGGTGGACTTCAAGGGCGACTACAAGACGATGGATACCAACTTCATGGAATCCGTCCTCTGGGCGTTCAAGCAGATTTACGACAAAGGCTGGGTCTACGAAGCCTACCGCGTCATGCCCTATTCATGGGCTGCGGAAACCCCACTGTCGAATTTTGAAACCAAGCTGGATAATTCGTATCGTGAGCGTGAGGATAAGGCGGCTTATGTTGCATTTGAATTAGAAGATGCAACGCGGATTTCAAAGACTCATAGCCGTTGTTGTATGGTTGCTTGGACAACAACTCCTTGGACATTGCCATCTAATCTAGCTTTAGCAATCAGTGATAAGCTTAAATATGTAATAGTGGATACAACGCACAAGAAAACGGGAGAACACGTTGGTTTCGTTGTTTCGCAAAGTTTTGCTCCTAAATTACAATCTTTCCTTGAGGGGTCTGATTATTTTGTAATTAGAAAAACAATAAACAGCTCGGACGAGCAGTTTTTTGAACCTCTTACCTATAACCAGCTTATTGGCCTTTCCTATGAGCCACTCTTCCCGTATTTCAATTCTGAAAACCCACTCCAAAAAGCTGAAAATGCTTTCCGTATTTTAGACGGTAGCAGCTTCGTCACCGACGGTGACGGCACGGGCATCGTACATATGGCACCGGGTTTTGGTGAAGATGACTTCAATTTATGTCAGCAGAATCAAGTGGGTTATTACAACTATGAACATAAAGGACTCACAAAAGCGCTTTTAGGTGGTGTCGATAGTGGAAAAACTGGAAGGAAATTTGTTTGCCCTGTTGATGGTCAGGGTAAGTTTACAGATGCAATTTACGACTTGCCTGACCTTTCCCTCAAAGGCTTCAACGTCATCGACGAGCAGCGTACACCCGACGAATCCGACAAGGCCGCACACATCAGCGAGAAGGACATCCAGAAATTTGGCCTCGCCAACATGCGTATTCTCCGCTGGCTTAAGGCTCAAGGAAAATTAATCAAAGACGAAGTCATCAAGCACAACTACCCGCATTGCTGGCGCACGGACAAGCCGCTTATTTATCGCGCAATGCCTTCGTGGTATGTGGAAGTGACGAAATTCCGTGACCGTGCGGTGGAACTCAATAAAGAAATTAACTGGATTCCTTCGCATATCCGCGACGGGCAGATGGGGCATATGCTGGCCACCGCGCCCGACTGGTCGATTTCGCGCAACCGTTTCTGGGGCACGCCGATTCCGGTGTGGCGCTCCAAATCGGGCAAAATCATTGTCATCGGTTCGATTGCCGAACTCGAAAAACGCAGCGGCCAGAAGGTCAAAGATTTGCACCGCCCGTATATTGACGACATCATCATCACCGAAGGCGGCGAAGAGTATAAGCGCGTGGAAGACGTATTCGATTGCTGGTTTGAATCCGGCTCGATGCCGTTCGCGCAGGTGCATTACCCGTTCGAGAATAAAGACTGGTTCGAGTCGCACTTCCCCGCCGATTTCATCACCGAATATGTCGGCCAGACGCGCGGCTGGTTCAACACGCTGATCATGCTGTCCACCGCTTTATTTGATAAGCCGCCCTTTAAAAACTGCATCTGCCACGGCGTCGTGCTCGATGCCGAAACCGGCCTGAAATATTCCAAGCGCCTCAAGAATTACAAAGACCCGCTGGAAGTCATCAACCAGTTCGGCGCCGACGCGCTGCGCTGGCTCATGATCGCCTCCCCCGTCATGCGCGGCCAAGACCTCATGGTCGACCCCGACGGCAAATTCATCCGCGACGTCGTCCGCCTCGCCATCAAACCCATCTGGAACGCCTATAATTTCTTCACGCTGTATGCGAATTCGGATGGGATTAAGGCGAAGTTCGCCACCGATTCGCAGGACGTGATGGATCGCTATATCCTCGCCAAATGCAAGCAGGCCGTCGAAACCATCGAGAAATCACTCGATGCCTACGACACTCCCGCTGCCTGCGACGCCGTTTCGCAATTCTTCGAGGCGCTCAATAACTGGTATATCCGCCGCAACAAAGAACGCTTCTGGCTCCATGTCGATACTCTGACTACAGCTCAAAAATCTCGTATTGATAGATTACCTGAGGATAAAATCGCGAAAAGAATGGAAGAATTTTTAGAATTTAATAAAAACGATAAGCAGACTGCCTACGACACCTTATATACCGTGCTGACCACCATGTGCCGCGCCGCCTCCCCGCTCCTGCCGCTGACGCTGGAAGAAATTTATCGAGGATTAACAGGTGAAGCCAGCGTGCATCTGGCCGATTTTCCCACCGTCACTCCTGCGAAGGCAGGAGTCCATAATCACGGACTCTGGAATATGGATTCCCGCCTTCGCGGGAATGACGACGAATTGATGGCACAGATGGATTGGGCGCGAGATGTATGTAATACGGCACTCTCCATCAGAAACAAAGTTAATATCCGTGTTAGACAGCCACTCCAAATGCTGCAAATCGTGTCTGATACAAACGTGATGTATTCCACGAATGGCAAACTATTTGATAATATTATTGCTGATGAAGTGAATGTGAAATCTGTGAGCTACAGTGGAGATGCAAATAATATTCTAAAAAATATCGCCACCCTCAAACTCTCCATCAACAATCCTGTCCTCGGCAAACGTCTGCCGGAGAAGATGAAGCAGATTATTCCCGCTTCTAAAAAGGGCGAGTGGAAGCAAGTGGATG
>Ga0163144_10009414_pt1 | contig 20986 bp, 15 predicted proteins | sample OliLak19BULKMAT1_FD_123175 | JGI IMG/M metagenome (GOLD analysis project Ga0163144, IMG submission 123175) | Freshwater microbial mat bacterial communities from Lake Vanda, McMurdo Dry Valleys, Antarctica - Oligotrophic Lake LV.19.BULKMAT1 | ecosystem: Environmental > Aquatic > Freshwater >... | reverse complement strand
GCCGTTGAAGACGAGCAGTTGGTTGTCGATGACGCGGGCGGCGAGCGGATACCAGCCGGTGGGGATGAAGCCGCGAACGCGGCTGCGGGCCTGGCTGATGTCGGCGACCGCGATGGCGTTGGCGTCCGAGCAGACGACGTAGAGATCCTTCTGGTCGGGGCTCAGGGCGAGGGCGCTGGGGGTCATGCCGGCGGGTTGGTTGGGAGAGAGGGCGACGTTCAGCGACTCTATGGCCGTGGCGGTGTTGCTGTCGCTGACGCCGACGACGGAAACGAGGTTCGTGTTGCTGCTCGTGACAAAAATACGGCCCTTGAACTTGGGTGCATCGCTGTCGGCACCTTCGGGCTGACGGTCGCTCCAGAGCATGTCAGTGGGGTGCTGGCCCGTGCGGACGAGGCCGAGACGGTTGCCGGTTTCGGCGGCGTAGTGGCCGATGGCACCGTCGGCCCAATGGGAGACGAAGTAGCTCTTGCCGTCCGGATGGAAGAGGATGCGATAGGGGCGGCGACCGGTTTTCAGCTTTTCGATGGCGCGACCGGACTGGGGATTGATGACGTGGATCGCGTCGTGAAAAAGGTCGGCGGCGTAAACCAGGCGGCCGTCGGGAGAGACGGCGACGTCGCCGATGAAGTCGGTGTGTTTGCGGTCGGCGTTGGAGACGATGGGAATCGAGCGGAGGAGTTTGAGTTGGCCAGCGTTATCGTCAAAGCTGAGCTCATGGACGTTCGCTTGGCTGCCGCCGCCCACGTAGACCATTTTTCCGTTGGGAGTGAAGGCTAGGCCGAGCCATGCATCGGCTAGCGTCAGGCGGCTCCTTTCGACCAGAGTTTTAGCATCGAGGACGACGACTGACGGAGGGTTGTAACCACCGTGAAGGACGAGCAGCCAGCGCTTATCGGGCGACAAGGCGGACGCCATCGGGAAGGTATCCATCGCCTGTTGGCGGCCGGCGGCTTTGAGCACGGCACCGCTGTTGAGCAGGAAAGAGCCATCGGGCCTCGGGCCGACGCGTTCGCCCATTTCGGCCTGGGAGACCAGGAGCACGGCGGCAAGCAGCGTCGCGCTACCCGCCAGTAGGAGTGTTTTCATTCGCTGTATCTCTGTACGATCGGAAGGCGGCGACCGAAGCCGAACGCCTTGGTTGTGACTTTGAGTCCAGGGGCGGCTTGCTGGCGCTTGTACTCGGTACGGTCCACTTTGCGTGTAACGTCCCGAACAAGGGCGAGCGATAAGCTTAATTTTTCGGCGATGCGGGCCGGTGACATCATCTTCTCCACATATAGTTCGAGGATGGCGTCGAGCACGGGGTATTCGGGCAGAGAATCTGAATCCTTCTGGTCGGGACGGAGTTCGGCCGAAGGCGGTTTAGTGAAGACGGATTCCGGGATGGCGTTGTTGAGGCGGCGGTTCGCGACCCGGCAGAGTTCGTACACCTTCATTTTGGCGATGTCGCTGATGACGGAGAGGCCGCCACACATGTCGCCGTAAAGGGTCGCGTAGCCAACCGCGGTTTCGCTCTTGTTGCCGGTGGAGAGGACGAGCGCGCCGGTTTTGTTGGACAGGGCCATCAGCGTCATGCCGCGGAGGCGGGATTGCAGGTTCTCTTCGGTCAGGTCTGGAGCGGCCCCGGCGAAGGCTGGTTGCAGGGTTTCGATCATGGCGCTGTAGCCAGCGTTGATCGAAATGGTCGGGCAAGGGATGCCCAGGATGGCGGCCATGGCCTGGGCGTCGGTGAGGGAATGGTCGCTCGAATAGGGCCCCGGCATGGCGACTCCGGTGACGTTCTCTTTGCCTAGGGCTTCGACGGCGATGCAGGCGACGAGCGCGGAATCGATGCCGCCGGACAGGCCCAGCAGCGCTTTGCGGAAACCGGTTTTAGCGAAGTAGTCACGGGTGCCCAGGACAAGCGCTTCGTAGACGGCCTCGATCTCTTCCGGGTGGCTCGCACGCTGGTCGCCGGTTCCGGTGTGGAAGTTCACGAAGACAAGATCTTCCTTAAAGCTGGGCGCGGAGGCGATGATTTTGCCGGTCGCATCCATGGCAAAGCTGGAGCCATCGAAGACGAGTTGATCGTTGCCGCCGACTTGGTTGACGTAAACGAGGGGGAGCCCGTGACGGCGCGCCGTGGCGGCGAAGATCTGTTCCCGCTGGGCCCGTTTCCCGATGTGAAAGGGCGAGGCGTTGATCGAGAGAATGGCCTTCGCCCCGGCGCTGGAGAGCTCCTCTACGGGGTCGCGCTGATACAGGCGTCGCTCCCAAAACGTCTGATCGTTCCAGGCGTCTTCGCAAATGGTTACCGCGACCGGTGTCACCCCGAGCGTAGCGAGTTCCTGGCCCTCCGCCGGGCGGAAGTAACGCTGTTCGTCGAAGACGTCGTAGTTGGGCAGCAGCATCTTATGCTGGCGAAAGACGACCTTGCCGCGATGGAGCATGGCGGCGGTGTTCCACACCCGCTTGCCTTCGTTGAAGTCGGCCACTTCGACCGTGCCGCATAAAATGGCGATGCGCAGGGGGGCTGATTCGACGGCGAGCCGGCCAAGCTCCGCTTCCGCTGCTTCGAGAAACGAGGGGCGTTCAAGCAGGTCCTGCGGCGGGTATCCGGTGAGGGCGAGTTCCGGGAAGACAACCGCCTCCGCCCCTCCTTCGGCTGCGCGCCGCGCATAGCGCATGATTAGGCTGGCGTTGCCGACCAAGTCGCCAACCGTAGTATTGATCTGCCCCAGGGCAATCCGCATTCAGACTTCTATTGTAGCGATCCCTAGCCGACGACTTTCTTGCGCCGTGGTTTCAGCTCAGCCGGAGGGTTGTCGATTTCGACACGCATCAGGGACGAAATGGAGCGGACCGGAACGAGCGCCTGGGAGTCCTGGGGAGCGGGCGTCCGCACCCGCTGGGCAATCTCCGAGTTCAGCGAGGAGACGAACTGCTCAATCTGTCGCTGCATCTCTTCCATCTTTTCGCGCATGTTGAGGATAATCTCTACCCCCGCCAAATTGACGCCCAACTCGCGCGTAAGCTGCAGAATGACTTCCAGCCGCTCGACGTCTTCGTCGGTGTAGAGTCGCGTGTTCCCATCGCTGCGAGACGGCTTAAGAAGGCCTTCCCGCTCGTACATGCGAAGGGTTTGCGGATGGAGGCTGTACTGTTCGGCAACCGCCGAAATCATATAGGCAGCTTTGCTTCGTTTCGCCATAAGCTTCGCTTTTTAGTTATACCTTGGTCCAGAGTTCACTACGAGGGTCGGGTGGATACTGTTCGGCCAACTCGCGGAGAAGCTCACGGGTTCGTTCGTCGTTAGCCGGGGGCGCTTGCAGGAAAACCTCGACGATTTGATCGCCCCGCGTCTCTTTGCGCGCACTGGCGACACCTTTTTCCCGCAGACGGAATTTCTGTCCGTTCTGAGTGCCTTGTGGGATTTTTAAGATCGCCCGCCCGTCGATGGTTGGCACCTCGATCTTGGCTCCCAGCACGGCTTCGGGCACCGTGATGGGCACTTTGATTTCGATCGTATCGCCGTCGCGCTTGAAAAACGCGTGGTCTTCCACGCGAACCGTGATGTACAAATCGCCCGCGTCCCCGCCCATGCGACCGGCATTGCCTTTGGCGGCTACGCGCAGACGCGAGCCACTGGCGACCCCGGCGGGAAGGCGGACTTCGACCGAGTCCATCCGCGCCGTACAACCTTCACCCCGGCACGCTGGGCACACGTTGCGGAGCCGGCCGGAGCCGTTGCAGCGGGAGCACGTTAGGTTGAATTTCATCGCCCCGGCGGTTTGGCTGACTTGGCCGGAGCCATTGCAATCGCCGCAAGTGGCCACCGCGCCACCGGCCGAACCGGAGCCGTTACACGAGGTGCAGGCGTCTTGCCGGGAAATGCTCAGGCGCACTTGCGTGCCTCGAATCGACTGCCAGAAGTCAATATTGAGCGAGTATTCGAGGTCGGCACCCTTCTCTGGCTGCTGCTGCTGAGCGGTTTCCCGACCGCCAAAGAACTGCGAAAAAATGTCACTGAAGCGCCCACCGGAATCGCCGGCTCCGCCCGTGGGAGGCGGCCGCCGGCCGCCCTGCTGATTGATGAAATCTGAAAAATCGAAGCCTTCGAAGCCCATTCCCGGCCCGCCCTGCGGCGGAGCTCCGCCTCCCGGAACGCCGGCATCCGAGTAGAAGCCATACTGGTCGTACATCTGCCGTTTCTTCGGCTCGTTCAAAATGTCGTAGGCTTCCTGAACGGTTTTGAATTTGTCTTCGGCGGCTTTATCGCCGGGGTTGAGGTCGGGGTGGTATTTGCGCGCTAAACGGCGATAGGCCTTCCGGATCTCGTCGTCCGTTGCTTTCTTGGCGACACCGAGGGTGCCGTAATAGTCTTTGCGTTCCGGCATATCCAAAAGCGCCTCGGGAGCCGCCGGTCAGCGGCTCCCTGTAGCGTCTCACTGATTCCTACTTCTTGCCTTTATCGTCGACGTCGACGAATTCGGCGTCCACGACCGAGTCCGTCGGTTGCTCCGGCTTGGCTTCGGCTCCGGGAGCCGCTCCACCTTGGGAGGTCGATCCCGTACCGGATGGGGACTTATACATCACCTCGGCTAGCTTGTGGCTCGCCTGGGTTAGTTTGTCGATCGCGGTGTTGATCTTATCAGGGTCGCCGTCCTGCACGGCCTTCTTGGCTTCGTCTAGCGCTGCTTCGACGGTCGCCGCTTCGGTCTCGCTCACTTTGTCCCGATGATCTTTCAACGTCTTTTCAACGGAGAAAATCATGCCGTCAGCCCGATTTCTGGAATCGACGCTGTCGCGGCGCTTCTGGTCGCCAGCCGCGTTCTCTTTGGCCTCGCGCACCATCTTCTCAACCTCTTCCTTGCTGAGGCCCGACGAACCGGTGATGGTGATCTTCTGCTCGTTGTTGGTCGCCTTGTCTTTGGCGGTCACGTGCAGAATTCCGTTGGCGTCGATGTCAAACGTCACTTCCACCTGCGGCACGCCACGCGGAGCCGGCGGAATGTTGCCCAACTGGAAGACGCCCAACTGCCGATTGTCGACCGCCATGGAGCGGTCGCCCTGGCAAACCTTGATCTCAACCGAGGTCTGGTTGTCGGAAGCGGTGGAGAACGTTTCGCTCTTCCGGGTAGGAATCGTCGTGTTGCTCTCAATGAGCTTCGTAAACACGCCGCCCAGCGTCTCGATGCCGAGCGAGAGCGGAGTGACGTCGAGAAGGAGCACGTCCTTCACTTCGCCGCCTAGAACCCCGCCCTGGACCGCGGCGCCAATCGCAACCACTTCGTCCGGGTTCACCGAGCGGTTGGGTTCCTTGCCAAACATATCGCGAACGATCTGATGGATCTTCGGGATTCGCGTCGATCCGCCGACCAGCACGACCTCGTCGATCTGCGCGGGCGAGAGCTTAGCGTTCTTCAGCGCCCGCTCACACGGAGCCAGCGTGCTGCGCAGAATGTCGTCGATCATCTGCTCGAACCGGGTCCGGGTGAGCTTCATCACCAGATGCTTCGGGCCGCTTGCGTCGGCGGTGATAAAGGGCAGATTGATTTCGGTCTCCAGCGTAGTGGAAAGTTCGATCTTACCTTTCTCGGCCGCTTCCTTCAGGCGCTGCTTCGCCATATTGTCGTTCAGCAGGTCGATCCCGTTTTCCTTCTTAAACTCGGCAACGATCCACTCCATGATCCGGTCGTCGATGTTGTCGCCGCCCAAGTGAGAGTCGCCGTCCGTGGACTTCACTTCGACCACCCCGTCACCCACCTCAAGGATCGAGACGTCGAAGGTGCCGCCACCGAAGTCGAATACCGCGATGGTTTCATTCTTCTTCTTATCGAGCCCATAAGCGAGCGCCGCGGCCGTCGGCTCATTGATGATGCGCATCACCTCCAGGCCAGCAATTTGCCCCGCGTCCTTGGTCGCCTGGCGCTGAGCGTCATTGAAGTAGGCGGGGACTGTGATGACCGCTTTTGTCACCTTCTCCCCGAGGTACGACTCGGCCGCCTCTTTCAGCTTGGTCAAAATCATTGAGGAGATTTCTGGGGCCGAAAGTTTCTTGCCCTGGGTCTCTACTCGCGCGTCTCCGTTGTCGCCCGGCAGGACCTTATACGGTACCAGCTTCTTCTCGGCGTCAACTTCGTCGAAACGCCGTCCCATAAAGCGCTTGATGGAGTAGATGGTATTCTCGGGATTGGTCACGGCCTGCCGCTTGGCAACTTGACCGACCAAGCGTTCGCCGCCCTTCGTGAAACCAACCACCGAGGGCGTAGTCCGCGCGCCTTCCTGGTTGGGAATCACCACCGGTGACCCCGCTTCCATCACCGCGACGACCGAGTTTGTGGTTCCTAAATCGATTCCGATAATTCTGCTCATGATTAGATTTCTTGCCTCGTCCTTTAGTCTACTACAAGTATTGAATCTGCGTGTCTTGTTGTCAACATTAATTGCTGCCGCAGGTATCCAGCTCTCCGCCCAAGGACCCCTCGTCGCCGCCGCTTCCGATCTCGCGCCCATCCTTTCTTCCTACCCTGACGCCCGGTTTACGTTCGGATCTTCGGGCCAACTGGCCCGCCAGATCGAAAACGGGGCCCCCTACGAACTTTTCCTCTCCGCCAATCAAGCCTACGCGGAGCAGTTGGTCGCGGCCGGCAAGGCGAAGCGGGAAGACCTGCGCCCCTATGCGACCGGACGACTAGCGTTGTGGTCCAAGTCGGGACGTTATAAACGCTTGGAGGACCTGATCGACCCAGCCGTTCGCCAGATCGCGATCGCTAATCCGGCTCACGCCCCCTACGGGAAAGCGGCGCGTCAGGCGCTCGAGAAGGCCGGATTGTGGAGTCGCCTCGCGCCCAAGCTGGTATATGCGGAGTCCGCTCGGCAGACAATGCAGTTCGCCGAGAGCGGCAACGTGGATGTCACCCTGACCGCGTGGTCATTGGTCCACGCCCGGGCGGGCACACTGTTACCCGCCGAGATGCATGATCCTCTCACGCAATACGGCGTGCCCATCGCCAGTTCGCCATCAGGCCGGCGAATGCTGGCCTGGTTGGTCGGGCCGGAGGGTCAAAAACGGTTACAGGCCGGAGGGCTATTCCCCCCGCCCTAACTGCGTCATCCAGGCAACAGCTTGCTGATGTCGTTGTAAAGGACGAAGGCGACAACCATCATCAAGAATACGAAGCCGAGCTTGAAGACCGTCTCCTTCACTTGGAGACTCAAATCGCGCCGCATAATCATTTCGATTGCCAGCATCAGGATTGTTCCGCCGTCCAGAATCGGAATCGGCAGCAGGTTAAAGATGGCGAGGTTCAGACTCACTGCCGCCATCAGTCCAATAAACGGGGCTATCCCTTCTCGCGCGGCGTCTCCACTCAGGCGGGCGATCCCGATCGGCCCCTCCAGGCTTTTGGCCGACATGCGGCGTTCAACCAGGCCCTGGAGAAACTGCAGGATTAAGCCGGCGCTGCGGTAGTTTTGCCGGGCTGCTTCGTTGAAGGCTTCGGCAATAGGCAGTTGCACGTAGGTCACTCGGGCAGACAGTTGTACCCCTAGCATGTACCGCTTATTGGGGCCATCGGCGACCACGCTCGGCGTCATCGCTACCTTTTGAGCCGCTCCATTCCGGTTATAGGTGAGCTCGACCGGCTTGCCCTGTCCGTCCCACAGCATTTGTAGCAGCATCTGCGTGGATCGCAGCGGGACGCCATCAAGCGCGACGAGAAGATCGCCGGATTTCAGGCCAACGCGCTCGGCCTCCATCTTGGCGCTCACCCCTCCCAGCTGAATCTCGTGCTGTTCTCCCCAGCCGATTGTCCCGACGCCCGTCTGCTCGTGCAGTGCAGGAGTCAGCGTGGCTACCACCTGTTCGGTCCCCCGGATCAAAACCACCGGGACCGGGCGATTGGCGGCGGCGATCTCGGCAAGAGTCACATCTTCCCAAGTCGGATCCGCAATATTGTCGAAGCGGGCGATGCGATCACCCTCTTTAATCCCGCCTTTGGCGGCGACCGAGTCTTTCGCGATAAACCCAACGAAGGCGGGACCGTCCGATCCGACGACCTTCGGGTAGCGGTACATGAACAGTCCGGTTAAGAGGACGAGGGCCAGCAGGATGTTCATGCCCGGACCGGCAAACGCGATGATCATCCGCTGCCAACGGGGTTTGGCTTGGAAACTACGCGGGTCCTCGACCATCGAATCCGGAGTTCCATCCTCGCCAGTCTGCTCCCCAGTCATTTTGACGTACCCACCAAAGAGGATCAGCGAGACGCGGAAATCGGTCTCTCCCCGGCGAAAGCCAAACAAACGCGGACCAAAGCCGAAGGAAAACGCCTCGACGCGCACATCAAAAAAACGGGCCGCCCAAAAGTGACCCAGTTCGTGGATCAGAATCATGATCCCGATGAGAACGAGAACCCACCAAATATTTTGAAAGAGAACCATACTTCGCCTACCTTACAAACTTTTTCTGTCTGCGATCTCTTGGGCCGTCTTTCGGCTTGCCCGGTCAATCTCGAGTACCTCTTCGACGGACCGCGGAGTCCGGTTGGGTACTTTTTCTAATGTCTCTTCGACAATCTCCGCAATTCCCGGAAACGAGACACGGCCTGCCAAAAATGCTCCGACGGCAATTTCATCGGCGGCATTCAGCGTACAAGTGGCTGAACCCCCAACGGTTTGCGCTTCATAAGCCAATCGCAAAAGCGGAAACTTCTGCAGATCGGGAGGTTCGAATTCCCAGGTGCGCGCCTTCGACCAATCCATACGGGGCACCGGTGCCGCCGCTCTGGCGGGGTAGGTCAACGCATACTGAATGGGCATGCGCATATCAGTGGTCGAAACTTGGGCGATCACCGACCCGTCGTTGTACTCGACCATCGCATGAATGGACGATTGCGGATGAACCACGACTTCGACGTCAGTCGGGGCAAAATCAAACAGCCAGCAAGCCTCTATGACTTCGAAGCCCTTATTCATCATCGTCGCGGAATCGATTGTGATGCGCTGCCCCATCTTCCATGTTGGATGATTCAAAGCTTGGGCAACGGTTACTTTTTCCAACTCCGCAGCCGGAGTTTTCCGAAACGGTCCCCCGGAAGCGGTCAAAATCAGCTTGGTCACTTCGTCACGACGCCCCGCCCGGAGGCACTGATGGGCTCCGTTATGTTCGCTATCGACCGGGATCATCTCCGTACCTGCCGTCCGACAGGCGTCCATGACGAGTTGCCCGCTGGCGACCAGAACCTCTTTATTGGCCAAGCCGATGATCTTCCGCTGCCGCACCGCTTCATAGGTCGCTTCGAGTCCGGCCACGCCTACGATGGCGGACATGACAATGTCCACCTCCGGCGCGGTTGCGACCGCGACCCGCGCTTCGGCTCCAGCCTCTAGTTGCGGGGCCGGAACGCCAGCCGCGAGCAGTTTTTCGTGCAGTTGGTCCCGCAACGCTGAGGTCGCCACCACGGCCACGCATGGGGAAAACTCCCGAATCTGCTCGACTAAGAGGTCGAGGTTGGTCCCCGCGACAAGGGAATAAACCGAGAACATATCCCGTCGATGACGGACAACGTCAAGGGTGCTGGTTCCGATCGAGCCAGTCGATCCAAGTAGGGTCAGTGTCTTCATCCGATCAGACAAGCCTATGGTATCACTCACGTTGATACTTGTTGGGGAGAAGAGAAGCAGCCTGGGGTAGGAAACCCCGAAGGGCGACGGGAGGGATGCTTCAGGGGTCTATATTGAGGTTAGTCTCGCTTTGGTGGGAGTTGCCCCCCCGTCTTACTTTCAATATTAGTATATGATTTTTGGAATCGCAAGACTTTTTTTGTGAAAAATTGAAGAACCGGCTCTAGCTCGTTGCCCTGCCCTTCACTTCCACGCCCGCGATTCCCTCTAACACCTTGATTGTGCTACAGATATCTTCGTCGCCTACCCCGTGGGTGATTGCGTCCTGGAAGAGCTGATGAGTTAAAGAAGTTAAAGGAAGGGGCACGCCGATGTCTTTAGCGGAGTCCAGCATGAGCCCAATGTCCTTGTGCATCCACTTTACGGAAAAATTTGTGGAGAAGTCACGGCGGAACACGTAAGGTGCCTTAAAGGAGATCAATCCACTTCGAGCGGCGGAGTTGCTCAGAATCTCGACCATGAGTTCGGGCTCGACTCCGGCCTTCGTCGCCAGAACCATCCCTTCGTTAAATGCCTGCAAGAGGTTCGAAAGAATTAGGTTTTGGGTGAGCTTGGCGTTCATGCCCAAGCCGGGACCACCGCAGTAGTAAAGTTGCTTTCCCATGGGTTCAAAGTAAGGCTTCACGGATTCATAGACGGCTGGATCGCCGCCGATCATGAAGGTTAACGTCCCTCCTTCGGCACCCGGCTTCGATCCGGTGCAAGGGGCGTCAAGGAAATTAACTCCCTTAGCGAGGCATCGTTCCGACGCCGAACGGCTATAAGAAGGAGCGACCGTCGAGGCGTCAACGATCACCGTCCCAGGCTTAGCTCCTGCGAGCAGACCGTCTGAACCGAACACGATCGATTCAGACATTGCGGTATCGCCGACGATAAGGAAAATGCAGTCCGCCGCTTCTGCCACTTCTTTGGGCGTAGAGCAGGCCTTGGCATTATTACGCCCCGCGGCCAGTTCGGTCGCTTTGGCCGCCGTGTGGGACCAGAGGGCCACATCGTGGCCCGCGTCAAGAAGGTGCTGGGCCATGGGGTGACCCATGATGCCCAATCCGAGAAAACCGAGTTTCGCCATAACTCGGTTATTGTATCGCTATCGGAGGTTGCCGAGTAGACGCAACACCACCAAATCAGATGGCTGAAAGGTCGTAGACGGGATCATCAGCTGCTCCTCTTCGCCATGGACGATGTGGGTCCGAACGAGCGAACGAAACTGCTCGATCGAAACGCCGAGGGCTTCTGCCGCCTCCGACTCGGAATAATAGGACTTCGACGCTCTGGTGGCTAGCATTGCTGTGGTTCCTTGCCGCTTTGATATAACCCATTGTAAGGACGAAGCGGCGGTAGCCCAATCAGCAAGAGTCCCTAGATAGGAGTGGTTTTCTCCTGACTAAATGCAGGCACGAGCACTCCTTTCAGTCGAGCTACCGACCCGGTTCTGTAAGGTGATACGGAGACTTTCGACGCTCACCGCGTTCGCAGACGCCGGAACCGGAATCGGGAGTTCGATCTGGAAGCTGCCCCCGGTGCGGATGTTCAGATCGTTGCCGAAAAAATCGGCAGCGAACGACGCGATATTCAAATCCTTGACCTCTGCTCCATTGAGGACGGCCGTGACGCCCTTCAGTTCCCGCGTTGAACTAAAGCCAGACAGGCGGACACTCAGCGCTCCGGCCGCGACGGCGTAGCAGGCATCCGTCAGCACCGGCGGCGATTGCAGGACGGCCACAGTCGCAGCACCCGGCAAGGATACGACATCCTGTCCCGCGATCGTTAGCCGCTCAACCCGTATTTGGATTGTGCCAGCGACGGAACCGGAATTCGCCACGGTCGTCGCAAATCGCCGCATACCTGCCGGGATCACGAAGTCGAGGCTCCGTCGGCCGTTCGTCGAAAACACGACCACCGGATCCGCTTGGTTGGCCCGAGCGTCAGAACCTCCCGTTTCCGGCGTGTTGGCAATGGTTAGAGTTCCTGAAATCGGCAGCGGATAAGGTTGCTCCAACTGCAGGATGACCGGGATCGGTCGGCTCGCTGGCACCACGGAAGGCTGGGGGTCGACCAGTCGAAGGCCAGGTAGCGTAGGGATTTTGGAGCGTAAGGTGCAGGTACGTCGGGTCGCCGCTCTGCGGGAATCTTCGAGCACGATCGCGAACTCCGTCGTTCCGGCTCCGGCCGGGGTCCCGGAAAACCAACCGTCGCTACCCAGGGTGATCCCACCCGCTAGTCGACCCTCCACACTGAACCGATAGGGTGGCATTCCACCGTCCGGCAGAGCATGGCTCCGGTAGAAGGAACCCACCGTCGCGTCGGGCAAGGGGCAATCCCCCATCAGCCGAAGAGGCGTTGGCTCGGTAAAGAACTCGCACTGTTGGGTCGCAATACGACCGTTTCCATCCCGGACCCTCAAAGAAAATACGGTGGTACCCGGATTTTTGGGGCTACCGGCCAATTTGCCGAACGAGGAAAGGCTAACCCCTTCCGGCAGCGTTCCGTTCACGCTCCAAACGAAGGGCTCCGAGCCTCCCACGGCGGAGAGTGTTGCCTCATAGCTCTGTCCCAGCTTGGCGGCGGGCAGGGGGCAGGCCGAGATGCTCAAGGCCGCCCGCAACACGGACAAAGTGCATGGTTTCGCCGCGCTCAATCCATTGCGATCGCGGACCACGAGTTGAAACGTATAGGACCCAGCCGCATTGGCCGAACCCCGCAACTCGCCCTCTGGGCTCAGCACCAAGCCCGGGGGGATCGTCCCAACCGTACTCCAGGAGTAAGGGGCGCTGCCTCCCAACGCATTCAGGTCAAGACTCAGGCTCTCCCCTGTCTCCACGGTCGAGAGCGGGCAGCCGTTCTGAATGGTTAGCGCTTGGCTGCCAACGATTAGATTACAGGTGGTCCGACTCGATCGACCGAGCGCATCGGCCACTTCCACGGTGAAAACAAATCGCCCGGTGCTTCCCGGGATCCCGCTCAATAGGCCCGACTCAGCCAGACGCACACCGGTCGGCAACGCTCCCAGCGCCGCCCAACGGAACGGAGCCAGACCACCTCCCGCCCGCACCATCTCGTCATAAGGAACACCCTGCGTGCCCCACTCGGTGGGGCACGCCGCTACCGTCAGTTGATGGAACGGTGGTCGAACATTCAAGGTGCAGACCTGACTGCCTGGTTCTGTGTCCGTTCGCGTGCTTCCCGCCACCCGCAAGACAAAGTTATAAGATCCGCCGCGACTGGGAACTCCGGAAAGAGTGCCATTCTCCGCCAAACTCAGCCCTGGGACGGCGCTCACGCCGTTCTCGCCCCACGACCATAGGTAGGGGCCTGGGCCACCGATTGCCAGGAGCGTCTGCATATAGGAGATCCCCACGGTGGCCTCGGGCAACGGGCAGCTTCGACTCGATATCTCTAACGACGCCGGTAGTACCCGTAACGTCAACCGCTGTGCCGCGGTCTCGTCGACTCCATCAATGCGACTGGTTACGGTGGTCGTAAATTGAAAGCTTCCTACACTTGTCGGCGTACCTGCCAAAACCCCAGCGGCGCTGAGGGTCAGCCCAGGTAGCGTCTGGCCCGGATCCGGCAGCAGTGTCCATCGGTAATTAGCACCACCTTCGGCTTTGAGCGTGGTCGCATAGACAGAGCCAATCCGGGCGTCTGGAAGGAGGTTCCCCGAAGTAATCGCCAACCCTGGGCTCAATTGCCCATCCCGGGCCCGGAAAACGTAGCGCCCGACCACCGGCGAGTTCAATCGACGGCGGGCCAGGGCCAAGGGTCCGCTATCAAGAAACGCTCCGACGACCAGCGAGCCCGGCAACTGGTAGCTAGTTCCTGGTTCGCCCGAGCCATTCGACCAACCAACCGCCGCCGGAACACCGCCAAGTCCCCCCACCCCGCTCGAAGCGTCACCAGTCTCCCAGGCTATCCGCGCATAGTTGAATTCGACATCGAAGTTTCCGGAACCGGTATCGGAGCGGTCAATCAGAACCACCTGAAAGCTGTTCTGCTTTTCGTCGTGTTGAGCGAAGTACCCTACATTAATAAAGTTTGCACCAAATGCTGCTCGTCCGTTCACGACGTCCTCGCCATAAGTGACCAATTGGGACATCGCGCCCCTGGTATCGACGTCCGCAAAAAAAGGAGCAATGATCTCGGTCCGGGTACTTTCAAGACCAAAGGGCGTAAACGTGGAGAGCGAACGGTCGAAAGTAATGTTGCCGTTATTATTCACCCAGCAACCAGCACGCAAGCGGCCGAAAAAATTGATCGGGAAGGGCAAGGCCACAAAAGAACTGGAGCCGTCGTCGTTCCGCGGCACGAATCGGGCCTTAAATCCCGGCAGATCTCGAATCGCCTGTGCTTGCACCCCGATCGGAAAGGCCAGAGCTCCGATTAAGGTTACAATCAGGGGCAGAATCGCTTTCTTGAGCCGAACCTCAACCGACGCAGGCAACTCAGCGGGAGTTACGCTCACGCCCCGTTCCTCGTTAAGTGCAGCACCCAAGGTAAGTAAACTGCCCGTGAACTCCCTTTCCTGCTCTTGCTCGTTCCGTTCCTGATTCGTCCGCATTAGAGTACCTCCCGTTCCTGGCCCGGCAACATTGAAAATTGGATTACGCCATCCTCGACTCCAACAAAAAATAGTTGCTGCTTCGTATTTTCTTGCAGCCGAAACATCCCGCTTTTGCCCATGGGCCAGATCCCACCCGGTTGGCACTCGCAGTTCGCGATGCCCGCGTTCTGGCCGGCATCGTCATAAAGGCGGACCGTGCCGTCGCGATAGGCAATAAACAACTGGCGGCCGTCGGGGGCCCATGCTGTACCAACGGCACCTTCGCCGATCTCAATCTGAGCCGGGTTCGGCCTCGCCGCATCCAGCAGCAACAAAGAACCAGACCCCTGAGCCACCGCAAGCCGAGATTGACCGGGAAGGAATGCCGCTGCCGCCACGACGCCTTCGATCACTGTGGTTTCCATGTCCTTACCCCCCCAAATGAGGCCCACACTCCCACGCTGCAGCAGTGCTTCGGTCGCATTATCGGCAAGCGCGACGGCGCGAAGAGGCTCTTTCGATGCCAACTTGCGCGCCATCGCTCCGTCGCTGGCTCGGTAGATTGCGCAGCCTGTCGTCGCATCGCCGCACGCTAACCACGCTGATGAAGCCGGATTCCAAACCACACTCGCCCAATCCTGTAACCCGAGATCCAGCGTCCGCGTTAAAACCCAGTCGCGATTCCACTCGAGCAACCTCCACGAGCCTTCAAACTTGACCAAGGCGTACACTTCAGCCGCCGGCCATGCTGCTTCCACTGCAATCGTCGATAGCTCCCTTCCCAGATTGAGCCGTCCCCGGACGCCTTCAACGGCGAGTAATCGCCCGGAAACTGGATCGGCGACAATTCCTATGGTCGGGGTCGATACCCGGGTTACCTCGGCCGAGAGGGCCCAAGCGAAACACAAAATGGCGGTCAGAGGAATGCAGCGCATAAATCTTCCTTGGGGCACATCTGTCCCTATTTGGAAATCGACCGTTGGCGCTGGAAACTTTACCCCGCCCCACAGAACCCACCCGAATGCTAAAGTAAAAACTGCGTAACCTCTGCTCGGCCCTGTGCGCCTTCTCCGCTGAGGTAGTCCGTCCCCCAACCCTACCGAAGTCGAGGCACATAAATTTTATGTCGGCGATACTTAATCCGACCCCGCAACCTACTCCCCCGGGGCAACCCGAACGCCTTGCTCCCGCGCTCCCGCCGGAGGCCCCGGCTAGCGGGAAAGGAAAAGGCTTCCTGATTCTGGCGCTGGTCGCCGGCGGTGTTTGGGCAGCTTACGAATTCGGCTATGAGCCCTTCGAAGCCCAAAAAACACAGAGCACTGTCGTCGTTATCCCCACGACGACGGTAACGCGCGGTACCTTGCAAAAGCGACTGCGGATTACCGGAACGACGGCGGCGCGCAATTTCGCCAACGTCACCGCTCCTATGATTCAAGGCCCGGAGGGCAATCGCCCCATGGTCCTCCTTAAATTGGTTACCTCCGGTGCCGTTGTCAAAAAAGGCGACCTCCTCGCCCAGATTGACGGGCAGAGCCTGCAAGATCATATTGATGATGTTCGCGATACTGTCGAAGCCGCTATGGCGGACGTCCGCAAAAGACAGGCGGAGTTGGAGATCGACTGGAAAAACTTGGAGCAGACCATTCAGGTTGCCAAAGCCGATTTAGACAAAGCGAAACTTGACGCGTCAGCCAGTGAAGTGCGGACCGAAGTAGAACGGCAGCTTTTGCAACTTGCCGAAGAAGAGGCCCAGGCGCGCTACAAGCAGTTGCAGTCGGACCTTGGCAATACGAAAAAACTGCAAGCAGCCGATTTGGCGATTTTGAACTTCACCCTCGCACGCCACAAGCGGCATCTCGGCCGTCACAGTTCCGATGTAAAGCGGTTTGTCATCTTCGCTTCGATGGACGGTTTGGCCGTTCTCCAGTCTACTTGGGGCGGCAGCAGCATGCGTACGATCGAAATGGGAGATTCCGTATCGCCCGGGCAGCCGTTCATGAAGGTCGTTAATCCGGCCAGTATGATGCTCGATGCCAAAATCAACCAAGTTGAGAGTGACGACTTCCGGATAAGCCAACCGGGGCAGATGCGTTTGGATGCCTTCCCGGGAATGCAGATGACCGGGAAAGTGTTCAGCATCGGTGCCATCGCGACGGGCGGTTGGCGGCAAAACGCCTATATTCGGAGTATTCCGATCAAAGTCGCTTTCGACGGCTCCGATGCGCGGTTGATCCCCGACCTGTCCGGCTCAGCCGATGTTGTGCTCGACAAAGTCGAAAACGCTCTTCTCGTCCCGAGACAGTCGGTCTACACCGAAAACGGCAAATCGTTCGTAGAAGTGAAAAGCCCGAGTGGCTTCGTGGCACGAGAGGTAAAGGTGGGCTTGGTCAACGATACCCACGCTTCCATCGTCAGCGGAGTCAACGAAGGCGAAGAAATTCGCCTTCATAGATAGGATAAGGGGGCACCCCCTTATTCACTCCCGGAAACCAGCTCTGCCGTACGATCGTCATTGCTCTCCTGCTGTTTCTCCAATTCGATTTGCTCCTGGCACTTCACGCAGTAGTTCGCCCAAGGGATTACCTTCAGGCGCGCGATCGAGATAACCTCGTCGCATTCGCCGCAAATGCCAAAGCTGCCATCGTCCATCCGCTGAATGGCCGAACGAACTTGGCGTAAATCCAGAGCTGTCTGGTGCAAAAGCCCACTCTGGAACTCGCGATCCACGAGTTGCAGTCTGGCGTCGAACTCGTCGGGTGAAACCTGAACTTCCAGGTCGTCGCGTCGAGCCAGGCGATCCTGGAGTTCGGTTTGTTTCGCGAGGAGCATTTCATGGAACTGCTGTCTTTCGGGTTGAGTCATTTAAAAAGGTACATCCCCATTGTACGGCGAAATGGTGCTCGGTCCGGTTACCGCCATCGGCCTTCGAGCGGTGAGGCTGGATCCGCAATCGATTGAAACATGCCAACCCGTACCGTGTCGGTCCCTTTCATCGTCAATAGCGGGATAAGCCCCTCGGCGATCATCCCCTCGGCGGCCTTCAATGTGAGCAGCACTTCAGCGCACGGCTTCACTTCCGAGCTTCCGTACTCCAGGTACGTATGGAGCGGTAAGCTCTCGATGTTCTGGAATTGCCCGGGTTTCATGTCCCATTGATTCACCGAAAAGGCGTACGCGATCAACTGCACACAGGCGTACATTGGGTTCGCCCACAAGTAGCCATCGTGGACAGACGTCCGATTAGGCATCTCTTCAAATGGAAAGGTTTCCGTCGGATTGGAAAGGCGGCCGTAAGGTAGCCGCAGCAGAAAGCGGGGCAGCGCCAAGCCGATGCGCCTAGCCTCCGGCAGTCGCCTCATCTCTCCCCATACAGGGTTCCCTGCTTCCCACTCTTCCATATGACGAAGGTCTTCCGGGTCCTTAACGCCCAGGATGGACGGGTCTGCCCCGGCGATCAATGGCGCCCCCGCCTGGTCTACGATCATGGCCAAGCGTGCCAGTAACTCAATCTCTTCAATCCAGGGTCGGAAGTAAAGGTCTGCTCCGAGTAAAGACCACGGTTCGCCTTGAACCGGTTGCTTGACGAGCAAACGGAACAGCTCGGTCGCGCGCAGATCGCTCGCCGCCGCCAGATCCGAAAAAATTTCCGCCTTGCTCACGTCCAATATGTTTATCTTGAGCTGGCGATCGGTTTCCGAATGGCGGACCAGCCAGTCGAGCGCGCGCCACGAACTCTCCAGGCTCTGCAGTAGGGGCTGGTGAAGGAACGCCCTCATCTGGCCTGCAATGGTCAGGTCCAGTTCGGCCAACAGCTTATCCTGTTCGGGATTCTTGTTGTTTTCCAGGTGCGGCGCGACTAAGTCGTGTACATAGGCCAACAGCGCATCCGCTGGCTTCCGCTTCGGAGCGTTCGCCGGGGCCGGCGAACCTCCTTCGACAATAGCGTCCAGCAAACTCCCCGTCAGAATGTCGCTCGATGCGCGTGCGGCTGGCGGCTCGGGTGCCCGCGCTAACCCACCCAGGATCTCATCCGTTGTGGCCTTAAACGTCGCCGGATTTGCCAACCGCTTCCGCATTTGCTTCAAAGCGTGGAAGAGCGGCTGGGTCTCCAGAATCCGATCCGGATGAAAATCTTCGAGCTCCTTAATGTCGATGTCTGCCGTCGCCCCGTTGGAGCCGAGCGGCAGGCGAAGCTGAACCTTCAGGCCCCGCATCGCACTATCGATTTCGTCGCGGTCAATAAAAACCGGTCTTCTGCCGGTTAACGGCTCCACGACTCCGCGACTCGTTCGTCCGGAAAAATCACCCAGTAAGAGAATGTGAAACGGAGCGTCCGGCTCTGGCCGAGCCGTCGTTTTACGCTGCGGATCAACGTCGATAAATACTTCTGCCATCGGAGTTTTCGGCATTGTGCTCCCGATTATACACGGGGGCGATGTAATATGACCCATGAACCATTTGCTGTGATGGAATTTTTTTTCCAATCACGCGCTTCGTTACGGGAGACCATGCCATCCATGTCCGCTGATTCCGTCCTTAGGCCGTTTTCGTCGATCGAACCTGCCGATATCGACCGCCTCCGTGCCCGTTTGATTCAGATGCAGTATCAGGAGCCGAGCTTCCATAAGGTACTGCCTTCCTTCATGCAGGGCGATCCCACTATTGGCGGGGCATTCCCCGTCTTGCAACACGTGAAGACTCCAGATCCGGGGTTAGGGACGTTGATCCGCCTCTTCGTCGGGGAGTTACCCGTGAATGAGGTAGCTTGCCGCACGGCGCTCGGAGACGCCCTGTTCGAAGCGCTCTTGACCGGTGACTTCCTTCTGCGATCGGAAACCGGCATCTCCTGCCCGTTCGCGTTAATCCCGATCAAAGACGTTTACATTGTCGCGGATCGAGCCCAAGGCAACTCGCCGGAACTTGTCAAACATATGGTCATGTCCGCCGGCCCCAGTTCCGCCACTCTCGCCAACGCCACCCCACGGAGACGCGTTCGCAAGGCCCTCGACATGGGCTGTGGCGGAGGCGTTCAGTCCCTCCAATTGGCAAGGCACGTGGATGAGGTCGTGGGCCTTGACATCAATCAACGGGCCCTGAGTTTTGCCCGGTTCGCGGCCCAACTCAACGGAGTTGCCAATGTCGACTTCCGTTACTCCGATTTCTTCTCTGCCGTCGAAGGACAAAAGTTCGACCTGATTGTTTCGAACCCACCTTTTGTTATCTCCCCGGAATCCACCTCCCAATACCGGGATGGAGGTCTGGGTGGAGATCGAGTGACGGAAACCGTCATTCGCAATGCCGGGTCCTACCTCGAAGAGGGTGGTATCAGCCTAACGGTTTGCGAATGGGCTTCGCTAACGGGCACCTCCGCCAACGAGCGGATGCGGCAGTGGTCCGCTGGCAATGGTTGTGACGTTTGGATCTCCTATGGCACTCCGGTCGAGCCAAGCCGATACGCTTTGACTTGGCTGCAGGGCGACCAACGGACCTTGTCTTTAGCCGAGTACTCTCGAAAGTATGATCGTTGGGTGGCTCACTACGAATCCCTGGGGATGGAATCGATGCAAACCGGACTCGTGGCCATGCGGAAACGAACCGGAGAAAATTGGTTCTACGCCGATGAGGCACCGGACCTGATGCGCGGCCAATGGGGCGCGACGTTGCTCCTGATGTTCGATCTCCTGGACAACATCAAAAACTCCTCGCTCGACGAACTGATCGATCAGCCTTACAAACTCGCCCCGCAAGCACGAATGCGCCATATCCTGGCCCAGGACGGCACCCGCTGGGGGCAAGTCAGCGCAGAACTACTTCTCGAAGAACCGTTAAACTATAGCGGACGCGTCGACCACCACGTCGCGGGGCTCTGCGCCCGCTGTGATGGCACAGTGACGATTCGCCAACTCCTGATCGAACTCGCTGCTTCGTTAGGGGTATCGTTTGAAAAGCTCCAGGGAGCCGTTATGCCGGTACTTTTCGGCCTCCTCTCTCGCGGATATTTGATCCCGGTGGCGCTCCTCCCTCCCTCCACCGAACAGGTCCCCGCGGCGTGAGTTTACCGCTCGCGGGCATCCGTATTCTAGACTTCACCCGCGCCGTCGCCGGCCCGTTCTGCACCATGCTCCTGGCCGATCTCGGTGCCGAGGTCTCGAAAATCGAAGAGCCCGGCGCGGGTGACGAAACCCGGCAGTGGGGCCCCCCGTTCTTTGAGGACGACAGCACCTACTTTCTTGGGCTGAATCGAAACAAAGACAGCTTCTTTCTCGATCTCAAAACCGACCGGCAACGCGTCTTGGACATGGCCGCCGCCGCCCACGTCGTCGTCGAAAACTTCCGCCCCGGCGTCATGGATCGCCTGGGCCTGGGTTACTCCGATCTCAGCGCCAGCAACCCGCAAATCATCTACGCCTCCGTCAGCGGCTTCGGTCCAGAGTCAACCCAGCCCGGCTACGACCTCATCATCCAAGCCCTCAGCGGCCTCATGCACACGAGTGCCGTACCCGGTTCCGAGCTAGGCAAAACCTCGTTCCCGGTCGCCGACATCATGGCGGCGATGTTCACTGGGCAAGCCATCCTGGCGGCCCTTGTCAGAAAGCAGAATACCGGCGAGGGGGCCCGGATTCACGTCTCCCTCTTCGAAAGTCTGCTGAGTGCGATGTCTCCCCTCACCTCGGCCGCCCTGCTCGCCGGAATCGACCCCCGCCCTGCCGGGCTCGGCCTCGCCAACATCGTCCCCTATCAAGTCTTTCGTTGCGCCGATGGTCACCTTGCCGTCGG
>Ga0163144_10009413_pt1 | contig 20990 bp, 19 predicted proteins | sample OliLak19BULKMAT1_FD_123175 | JGI IMG/M metagenome (GOLD analysis project Ga0163144, IMG submission 123175) | Freshwater microbial mat bacterial communities from Lake Vanda, McMurdo Dry Valleys, Antarctica - Oligotrophic Lake LV.19.BULKMAT1 | ecosystem: Environmental > Aquatic > Freshwater >... | reverse complement strand
GTTGTCGTGGGTGGAGCACGGTGCGGCCGACGGGACCATTCCTTCGGTGAAGCTCGGCCGCATGCGGCGCTTCCACCCTGAAGCGATCCGTGCGCTCGTGGTGCCTCCCACCACGCTCGGTGACGCCCGCCGATCGAGACGAAGAAGGACCTGACCATGGCAAGCACATACCGACGAGCGAGCGGCAAGTGGTCGATCCGGTTTCGCGACGAGCACGGCGACTGGAAGGCCCTCGTCACCACCGCGCGCACGAAGGCCGAGGCCGCGAAGCTCGCGTTCGAGATGGAACAGCGCTGCGAACGCGCACGGCTCGGCCTGGAGCCGACGCGCGCGAAGACATCGCCACTGCTCGGCGAGCTTGCGGGATGGTGGCTCGCCGAGCGCTCGATCCACCTTCGGTCGCACGCGACGAACACGAGCACGCTGCGCAAGCACCTGCTGACCGACCCGCTCGCGCCGAAGCGCGCACACGAGGTCACCAGCGCAGACGTGACCAACTGGCTCGCGACGAAGCAGACGACGCTCGCTGCGAAGACGGTGAACAACCTGCGGTCCTACATCCACTCGATCTATGTCGCCGCCCGCGAGGGTGGGCGCATCACGTGCCCGAATCCTGTCGAACAAGTGCGGCGCATGCGTGTGTCGCGAGCGGTGCACGATTTCCTGCGCCCCAAAAAGGCGTCCGCGGTCCTCGACGCGTTGCCGCCGCGATGGCGCAGGCTGTTCGCCACCGCGATCTACCAGGGCTTGCGCAAGGGTGAGCTGCTCGGACTGCGCAGAGCAGACGTCGATCTCCGCGAGCGGCTGCTCACCGTGGCGCGCTCGTACGACAACGAGACCACGAAGGGTGGACATGGCGACGTCATCCCCATCAACGAGGACTGCGTGCCGGTGCTCGCGGCCGCGCTCGCCGGCACGACCAGTGAGCTCGTCTTCCCGCGGCAGGGCGGCGGCATGCACTCGCACAACACGAAGCTCGACCTCGTCCTCAAGCGGGCGCTGTGCAAGGCGAAGCTCGTGCTCGCGTACGATCACCGGTGCCGCCGACGTGGTTGCGGGCATGCCGAGCGCCATACCGACGACGCCGCACGTCGGTGCCCGAGCTGCGCGATGAAGCTGTGGCCCGTGCCGATCCCGCGGAAGATCCGCTTCCACGACCTCCGCCACACCACGGCGACGCTGCTGCTCATGGGCGGGGCGAGTATGGCGGCCGTGCAGAAGGTCCTGCGGCACGCCGACCCGAGGCTCACGATGAACACGTACGGACACGTGACGGCCGAGTTCCTGCGCAACGAGATGAACCGCCTGCGGATCCCGGTCAGCGCGTCCTCGGTCGCGTCGACCGAGACCCGTGCGCTTGTTACCACCTTGCTACCGCGCTCGCGCACCACGAACCGCGCCCATCGCGATCTCCCCAAAAACGACTTCCAAACCCACCCCACCTCGGTGCGCCCGGAGGGATTCGAACCCCCGGCCCTCAGGTTCGAAGCCTGATGCTCTATCCAGCTGAGCTACGAGCGCGCGCCCGCACCCTACCAGCCTCGCAGCGCGCAGCAAACCCCTGATGCCGATCGCGCCGCAAAGCTTTCCGCGTGACGTCTTCGGGGTTGCAGTTGCGCACGAACCCGAAGCCGCAACAAAGTGACGCGCATGACCACGCCGGACCCGCGCTCCCTCCTCGTCCTCGCCTTCGATTCCAACCTGCAGGCGCACGAGGCGTTTCTCGCGATGAACCGCCTGCAGCAACAGGAGGTGGTCGTGCTGCACGACGCGGTGTTCATCGACAAGGACGCGGACGGTAAGACCAACGTCACCGAGACCGTCGATCCGCAGCCCGGCGAGAGCGCGATGCGCGGTGGCTTCTGGGGCGCACTGATCGGTACGCTCATCGCGGGTCCGATCGGCACGCTCGTCGGCGCGGCGACCAGCGCAGGTCTCGGCGCGCTCTCGGCGAAGCTCATCGACATCGGCATCCCCGACGCGACGGTGCGCGAGCTCGAGCAGGCAATCACGCCGGGAAGCTCGGCGCTCGCGCTGCTCGTCACGCACGTGAAGGAGGATGCACTCGAGCGCGAGCTGGCGCGCTTCGCCGGCGCGAAGCTGATCCGCAGCGATCTGCCGGTGGCGACGGTGGATCGACTGCGCGCGGCGCTGGCCGAGCGTGACGCAGTGGTGGGCTGACTCAGTGCCGCCGGTGCTCTTCGAACGGCACCCGCACCCGCCGATGCCAGTGCACGAGCGCCCCGACCAACCGCCGGCGCTCGCTCGCATCCATCGTCGTCGCAATGTCCCTGCGCTCGCCGGGATCCTTCACGAGATCGTAGATGTCGATCGTCCCCGTGCTCGGCGTGCGGATCACCTTGTACGGCCACAGCACCATGCCGTGCTGCGGGTCGTCCTCGGCCCGATGCTTCTCGAACATCACCGGCGGATGCGGCCCCGTCGGCGCTCCGCGTAGCCACGGTACCAGCGACACGCCGCGCAGCTGCGGATCCGCCGCCTCGCCGAGCAGATCCAAGATCGTCGGCACGAAGTCGATCGTCGACACCGGCTCCGCCACACGCCCCGGCCCGATCCCCGGCCCAATCCCCGGCCCGATCCCCGGCCCAATCCCCGGCCCGATCCCCGGCCCAATCCCCGGCCCCGAGAAGATGAACGGCACGCGCACGAGCTCATCGTGCAGGTTCGCGGAGTGATACAGCGACCCGTGATCCTCCTCGTGGTCGAGCCCCTCTCCGTGATCCGCGTGCAGCACGACCACCAGCTCGCGATCCGGTCGTCGCGCCGCGATGCCGTCGAGCAACCGACCGATGTGATGATCGACGAAGCGGATCTCGCCGTCGTACAGATCCTTGTACTCCGTGCCCCAGTCGGAGTAGCCGGGGTGCTCGACGTAGCGCGAGTGCGGATCGCCGTAGTACGCCCACATCATCAGCGGTCGATCGTCGGCGCCGCGCGCATCGAGCCACGCGAGCGCTTCGTCGGTGACGAAGTCGGCGCACGTCATGAACAGCGGCGGCCCGCGTACATCGATGCAGTCGGTCGACCAGTGGTCGAAGCCCTGACCGAGCCCGAAGCCGGGCCGCAGATAGCGGATCGAGTGGAACGCCGCCGTCGCGTAGCCGAGCGCCGACAAGCGCTCGCCGAACAGCGTCTCCGAGGGGTGGATGATCGGCCACTCCGCTGCGTTGCGATGGATCTCGGTGATGTACTTGCCCGTGAGCAACGGCGGGATCGAAAAACGCGTCGAGGGCCCGGTCGATCGCGCCTGCTCGAACACGACGCCGGTCTTCGCCCACGCGTCGATCCGCGGTGACGTCGCGCGCGCGTAGCCGTAGGTGCCGAGGTGATCGGCGCGCAGCGTGTCGACGGTGAGCAGCAAGATGTCCGGCCGGGTTGGCTTCGACCTCGAAGTCGCCGCGGGCGCCGCGAACAAGGCCTCGATCGCCGCCTCTTCCTCGACGGCGAGATCGGTGCCGTCGCAGTCTTGATCGACGCCATCACCCGCGACCTCCTCCGCGGACCAGTGTCGCGTTGCGTCGTCGTCGTCGCAGTCGCACGCGTCGCTGCACAGCCAGCGACCCGATCCGTCGCCATCCCCGTCGCCGACACTCACGACGCGCGCGAGCAGAGCCGCGCCGACGCGCGTGTGATCGGCGAGATGAACGAGCGCGGGGTCGTGCGAGCTCGTCGCGAACCATCCGACCAGCGCCGCGGGCACGAGCGCGAGCCCGACGATGCTCACGCGCGACACGATCGCGATCGCGGCACCGAGCACGGCGACCACGGGCAGCACGCCGAGTCGCGCATCGACGGTGAGCCAGTCGATCTCGCGATCGTGCATCGCGAGCGCGAGCGTCATCGCGGCGGCGATCGCGAGCGCGACACCGATCCACACCCGCGGACGAATGCGAGCGAGCCGCGGCCGCACGCGCGCGCCGATCAGCAGCACGAACGTGCCGAGCGCAGCACCACCGGGCCACGCGAGCAGCAGCTCGAGCAGCGCCGCGCCGATGCGCGCCGACGAATCACCCGCGTGCACCCACGTCGCATCGACGATCGCGAGTGCAGCAACACCGACGGTCGCCGCACCCGCGGCGGCCAGAGTCGGGCGTGGGCGCGCCGCAGGCATCGGATCCGGGAGTGTCGCCGGCAGGGGGCGCCGGTGCCAAGAAACCCGCTACTGGCACGCGCCGCAGTCGAGCTGCTCCACGTAGTCGACGTACACGTCGTCCCAGGCGTACGCGCAGCAGTACGGATCCGTCGCGCACACGCAGTCTTGCACCTCGACGTCGATGCAGCCCGCCGCATCCTCGCTAGCGACGCAGCAGTCGCCCGGCTCCGGCGCGATCGGCATGTCCTCGCACGCGGCTCCGCAGCCGCCGAACACCGCGACGTCGACGCACGCCTCGTCCCACATGTCCAAGCAGCAGAACTCGTCGGCCGCGCACACGCATGCCTCGAGCTCGGGATCCTCGCAGCCCGGCTGCATGTCCGCGGCGCAACACGGTGCGACGCCACCACCCGCGGTGCCGCTGCTCGACGACTCGACATCGTCGGGCGACAACGTCGAGCTCCCGTCGTACGAGCTCGACTCGCCCTCGGACGTCGTCTCGACCGCGTCGCCGAGATCGAGCGCGAGCATCGCGGTGTCGCCTTCGCCGCTCGAGCTCTCCGACGACGCCGACGTGCCCGAGGTCATCGTCGGCTTCGTCGCGTCCTCGGTCGTCCCGGTTTCGAGCGACGTGGTGCTACCCGTGCTCGTCGAAGTCGAGGCCGCGAGGTCGTCGGCACCTATCTGACCCACGACCTCGCACCCCGTGCCCAACCACCCGAACAACAGCCCGAACAACTGGCCGGACGCCAGCCCCACGCTCATCGAGACCGACGTGGCGCGTGCGCGGCCCTGCCACCTCGCATTTGTCATCGACGGTCCTGTTCCTTCCATGGTCCGCGCGCGCCAGTCCTTCGTCGATCGCTGCTCGCGCGGCACAGACGTCAGGTGTGCAGTGGGGATTTCCGGCGGCGGGCTGCTAGTATCGGTGCCATCAGCGCCCGCTCGCGCCGAAGGTGAACGACATGCACAACGATTCCCGCGCTCCTTCTCGTCGTCGCACTGCCGTTCGTTGGCCAGCTTCGTGGGGGGCAGGGCTCGCCTTGGTCGCGCTCTCGGCTGCGATCGCGGTCGATCACGGCGCGCTCGGCGTCGACGACGACGGGATCAGCGCCGAATCGATCACACCGGCGGTCGTCGCGGCCGCGGCTGCGGAGCTGTCGGCCAGCGACACCGCGTCGTGGACGACCGGCAACCTCGTGCTCGATCTCGTCGAGCCCGACGACGGCGAGGGCGGCTCCGAGTCGGAGATCGCGGCCTACGTGTTTGCCCTCGATGCGCTCGCGGGCGTCGAGGTCGAGCCCGCGGGCTTCTACAGCGAGGGCGAGCACCTGTTCCGCATCGCAGCGGACGCCGACGGTCGTGCAGAGCTCGAGCGCTTGCTCGACGATCCGCTCGTCGAGGGTGTCGAGCCCGAGGTCCTCTATGCGCTGCCGCAAGGCGCGATGGCGGCGACGCCCACCGACGGCGATCACGAGATCGACAAGCCCGGTCGCATGCCGGTCGACGATCCGATGTTCAAGCTGCAGTGGCACATGGAACAGATCCACGCGCCCGAGGCGTGGACGACGACGCGCGGTGAAGGTGCGATCGTCGCGGTGATCGACACCGGCGTCGCGTGGAAGACGGCGAGCGGCGTCAAGGCGCTGCCCGACATGAACGGCACCGAGTTCGTCGCCGGCGAGAGCTTCATCGCCGGCCTGCCCGAAGGGCTCGACGATCACGCGCACGGCAGTCACGTCGCCGGCACCATCGCGCAGACCACCAACAACGGAATCGGCGTCACCGGTGTCGCGCACGGGGCGAAGATCATGCCGCTCAAGGTGCTGTCGAAGGACGGGCGCGGCTCGGTGCCCGGCATCGCGAACGCGATCCGCTACGCGGCCGATCACGGCGCACACGTCATCAACATGAGCCTCGGTGGTCCGATGCCGTCGCGCGTGCTGGCGAAGGCGATCGAGTACGCGCACAGCAAGGGCGTCACCACGGTGTGCGCGGCCGGCAACGAGCACCGCAGTCGCGTCGGTTATCCGGCGGCGAACAAGTACGCCGTCGCCGTCTCGGCGACCGACTTCGGTCGCGAGCTGACCTTCTACAGCAATTGGGGCAAGGACATCGACGTCGCTGCACCCGGTGGCGACACGCGCAGCGATCGCAACGGCGATGGCCAGCCCGACGGCGTTCTGCAGAACACGATTCGCATCGGTCAGCCGCTCGAGAACGACTATCTGTGGTTCCAGGGCACGTCGATGGCGTCGCCGCATGCGGCCGGCGTCGCTGCGCTCATCGTGGCGTCGGGCGTCACCAACCCGACCGAGGTCGAGAAGGTGATGAAGGCGACCGCCGTGCATCCGCGCGATGTGAAGTGGGACGAGAAGTTCGGCGCGGGCATCATCGATGCGCGTGCGGCCGTGTCCGCGGCGCACGAGGGCTACGCGCCCGAGCGCGCGGGGCTCATGGGTCTGCTCGTGCTCGCGAGCTTGTCGGCGCTCGGCATTGCGGCGACGGGTCGCGCGCGCTGGCTCGGTGCGCTCGGCGTGCTCGGTGGTGCTGCGCTCACCTCGGGTGCTCTCGGACTGGGCCTGGGTTGGGCACCGCTCGCGTACGGTGTCGCAGGTGCGGGTGCATCGCTCGGCACGCTCGTAGGCTTCGGCTCGCCGCTCGTGATGTCCGCTGCGCTGCCGCTGCTCGCCACCGTGCTCTTGCTCGGTGTCCGCGGTGCACGACCGGTGCTCGTCGGGCTCTCGCTCGGCACCGCAGCGGTGCTGCTCCACGGTGCGCTCGTGCTGCCGACGCTGCTCACCGGTCTGCCCGGTGGTGAGCTCATCGATCGCGCGTGGCTGGCCGGCAACGCGGTGCTCGCGTTCGCGCTGGCGCGGCGCATCGGCGCACCACGCGGCTGAGCCTGCCGTCGCCGCCGGGTCCCCGCAAAAACCGCGGATCTTCGCCCTGGAGGCATCCCGAACGGACCCCCTTGCAAGGGCGGTCCGACCACGTTACATGATCCATGGTTTTGAAAATCACTTTCAAAATCGCTCCACGGTCATGATCATCTGCCTCTGCAAAGCCGTCTCGAGCCGCACCATCTTGTCCGAGATCCGTCGCGGCAACGGCACGGTGAAGGGCATCGCGCAGGCATGTCAGGCCGGCACTGGATGCGGCGCGTGCGTGCAGCAGATCCGCGAGCTGATCGCAGGTCATGGCTGCCAGTCGCGCGGTCAGTCCGACGTGCCGGTCCCCCGTTGATGCCCACCTCAAGCCCACCTCGAGTGGGTCGACGTTGAGGACGAAATCCGTTTTCGATCGCGATGCGTGGTGCATCGCCGATGTCGATCACGGCGCGGAAAAACCTGCGAGTCGTCGCGAGCAGGCGTGCGCGCCGATCATGCTACCGTGCGAGGTGCCATGAAGGGCAGCGCTACCGTCATCGACACGCTCAACGACGTGCTCACCGCAGAGCTCACCGCGGTGAACCAATATTTCATCCACGCGAAGATGTGCAAAAACTGGGGGCTCACTCGGCTCGCGAAGCACATCCGCGAAGAATCGATCGACGAGATGAAGCATGCGGACGAGCTCATCGAGCGGATCCTGTTCCTCGACGGCGTGCCGAACGTGCAGCGCATCGGCAAGGTCAGCGTCGGCGAGAACGTGCCCGAGCAGCTCGATCTCGATCTGAAGATGGAGTACGAGGCCGTCGAGCGCTTCCGCAAGGGCGTGCGCACCTGCCGTGACGAAGGCGATGTGACCAGCGCCGACATCCTCGAGAAGATGCTCGCGTCCGAGGAGAACCACGTCGACTGGCTCGAGACGCAGATCCAGCTCATCGACCAGATCGGCGTCAAGCACTACCTCGCGCAGCAGCTCCACGACTGACGGGCCATGACCGCGGTCACGCCGCTCTGGGCCGAGGAGCTCGACGTGCTCACGCGGTTGCGCGAGCGGATGGTCGGGCACAGCGAGCAGACGCGGATCGTGGGTCGGTACCGGATCACGCATCCGAATGCCGCGACGAGCACCTTCGCCCGCGCCCGCGAGGAGCTGACGGCTGCGCGCGAAGCGGGACAGCACGGTCTGCGCATCTGGGCCGCAGCCCAGCGGTGACCTGTCATGCGCGAGCGATCGCCGCCAGTGCCAGCCCTTCGTAGAGCGCATACGCGGCGAGCAAGCACGTCACGTCGGCGTGATCGAGCATAGGCGTCACCTCCACGACATCACACCCGCACAAGCGGACACCCGCGAGGCCACGGAGCAAGCCGAGCAGCTCGCGCGACGTCATCCCACCCGGCACGGGCGTGCCGGTGCCCGGAGCGTACGCCGGATCGACGGCGTCGATGTCGATCGACAGGTACACGGGTGTGTCGCCGACCACCTCGACGATGCGCTTCGCAATCGTGGCCGGTCCCGCCTGCGCGAGATCGTCGGCGAGCACCCGCATGCCTCCGACCGCCGCCGGCACCTCGCCGTCACTCTCGCCGCCCCACGGCCCGCGCAGCCCGATCTGCAGCAGCCGACCCGGCGCGATGAGGCCCTCTTCGACCGCGTTGCGAATCGGCGTGCCGTGGTGGAAGTTCTCGCCCCAGTTCTCCGCGGTGCTGCAGTCGAAGTGCGCGTCGATGTGCACGAGCGCTACGGGGCCGTGACGTTCGGCGAGGGCCCGCAACACCGGCAGAGTCACGCTGTGATCGCCGCCGATGATGAACGGCGTCGAGCCGGCGTCGAGCACCGCAGCGACCTCGGCGTGGACGAGCTCGCGCATCGCCGCGGCGTTGAACGGCGGCGCCATGACGTTGCCGCAGTCGACCGCGCGCAGCTTCTTGAAGACATCGAGCCGATGCGTCGGGTGGTAGCCGGGCACGAGCGCACTCACCCGCCGCACGTGGTACGGCGCGAGCCTGGCACCGGAGCGATACGTCGTGCCGCCGTCGTACGGCACGCCGATGAGCGCCGCGTCACAGCCCTGATACCGTTCGCGCGCACTGAGTCCTTCGCCAGCCGAAGGTAGGCGGAAAAAGGGCGTGAGGCCGTGACGCACATAGCTCTCGAACGGCTGCTGCTGCATGGGGGGAGGCTCGATGGATCACGTTGCAGCCGTGGGGCATGAATGCGGCAGCGACGTGAACTCCGGCGTCGGCCGGCGGTCGTGATCGAGTTGTCGCTTGGACGGCTTCTTCCCGTCGCCGATCCTCGACAACATCGAGGACGGAGCGATCCACCGAAGGAGGCAGCCCGCGATGTCCGACTACTCCGTCCGCAACCTCTGCAGCGACGACTTTGCGTCGATCAACGCACTCGAGCACCGCATCTTCGGCGACGAGCCGCCGGGCGTGCTCGGGCCGTACTACGTCCGCCTGTGCTGCGACGTCTATGCGTCGACGTGCTTCGTCGCGCTGCATCGCGGCGAGCCGGTCGGCTACATCCTCTGCTTCACCCGCGGTCGCGAGGCCCACTGCACGACACTCGCCGTCGTGAGCGAGTACCAGGGCACTCGCGTCGTCGCGCTGCTGCTGCGCGCGTTCGTGCAGGCCATCGTCGACGAGGTCGACGAGTGTTGGTTCACCGTCACGCCCGACAACGCCGCGGCCCGGGCACTGCATGCGACCCTCGGCGCCCGCGAGGTCGCATCGTTTCTCGACTACTACGGTCCCGGGGATCGACGCATCCTGTCGTGCATCGACGCGGCGCGATTCGACGCGCTGCGCAGCCGCTATCAACGCCTCGGACTGGTCGGTCCCCGCCCGTTCGTGCACGGCGGACTGGAGGCGGTGTCGTGAGCGTGCCCGGTCTCATCTCCGCGCGGCCGGCCGCCTGGCTCCGCGCGCCGCAGCGAACCGCAGCGGCGCTGGCACGCGCCGGTCGCCGGCTGTCGCAATCGTCGTCGTTGCTGTGGGACGCGGTGCTCGACGGGCGGCTCGGCGAGCGCACCCATCACGCGTGTGCACAGCGAGCGGCGTGGCTAGCCCAGAGCCTGGTGGCGATCCACGGCGTGCACATCGAGCGCAACGGTCAGATCCCCAGCGGGCCGGTCGTGCTCGTCGCGAACCACGTCGGCTACTTCGATCCGATGGTGCTGCTCTCGCTGGTGCCGGCAATGCCGATCGCGAAGCGTGAGATCGGCGAGTGGCCAGTGCTCGGCGGGTCGCTCGCAGCGCTCGGGGTGACACTCGTGCGCCGCGGTGATCCCTACGACGGCGCGCGTGCACTGCGTAGCGCGATGGCTGCGCTCGAGGCCGGCGTGTCCGTGCTCGTATTCCCCGAGGGCACGACGACCCACGGTGACTCGGTGCTGCCGCTGCGGCGCGGCATCTTCGGCATTGCCTCGCGCGTCGGCGTGCCGGTGGTACCGGTCGTGCTGCGCTACGAGGGCCGCGATGCGTCGTGGGTCGGCGACGAGTGGTTTCTGCCGCACTACGCCCGGAGCCTCGGCCGCGCCGAGCTACGCGTACGCGTGACGTTCGGCGAGCCGATCGTCGCGCTTCAAGAGCCGCGAGCCTACGCGCATGACGTGCAGCGTCGCATGATCGCGATGCTCGAGCGCGTCTCACCGGCGCGAATCGCCCGCGCGGCATGACGCGCTGATCAATCGCTGCGCGCGAAGAACCAGATCGGCTGCGACTCACCCTCGCTGATCGTGAGCATGCCGTCGGGCGCGAGTGCGAGCGTCTTGCCTTGGATGTCGTCTGCGGTCGGCAACGGGCACGGATCGGTCGCGAACGCCTCGGCGAGCGTCGCTCCGGTCGCGCGCCGCCATGCGAACGCACTGTCATAAGTACGTACGGCTGCGATCAGTTCGAGGCCGATCTGCTGTGCAAGCTGACGGCCGGCGATCCGTCGAGCACGGCGACGAGCTTCGATCTCGCGTACACGATCGCCGCGCCCGGGTTCGCGTGCCCGAACTTCGGCGTGGACATGGGCGCGCTGCCGGAGCTCGGCGTGAATCAGACGGTCTTGTACCAGGACTTCAACCTCGCGCAGACGCACGGCAACGGCGTCGTCGTCGTCAATCCGACCTACACCTGATCGATCGGCCAGCGCCGCGGCTGCTACAGTCGCGCGAATGAACCGTGCGCTCGCTCCCCTGCTCGTGCTCGCTCTGGCATGCGACTCGAAGTCCGAGCCGCCGCCGAACGCCCCAGCCCCGTCGGGTCCCGCGGCGCTCGCAGCAGCGCTCGCGCCGTCGCCGACGTTCACGGGCGCGATCACACTGTCGGACGCGATCCCGGCCGACGCGTTCGCGGTCGCGGTCGTGCGATTGCCGGGCTCGTGGCTCGAGACGATGAAGGGCTTCGATCCCCTGGGCAGCGGCGCCGACGACTACGACCTGCTGCGCAAGGATCTCGACGAGGTCACGCAGGCGCGCCTCGGCATCGCGCTCGGTGACGTGAGCGGCGCCTCCGCGTTTGCGATCGACGACGAGACGTTCGCCGCGGTGCTCGACGGTGTGAGCGGCACACCGCGCGGCAAGGCCGACGCGAACGGTATCGTCGTCCTGGATGGCTTCCCCGACGTTCATGCGGTGATGATCGGCAAGCAGCTCGTCGTCGGCTCGCCGAAGGCGGTCGCCGCCGCGCACGCCGCGAGCACCGACGCGAGTAAGCGACTGTCGAGCAACGCCGCCATCACCGGATGGATCACCGCGAACACCGACGGCGCCGCTGCGGTGGTCGCCGTCGACGTGAGGCGCGCGCCGCAGAAGCTGGTTCGCGGCATCCACGGCGTCGAGCGTGGCTTCGCGGTGCTCGGCGCAAAGCGCTTCGCGGTCGCCATCGAGGGCGATCCGACCGTGATCGCCGGCTTCGCGAAGCAGGCCGACATCCTCATCAAGGGCGGCATCGACGCGATGAAGCAGCTCGAGGCGCAGATGCGCGCGAGCGACGACACGCTCACCGCGATCGGTGCGACGTTCGCTGCGCATCAGCTCCGCCGCGTCGAGAAGCTCGCGAAGCCGGTCGTCGACGGCAAGCGCCTCGGCCTCGAGATCGCCCTCGAGACTCAGCACGCGACGTCGCTCGTCGCGATGGCAGGTATCGGCGCCGCGATCGCGATCCCGGCGTTCACGAAGTACATGCGCCGCAGCAAGACGAGCGAGGCGCGCGTGCAGATCGCGAAGATGTTCGACGCGGCGGCGGCGTACTTCAACGAGGAGCGAGTGTCGCCACCCGGCGTCGCGTCGCTCGCCACCCACGGGTGCCCGAACGACGGACGTGCGAGCGGCACCGCTGGCATCACGCCACCACTGTCGGTCGACTGCGGCGAGGGCCCTGGTGGGCGCTGTGTGCCGAAGATCGGCGGCGGCTCGGATCCCGGCGACTACGACATGCGCCTGTGGCTCGAGAATCCGGTGTGGAGCGGCCTCGACTTCCAGATGGAGCAGGGCCACGCGTTCCACTACGACTTCAAGTGGACGAACAGCGGTACCGGCTTCGGCAGCTGTCAGTTCACCGCGCAAGCGTTCGGCGATCTCGACGGCGACGGCGTGTGGTCGACGTACGAGCGCTCGGGTGCTGCCGACGAGATCGGCGTGAACGGGGCGGCAGGGCTGTACATCGACCAAGAGGTCGAGTGACGCCGCGTCATTCGTCGTCGGGATCTTCGTCCGCGCAGCGATCCGCGCAGTCGGCATAGCAGTCGCTGCGCGCGGGATCGTCCGTGCCGAACGTGTTGTCGCAATCGATCTCGCAGCTGGCGGGATCGCACTCCGTGCACGACGCCGTCGCGCCCGCGGTGGCGAGCACGGCGACGGCGACGATCCAGCGCAGCGTGTTCATCGCCGCCGGCACTAGTCGAGCCGCACGTAGACGTGGTCGATCGGCTGGCCCTCGATGCCCTTGTTCGGCGCAGCGATCCAGTTCGCGAACTTCCCCGGCTCGTAGCACGGCTTCATGATCGACAGCAGGTACGCGTTGTCCTCGGGGATGAGCAGCCACTTCGGCGTCGAGGCGTCGTACTCGGCCTGCGAGATCGGGTTGCCCTGCGGATCGAAGCGGTGCTCCGCGTAGAGGCCCTGGTGGCGATGAAATCGCCGGTTCGGCAGCGACAGGCGCGTCGGTGAGCCCGCCGCCTCGAGCGTGCGGTTCCACTTGCGCAGCGCTCGCTCGCAGTCGGCGATGTACGCGTCGCGCAGTACCTCGTTCATCGCGTTGCGCAGCGGCACGTCCTGCTCGACCACCTTGCCGCCCTCGATCACGGGCACCCGGTACGTGCCCTCGATCGCGCGGTGATCCGTGTACTGCTCCTCGCGGTAGCGACCCTTGAGGCCGGTCGCGAAGAACGTCGATGCGTTGCTCGAGATCTCGCCGCCGAACAGATCGAGGCTGTACGAGAACCAGTAGTTGATCGTGCGCTGGATCAGATCGAAGTCGATGCCGCCTTGGTTGCGGATGTCGCCGTTCGGATCCTGGCGCTGCAGCTCGGCCGAGCGCTTGATGATCCGATCCATGCCGGTCTCGCCGACGAAGAGGTGGTGCGCCTCCTCGGTGAGCATGAACTGGGTCGTGCGCGCGAGCGGATCGAAGCCGCTCTCCGACAGCGCGGCGAGCTGATACTTGCCGTCGCGATCGGTGAACATCGTGAACGCGAAGAACGACAGCCAGTGATCGCACGGCTGGTTGAACGCGCCCAAGATCCGCGGCTTGTCGGGATCGCCGCTGCGCCGGTTGAGCAGCTCGTCGGCCTCGTCGCGACCGTCGCGGCCGAAGTACTTGTGCAGTAGGTAGACCATCGCCCACAGGTGACGGCCCTCTTCGACGTTCACCTGGAACAGGTTGCGCAGGTCGTACAGGCTCGGTGCGATGTGGCCGAGCAGCCGCTGCTGCTCGACGCTCGCCGGCTCGGTGTCGGCCTGCGTGACGATGATGCGTCGCAACGTGTTGCGATGCTCGCCGGGGACCTCGGTCCACGCCGGCGCGCCGGCATCGTCACCGCACTTGATGACCGCCTGCTCTTCGTTCGGATCGAGGAAGATGCCCCAGCGATAGTCGGGCATCTTCACGTAGTCGTAGTGCGCCCAGCCGCCGGGATCGACGGACACCGCGGTGCGCAGGAACACGGGCTTGTCCGCGAAGTCGGACGGACCCATGTCGCGCCACCACTCGAGGTACTGCGGCAGCCAGGTCTCGAGCGCGCGCTGGAGCTTCACGTCGTCGGACAATCCGACGTTGTTGGGGATCTTACCGTTGAGGTCGACGGAGGGAGTCGTCATGTTGGCTCGTGTTCGCTACTGAGTTCGCCGGTCTGTGGTCGAGGACAGAAAAGGAGCGAAGCGATGGAAAGGGAGAGGCTCCGCGACGGCTGTGCCGGCGTCGAAGGGGGAAGCGGACCGCTTCCCCTGCAAGTCAAACGCGTTGCCAGTCGAAATGCGGTCTTTCCGGGCGACCGTACAGTGTGAGTGCTCCCGCAGGACCCGTCGCGTTCGGGCGGATGAAGATCCAGTTCTGCCACGCGGACAGCCGCGCGTAGATCTTGCTGTCGGGCGTCTCGGGACCGGGGAAGCGCAGGTTCTGTTCCATGCCGGTGAGCGCGTCGGGCGACATGCTCGCGCGCTCTTCGATCGCGATGCGCGTGTCGTCGTCCCAGTCGATGTGGTCGAGGCGCACGGTGACGAGGCCCGCCTCGTCGGCTGCTTCGGCGCCGAGCGCTTCGCGCTTGCCGACGAGCGCCTCGACGAGCGCGGGCTCGCCGTACAGGTGCGTCTGCAGCCGCGTGAGCGTCGTGTGCATCGGCAGGCCGCCCTCGTTGAGGTCGGACAGCGCGACGGTCACGTCGCCCGCCTCGAGCATGTAGAAGCGATCCGACGCGAGCGCGAGCTCGAGCAGGCAGCCTGCGAACGCGGTGCCGGCGTCGCCGTGCGCGAAGAACGAGCGGCTGGTGTTGTCGAAGCGACGCAGCACGCGGGCCATGTGCAAGAGCACCTCGCGCCCGTACCAGTGCTCGCGCGCCTTCACGAGCGCGGCGTCGTGCGCCTGGATCGCCGAGGTGTCGCCGGTCGCACGCACGACGACGAGGCCGACCTTCATATGGTTGAGGCGCAGGTGCAGCAGCGCGTCGTCGAGCTCGCGCCAGGCACGGAGGCTCCACAGATCCGAGCCGGCCGCGCGCATCGCTTCGCCACCTTGCTCGACCACGCGCACGTCGTCCTTGCTCGGTCCCGCGATCGTCAGCTTCGCGACGCGCGTCGTGTCGTCCCACTCGAGCGCGACGTGGCGGTACTTGCGACCGTTGGGCCCGACCTCGGGCGCGAGCTTGCCGAGCACGACACCTTCACGTGTGCCCGGAGCGAGGTTCTCGCTCGCACGTTTGTGCACCGCGGCGACGCGCTCCTTCACCTTCTCGTCGAACTTCGAGCGCGGGAACACGGCGTCCACGAGGTTCCACTGCACGGCCTTTTTGCCGCGGATGCCCTCGGCCGTCGTCGAGAAGACGTCGGCGGGTCGCGACGAACCTTGCGCTTGTCGACCAGCCGCGTGAGCCCGCCGGTGCCGGGCAGCACACCGAGCAGCGGCACCTCGGGCAGGCTGACCGCCGAGTTGCCGTCGTCCTGCAGATAGATCTCCTGGCACGCCATCGCGAGCTCGTAGCCGCCGCCAGCGGTCGTGCCGTTGCACGCGGCGACCCACACCTGGTGACTCGACGCGGTCGCGTCCTCGATCTCGCAGCGCGTCTCATTGGTGAACTTGCAAAAGTTCACCTTCCACGCGTGCGTCGACGCGCCGAGCATGTGGATGTTCGCGCCCGCGCAGAACACTCGATCGTTGCCGCTGGTGAGCACCACGACGCGGACCTCGGGATGCTCGAACCGCATGCGTCGCACGACGTCGGCGAGCTCGATGTCGACGCCGAGATCGTACGAGTTGAGCTTGAGCTCGTAGCCCTCGCGCAGCGGTGCGTCGGCGTCGACGTTCATCGCGACCTTCGCGACCGGACCGTCGTAGGTGACGTTCCAGTGGTGGTAAGCGCGCGGGTCCACCTCGAACTCGACCAAAGCCGGGGTTGGGGCGGGGACCGAATCGTGGGCGACGTCCTGCATTCCGAGATCGAAGTTAGCAAACGAGGTGTGGTCGAGACCGTGCGTCAACCGTGCGTCGCGCCTCGATCCGGCGGTTTTTCGTGGTGCGGAGCCACACGGCCCAACGCCGTGTGGCGACGCACGGAAATTGTGTTCGAGCGGAGCGCGCATCGGTGTTATGCACGAAGGTGGAGTTCACTGCCGATGCGCCGTTCTCGATCCTCTACGCTCGCGTTGTCCTCGATTGCTGCAGCCGCGTCACTGATGGGCGCGTGCCACGAGGGTGACGGAACTGCATCGGAGCTGCTCTCGCGCGGGGGCCTCACGGCGCCGTCGGTCGAGGGCAAGTTCGAGATGCGCATCGCGTCGATGGACGACGGCAACGGTCTCACCTGGGCGCGGCGCAGCTACCACGTGCGCACGCCCGACGGTGTGAAGGATCTCATCACCGACGAGCACTTCGATCTCGACTACGGCACCTACGTGCGCGCGTGGGGCGAGCACGAGGACGGCTACGCGTTCTCCCTCGACGAGCTCGAGGTGCTCGCGCCGCCGCCGGTGGCGCTGATCGATCCCGAGCCGTACGAGTACCGGCGCATCGCGACGGTGCTGGTGTTCTGGAACCAGGAGGAGATCAGCAACGCGGCGGCGAAGGACTCGATGTTCATCGCCGACAATTCCACGAACGTGTTCTACGGCGAGAACTCGTACGGCAAGGAGACGATCGCAGGCGACGTGTTCGGCCCCTACCAGATCGACGATCCCGGCGCGTGCAACCCGAGCCTCATCGCCGATCGCGGCATGCAGCGCTTCATCGAAGAGGGCCACGATCCCGACGAGTACTACCAGTTCATGTGGCACTTCCCGGGGCTCGGCGACTGCGGCTTCGGTGGCCTCGCGTCGGTCGGCAGCGTCGAGTTCCCCGCGCAGGACAGCTGGTATAACGGCAACTTCGGCTGCGTCGTGCGTGCGCAGGAGATCGGCCACAACTACGGCATGGGCCACTCGCACTCGTACGACTGCCCCAACGGCGTCGTCGTGCCGGCGGGCGAAGAATGCGAGCACGTCGAGTACGGCGACCCGTTCGATCCGATGGGCAGCGGCTGTCGCCACATGAACGTCACGCAGAAGGCGTACATGGGCTGGCTCGAGGGCTGCAACATCGTCACCACGGAAGCGAGCGGCACGTTCAACCTGTTGCCGACCGAGCTGCCGTGCAACGGCACGCAGGCGCTGCGCTTCCCTGCAGGTGACGGGCGCTGGTGGTACCTCGAGTATCGCCAGTCGTATGGCGTCGATGCCGGCTTCGACTCGGTCCTCGTGCATCTGTCGAACACGCACGAGCCGGGGCCGAGCCCGTACATCATCGAGGCTGGTCAGGACGGCTACGAGATGGTCGCGGGCGATGTCTTCACCGATCCGAACGGCACCGCATCGTTCGAGGTCGTCGACATGCTCGCCACCCACGCCGTGATCGAGGTGACGCTGCCCGGTGGCACCGGCGAGCCGACGTGCGACGACGGCAGCGCGCCGGAGATGGCCGGTGGCAACGTCGGCTCGCTCGAGTGCGACGACGAGCCGTTCCCGCTCGACATCGCGCCGCCGACGGTCGTGATCACGTATCCCGAGGATGGCCAGCAGTTCCCGACGGGTGCCGACTTCACGATCACCGCAGAGGCGATGGATGATCGCTACGTCACCGAGGCCGAGCTGTATCTGCAGATCATCGGCACCGACGACATGGCGCAGCCGCTGTTCAAGCTGTTCGATCCTCCCTACGAGTACGACGTGACGAACATCCCCGAGGGTGAGTACCTGTTCGGTTTCGTCGTGCGCGACGGGCCGAACGAGGGGGTCAGCGCGCCGGTGACGATCCGCGTCGGCGATTTTCCCGCCGATACCAGTGGCGGCAACGACTCCGGCGACGAGTCCACGTCCGATGTCGATCCGACCGACGCCGACAGCGGCGACAGCAACGACGACGACGAGGCCGATACCGGCCAGGACGAGAGCAGCAGCGACGGCGTGAACCAATCACCGAAGGCCGAGGGCTGCGCGTGCGACGTCGATCGCGGCGCCGGACCCATCGGATGGGGATTCGGTTTCACGCTGCTCGGTGTCGCGATCGGCTGGCGCTCACGCCGGCGTTCCTGACAAAACCCGGAAGGGGCGCTCAACGCGTCTCCACCTCCGTCGGAATCGGTGATATCCACGAGGTGGAGCACGCGCACCAATGCCCCGCTTTCGGACACCGACGGTCACGATTCCACTTTTCATCGCATTGCTCGCCGCGTGTCACGAGGGCGAGAGCCCTGCGGAGGCGCTGCTGCGTGGCGGTCTGACGGCGCCTTCGATCGAGGGCAAGTTCGAGATGCGCATCGCGTCGATGGACGACGGCACCGCGCGCCGCTCGTACCACGTGCGTACGCCCGACGGCACCAAGGACCTCGTCACCGACGAGGCGATCGACCTGCCGTACAACACGTACGTCCGCGCGTGGGGTGAGCACGAGGACGAGTATTCGTTCGCGCTCGACGAGCTCGAGGTGCTCGCTCCACCGCCGGTGCCGCTCATCGATCCCGAGCCGTACCCGTATCGCCGCATCGCGACAGTGCTCGTGTTCTGGAATCAGATCGGGTTGCAGAACAACCAGGCGAAGGACGACATGTTCATCGCGCCGGATTCCACGAACGTCTTCTATGGCGAGAACTCGTATGGCAAGGAGACGATCGCGGGCGATGTGTTCGGCCCGTACCAGATCGACGATCCCGGCCAGTGCAACCCTGGCTTCATCGCCGACCGCGGCATGGAGCAGTTCATCGAGAACGGCCACGACCCGGCCGAGTTCCGCCAGTTCATGTGGCACTTCCCACAGATGAGCGACTGCGGCTTCGGTGGTCTCGCGTCGGTCGGCAGCGTCGCCGACCCGGCCCGCGACAGCTGGTACAACGGCAACTTCCAGTGCGTCGTGCGTGCGCAGGAGATCGGCCACAACTACGGCATGGGCCACTCGCACTCGTGGGACTGCCCGTTCGGCACGCTCTTGCCGACCGGCGACATCGACTGCGAGCACGTCGAGTACGGCGATCCGCACGACCCGATGGGCGGAGGCTGCGATCACATGAACGTGGCCCAAAAGGCGTACATGGGCTGGCTCGAGGAGTGCAACGTCGTCACGACGACATCGAGCGGCACGTTCAACGTCCTGCCGACCGAGCTGCCGTGTAACGGTACGCAGGCGCTGCGCTTCTCTTCGGGAGACGACCGCTTCTACTACGTCGAGTATCGCCGCCCGCTCGGCGTCGACGAGGGCTACGAGGGCGTGCTGCTGCACGAGTCGAGCGATCACGACTACTCGCCGTCGCCCTACATCCTCGAGGCCGCGACCGACGAGGACGGTGGCACGTCGTACTTCATGCTGCCCGGTGACAGCTTCACCGACCCCGAGGACGACGTGTCGTTCACGGTCGTCGAGATGCTCGACACGCACGCGGTGATCGAGGTGACGTTCCCCGGTGGTGGCGGCGGCGAGCCGACCTGTCAGGGCGGCGGTGCGCCGGGGATGGCCGCAGGTGCGGTCGGCTCGCTCGAGTGCGACGACGAGCCGTTCCCGCTCGACGTCAGCCCGCCGACGGTCGTGATCACGTATCCCGAGGACGGAGCAGTCTTCGACATCGGCTCCGACTTCACGATCACCGCCGAGGCGATGGACGATCGCTACGTCACCGAGGCCGAGCTGTATCTGCAGATCATCGGCACGGACGACGCGCCGCTGCCGCTGTTCAAGCTGTTCGATGCGCCGTACGAGTACGACGTCACCAACATCCCCGAGGGCGAGTACCTGTTCGGGTTCGTGGTACGCGACGGGCCTAACCAGGGGGTGAGCGAGCCGGTCGTCGTCGAGGTCCGCGAGATCGAGGACGCCGATACGTCGGGCTCGGGCACGTCGCCCGAGGAGACGTCGGCCGGCGACGAGCCGGAGCCCGAGACCACCGATGCCAGCGACGACGAGAGCTCGTCGTCGGGCCCGGGGCAGGACTCTCCGACCGCGTCAGGGTGCGGTTGCGACGTCGACGACAATCGCGATCGCAGCGGTCTCGCATTCGCGGGGCTGGTCGTGATCGGTGCGTTCGCGCGACGCCGTCGTCGCTGAGCGACGTCGCGGTCCAGCGACAGCGAGCTGTGACGGGCTTCAGCCCTCGCAGGCCAGCGGCACCATCGGCAAGAAGTCGGCGGTGTGGTCCACCCAGCCTTCGCCCTCGACGGCGACGGTGCCGCTCTCACCGGCGTGCTCGCCGATGATGAAGGTGACATCGAGCGGGATGCCGGCGTCCGCGTAGGCGTCGATGTCCGACGTCGCGTTGCCGTACGCGTAGTCGAAACGCCAGCCGTCCGCTTGCAGCGCCGCGATCGCCTCGGCCTTGTACGTGCGCGCCGTCTCGCCGAACACGAGCACCTCCGACAGCACGATTTCCGTCGTCTCCTCGCCCGTCGGGAAGCCGTGTTCCATCAGCCAGCGCTCGGTCAGCTCGCGCGACATCTCGCCGTTGTCCTCGGCCACGAGGCTCTCCGCGCGCGCGGTGAGATACATGATGCGATAGCCGAGGTCCGCGTAGGCGGTGATCATCTCGGCGCCGCCTTCGCGCTCGACCGGATCATACGTCGAGTCGCCGAGCTGCATCACGAACTCCGCGTCGGAGATCGTGAGCGTCTCGTCGATGTCGGTGACGATCGCGGGCAGCTCACTGACGCAGAGCCCGCCGGTGGTCGTGTCGACGCCGCTGTCGGAGCTCGACGTGTCGGCGGTCGTCGTCGTGGACGACGTCGGCGGCTCGGTCGTCGACGCGCTCGAGCTCGCGGTGTCGGTGTCGG
>Ga0163144_10009412_pt1 | contig 20991 bp, 27 predicted proteins | sample OliLak19BULKMAT1_FD_123175 | JGI IMG/M metagenome (GOLD analysis project Ga0163144, IMG submission 123175) | Freshwater microbial mat bacterial communities from Lake Vanda, McMurdo Dry Valleys, Antarctica - Oligotrophic Lake LV.19.BULKMAT1 | ecosystem: Environmental > Aquatic > Freshwater >... | reverse complement strand
TGAGGACAAAAAGCCTATCCACGATAATCAACTTTCGTATTCCGCTTGGATGGCGCTAGCTTTTCACCTTTTTTTATCCGTGTAGCCATTCCATTCTTTAAGAGAAGGGCAATTATTTTATGTTCTTCGATGGAGTTTCTTTTTATCTCTCGTTCCGTCTCTTGAATAAAGCTGCAACTTTTCTTGAGCTTAAACGCTTCCTTGAACTCTCTCTCGGTCATTTCATGCCTTTGTGCTACGTGCCGCAGTAAAGCAAAGTACCAACCAGTACAATATGGACACGGGAATTTCCCCTCCCCTTTCTTATTATATTTCTCGTGATTCCGTTTATCCATTGCTTCTTTTGTATGGCTTGGAGAAGGATTTTTCCGATAGAAGTCTAAACGACACTCTTTCTTACAAAAAACGATATTATTTGTTTTTATGTTGGTCACCACTATTTCTCCGCTACAATTTTTACAGATTTTCATAAATATATCATCTTAATTTGGCCTTAGGGAAAGCTGATTCAAAAATTCGGCTTGCCTGGTTTGTCTAGGAATTAGGTTTTAGATTTTGGAGGGGCTAGGTTATGATATTTTCCCCCGTGGCTGTGGCGGTATAAAACGACGCTCTATAATCGTCTGAGACGCGTTTTATACCAGAAGTGGTATATAGTACCCGCTTTACTATTCCCTCGTTGCCTGGTAGACATTTACTCATAAAAAACCCATTATAAAATACAAAAAAAGCCAAACATTCTAGTATTGTTTGGCCTTTGTTGTTCCCGCGTTGTTATGTTGGCGGGATGTTGAAAGACTGTTAGTTTTCCATTTTTTCAAGTTGCTTCTCTATGCTTTTCACGTTGCGGGAGATTGCCTTGCGCTCTGTTGCGTCCAGTGAACGCTCCCACTCCCTGAAACTGTCAATTTTCGAAAGTGTATCGTCGGCATTTTCACGCTTGCCTTCCGCCGTGAAAGTGTACTCGTTGCTTTCCATTGCTTCGGAAATGTACTCCTCTGAGCTTTCATACTCTATCATATCGTATCCCGCGCGCTCTGTTTCCTTGCAAGCCTTGCGCAATGATTCCATGATAGACTCTGGCGCGTCGCTCTCATTTCCATCCTCATCGGTAGACGTGGCGTAAAGGGTATATTCGTGATAATAGTGCCCCGATTGCGTAACGACGTACTCTATACCGTCCTTTTTTACCCTTCCAGTGAACGAAACGCCGTCACCTTGGCAATAGGAAAGAGAATAGAGAACTTTTACGTCTTCCCCCGGATAGCCTAGCACTTCGAAACCTTGCGCCTCAAGGTTCTCTTTGATTACGTTACACAAGTCACTTTCTAGCATGGGATGGTCATTTCCTTCGTCGAACCATGCCCGCGCCTTTTCCTTGCCTTTTTCTGTTGGGATATCCGCATAGAAAAAAAGCTTTTTTGTCATTGTCATATATTTTTTCTTAATGGCTCCATACCTTGAAACCGTTTTCCCCGCTTTCGTTGATATATTCAAAGAATGAGGGAAGGCCGCTTTTTGTACTTGGCTCTATTACTTGGATATAACGCGAGAATGATGCAAAAGCCCTGCTATTTTTCGTTTCAGTGAGTATCGTTCTCCCTTTATACTCTTTAAGCGAAAAAACCCGATGGAATTTTTCGCCCCCCACAAAACCGTTATCGTCGCCGATGCGCACGTATTCCACGGAGTGGGAATTTTTGCAAGCGTAATAAGCCATCAAAAAATATATATACCTCTCGCCAGTAAACTTTTTCATGATATTTTATTGTTAAAATACAGCACTAGAAACTGCGGGGATTGTATCCCCTATAAAGCGCCCGACCCATTCGGACGCTCTAAGAGGCTACAACTTAATTGATTTCGGCAAGTTTTTCCATTTCCTCACTGGTAAAAATACGCCTGAGGCCTAACTCTTCACGCTTTACAGCTTCAAAAGTAGCTAGTGCCATTATGCTATCTGAAGAATAACCAAAGCTATCGCAAAAATCATCAAAGTTATCATCATAATCAGTAGAAAGACAAGCCAAAACGTCATAGGCGGACGGCTTAACCTTTTTACCCTCGCCAAATCTTATTTTTTCAGCATCAGCAATACTGCCCCAATAATCAAAAACATACTTCCCACGCTTATTCTCAAGGGTTACACTGTAGTGCATACCGTGCTTTTTTCCCTCTTTTCCCCAAAGCGGTTTTTTTTGTGGTACTGCTTCAATAACTGAAAAAACTGTCCCTGTATTGCTCAAAAATTCTTTTGCTTGCTTCTGGTATTCGTCTTGCATATTATTGTATTATTTTATTAATTACCGCTACACTGTTTTTTAACTGCTCTCGCTTGCTTTTATCTGCGAGGCATTTCTGAATTGCCTTCCAACTTTTAGCCGTCCCCTTCCATGCGAAAATGAGTTTTTTCATAGTGATATGGTTATTACTTAGACCAGCAATGCTGACTAGCTAGCCATGGTTTGAGACCTTTTTTGTCGTATTGTGCTATAGCCCATGCCGTAGAAGTGGCGACATTGTAACGCTCTTCCGGTGTGAGGCCGTGCATGTCGAGAATTTGGAAAACTCCTTTTGCGCTTGAACCCTGCCCATTGGTAGCATATTGTGAGAAATTACTTTCACATTGCGCCACCTTTAGGAGTATTTTACGCTCTCCCACCATTCGGGAGATTGTTTCTTCCACCGTTTCGACCTTTAACGGCTTGGCTTCGATTGTGAGCGGTTTGTTTTCGAATGTTATAGTGTTGCTAGTATTCCAGTATTGTGGCGCTTGTAGAGTGATGTACATACTTGTGGCGCCTATTACTAGACCAAGAGAGACCAGGACCAGCTTGGCGCAGACTAGCTTCCCCCGTGCTATAGCTATTTTTGTTTTGACGAACATAGTATTATATTTTGATTGATAGCGTATCAATCAACCGTCACCCGTGTATTAATAGAGAGGGCTACCGCTTGGCACTGGCCAAGAACTTGCTAACGATAGCCCACCAATTGCTTGCTTGCGTTGTGCTTTGTTTCGTGGTATAAAGTAGCTAGATTGAGAATGTATCTACTGCTTACCACGAAGTGTTGAAACCTGCCAACCAGTCTACCGTGTATCACGTGTAGCTCAGTTGTATAGACAGTGTAGCATATTTTTATATAACCTGTCAAGCTTTCTATATAATACTATGAAACCGCAACCAATAGGAAAGGCCGTGACCATTGAGGAAATACAAAGAATATCACTGGAAAAGAACGGAAAAGAATTGACGGCAAAACAAGCAAAAACAGTACAAGTGTACGCCATAACAGGAAACAAAAGCGAAGCAGGACGTCAAGCGTATGCCTCAAACAAAAGCGAAGAAGGAAAGAGAGGATTGGGCGTTGCAACGTTAGCAAAACCACACGTGAAGAATGTACTGGTGGAGATAATGGATACTATAGGCTTGACGGATGGATATTTAATGGAAGAATTGAAGAGTGGAATAGAAAACTCACTAACGGAAGGAAAGAAGCTTGGTTTCATTACTTTAGCACTCAAAACGAAAGGACATTTGAAACAAGTCAACGTCAACCTCTCTCACACGATAAAAGAGACGCGAAAGGGATACGACTTATAGGCTTATCTAACGTATAATAGGCGCATATGTACCTATATTATATAGGCATACGTGTGCCTATTTTTATATGGTCACACATGTCCCATAAGGAGTATTATCAGACGTAAAGACGGGGGGGAGGGGGTAAATAAGATACTGTCTACCCCCGTAATGAGACTCTATATATAGTACTTACACAGTGCAACCTTCCTTTTTCTCCTTCACTATTTTTTTATATAAAAAACACACATTTGCTTTTGTGTGTTATCTGTGTTATATTCTTTTGACGTGGACTGGTATATGGAACTGTTTCAAACGTCTCATAGGGGACTGTCGTATTAAGTGCCATCCCACACGCAAGTGTAACGTCTATCATAAACCTTGTCAAGTATTTATTTATGGAAGAGGAATCAATAAAGCCGGATATAGTTGTTGAGGGGGAGGATTGTTAATTGGGTCCCCTCATAGAGTGGAAGCGTTTCGCGTAATCATTCTTTTTGTTATATGCCCTGGAAAGCTGGATATAAGAAATTTATAGAGGATACGTTTACCATTGTGAATAAACAAGGTGTTCGAGTGCCTTTTATCCTCAATCCCATCCAGGATGCCTATCAGAAGGGGGCGACAGACAGAGACATTATTCTTAAAGCTCGCCAGCAAGGCTTTTCTTCTGTTATTCTTGCTCGTTTTGCTGTGGATTTCCTCCTCAAGGATAATTCCTATTCTGTCGTCATTGCTGATAGCACTGAGAACGCTCAAGGTCTCTTAGACCGAGTGAAGCAGTTTGTGGAGGACTATGCCGCCTCCCAAGGGATAGATGCTTCCAAATTTTTGAAATACAATTCCCGTCGTGAACTCGTCAACCAGGTTATTGGGTCCCATTACATCATCGGTACCGCTGGGCGACACTCCTTTGGGCGCTCCAAAACTATCACCAATCTTCATTTTTCGGAGGCTGCTTTTTATAAAGACTTTGATAAACTTTTGGCTGGTGCCCTTCAAGCGGTTGTCCCCGATGGCTATGTTGTTGTTGAAACCACCGCCAATGGCTTCAACCTTTTTAAGACACTCTGGGATGGGGCAAAGGGCGGTGACAATAATTTCAACCCCCTCTTCTTCAATGCCAAGGATTTCTATTCGAAAGAGTTCCTCGATTCCAAGCGCCGTGAACTGGGTCGCCTCTATGAACAAGAATATCCAGATTCTCCCGAAGTTGCCTTTATCACCTCTGGGGATTGTTACTTTGATGTTGACGCCTTAAGGAAGCACCTTGATTACGCGAAACTTCTTAAACCAATTAAATTCCAACTGGTATGAACCCTCTCAATGGCTATGTGTTTCTTATCCCCACCTCGACAGAATCGGTCACCGCTAATGGTATTTTCCTCGGAGACAATAGTGCTGAACCCACGGGGGAGCTCGTATTTGGTGCCATAGCCAAAGGTACCTATGTGTACAACCCTTCCAAGGCTCTGCTCGGTGTCACCATTGCTGGCGTGAGTTACATTGTTATTAAAGAGGATGAACTCCTCGCACAATTATGAAAGATTGGCGGCAATACAGAAACATCACTGATGGGGAGCACATCCTTGTTTTTGCTGACACTTCTGCCGGTGCCAAGGACTATTCCTGCGTGCAGTTTTTATCTCGCCAACGCTTAGACGTTCCTCTGGTGTTCCACTCCAGGCGCATGGCCACCGACATGACCAATGAACTCTTTCCGGTACTTGAGAAGATTTATGACACCACCGGTATCAAACCACTGGTTGCCTATGAAAGAAATAACGGTGGCGTGTTCGAAATGGAACGGCTGGCCTCATTAAACAGAAGAAACAAGTTTGATATTTTTATGATGCCCACCTATGGTCGCTACCTGGACAACGAAGAATCAAAGAAGCTGGGGTGGGACACGAACACTGCCACGCGCCCTAAGATGCTCTCTGACCTCAAGGACATGGTTGATAAGGGCATAGCCACTATCTATGACCGCCAAACCATAGAGGAACTTTTTTCTTTTGTTATTGCTAAGACGTCCTCCTCCTGGAAAGCCCAAGCGGAAAAAGGGGCCCACGACGACCTGGTCATGGCTCTTGCTGGTGCCTGGCAACTCTATCAGTATGCTCGTGAGTATTCTGGTTTTAACAGCGCTGGCAGTGGACCATTCTCCACCTACCTGAAACAAGCGAGTGCCCAAATAAAACATGACCCACACATAGGCTTATGACAAACGAAGAACAATTCGCAGCCCTCCTCAGCCAATCGTGCCCAGAACTCTTCACTATTTATCAAATGGCCCAGCGCGGACACCTTGATTTTCAGGAATTGTTAGTGGTAGCGGAGAAAATGGCCATTATTAGAACATCAGATGACGGTTTTGGCAAGATTTTCATTGAAATGCAACGAAAAAACAATGGAAACTGGATTCGGGTACGAACCATGCAGGATAAAATACTCAAAACGCTCCCTGGAGAAGACATATTTGACAATTTAAGTACCTAGTTGCATACTATAATTGCTTTTTGGTACATAAATACACAATTCTATGGCACGAACGAAGAAAAAAGACGTATTAAGCGAGGTTTTACGTCACTATGATGACGGAAAAGGAGAACTCGAGACTCGAATCACTCATAAGGAGCGAGGCTTTGATGTCTATGACCGTGTTTTCCGCAATTATATTGACCCAACGACTTGGCCATTTCGAGCCAGGGTACCTGACGGACGTGGAGCCACTCTTCTTAAACGCAAAACCGACCGACTGCTTGCTTCTCGGCTCCAAGGGAACCTCAAACCACGAAAGGACGGCTCTGAACTTAAGGCAAAGATAAACACCCAGCTCGTTCTTTCTCAGTGGCAGTATCACGACCTCTGCACCGACGAACCAATCCTCATGAAATGGCGCAAAGTAGACCAATCCACTCGTAAATACGGGGCTGGGTTTGCTTTTGTTGGTTGGAATAAGAAGGGCAAGGTCTCTCAGCCTTGGTTTGAACATCTGGAGAACCGCAACGTCATCACTCAGCCAGGAGCGTCCTCTCTCGAAGACTCTGAATGGGTGCAGGTGCGTCGCTATGTCACCCTAGCAGAACTAAAGAAGGTCAACGAAAAGGCAAAATTCGGACCCATCTATGATACGAAAGCTATCAAGGATATGGAGGACGAACAAGATGGCGACCACAAAGAATATACCTCTATCAACAAGACGGTTGTCGGTTTGCAGAACGCGAAATCAAACGGTCGTTTTGAGGTGGTGACTGAATATCGTCGGGACAAATGGATTACCTTTATGCCGAAGCGCGGAGATGTGAAGGGTATGGTCCTTCGTGAGATTCCCAACCCATTTGACCACGGAGAAATCCCTATTATCCGATTGATGTACGATTCAATCGATGATGATATTTATGGTGTGCCAGAATTGGAAGCTGTTCTTCCCCTCTTAAAGGCAAACTGGGCCCTGCTCTGTCAGTACCTTGAATCCGCCCAGAACGAACTCTACACGCCTCTCATGGTAAACCCCCAGAACGTGCAGATGGACACGCTCAAGTTTGACTCAGGTGCTCGCTGGCTCATGCAACGCCCTGGCACTGATGTCATGCCATTCCAGAGTGGCACCACTTCTATGCAGAAGTTCTTTGAGGTCTATGGACTACTCACATCGCTCATCATGGAAGGTATGGGGGAAACAGGACAGGATGTCTCTCAGATTGCCCAGCAGTCAGGAGTAGAAAAGACCGCCACCGAAGTGAGGGACATGGCACTCTTGCGTACCTCGCGCGACAACGCCAACAAGATAATGCTCCAGCTTGCTATGGGGAAAATGATTTTCTTTTGGACACAAATGAACAAGCAGTTCTTGGGAGACGGCGAAGTTGTAAAGATTATTGGCAAAGATGCTATCGCTGATTTCATGAACGAAGGACTGCAAGACTGGTCAGTCAGCTCGGAAGGACAGGAACTGGTCGCGCAGTATGCTCATGAACACGACATCATGTGGGAGCAAGCCTACGAGGAAATGCGTCAGACCGGACTCCTCCAGCAGTACGGAACACCACTCTATCCTGTCGCCGGACCAGATGGAGCGATGCTTCCAAAATTACAGTTGGAAAATGGCAATAGGTCAGGAACACTCACCATGGAGAAAGATGACTATGACGGCGAGTTTGATTTCATTGTCGACATTGAAGCGATGAGTATCCAGAGCGACCAGACCGAAGTGCAGGCTCGCCAACTCTTTATGCAGTCGCTCCTTGAAAGTGAACAGTCGATGGAGAAGCAAGGAATCATCGTCAAGTGGAAAGAACTCAACACCGCCCTCGCTGAAAAGGCAGGAGTGAAAGATGCTGACCAGTACTTCGATAAACTTCCAGAACAACCAATGGCACCACCTAATCAACCCAACATGCAACAAGATGGAAATCTTCCAAACGCAGGAGCAGATGGAGTCGATGTCTCGGGAAATGGAGGAGTCGCGCTCCCTCCGCAAACGACGGGGATTGCTGGCCAAGGAATTCCTCCGGTCGGAGTTCCTCAAGGAGTTCCTGTTGGCTGATATGGAGAAGGAACGTATGGGCGCTTATCCAAAACCAGACGTTCCTGACTGGGAGAATAAGTATCGATATGCTTTCGCAAAGGATGACGTGTATTCCCTCCTGATGAGCAGGATTCAGGCGTGGTCGAAAGAAGCAGAAGACATCACCACCCAGGAAGAGCAACCCGTAAAAACAATCGTATGAGGCACTATAATGGATTCGGAGAAGAGCTCCCTCACAATCTTGTAGATAGACAAGTGGCTTTGGCAAAGTTGATAAAGCGGAGTGACGAAGCAGAAGAAAACCTCTTAGAAAAATTAAGAAAACGCTATGACAGAGAAGAAGGAACTTCCAAGTCTGAGCGCGGACAAGTCAATAAAGAGTGAGCGTCTCATACCCGAAATGGTTGGAGACTCCGTTGGTTGTCAGCACGACCTCATCCTGAAAGGGTATGAGGTTGTCTGCACCAGATGTCCTATTGGCTTGTTTGTTTCTTCCTATCAAGACTATCTGAACTTAGTGGCGAGAGTGAAAACAGTTGACAGAAAATAGAACTGTGTTATTGTGTTAGTAACAACTGCATTAAGAGAAAAACTCTGGGCAGATAACGACTATGTTATCTGTCCATTTTTGTTTCTTAACCATTATACTGACCCCCACGTCATAAAACTAGAGTAAAGCGTTATGGATGAACAAAACCAGGGAGTAGAGGAGGTACAGGAGCCCGTACAAGCCGATGTGCAACCGGATGTGGAAGCAACCGCCACAGCAGAAACCCCGACTGCAGAAGCTCAGACGGAGCAGGAAGATGAAATGCCAACCGAGCCTGATAAGCAACGTGAAGCGTTCATAAAGATGAGACAGGAAATCAAGTCACTCAAGGAAATCCAGGAAGCGCCTGTAACCGTAGAAGAGGAAGCGGAGATTCTCAGCCAGTTTCGCCAGAGGCAAGTTCCTCAGACGCAATTCACGTCAGAAATGGCTCCAGATGAAACGATGAATCAGATGCAACAGGTAGCCTATCAAGCTCAAATGACAGCTCAGCAAGTAGTTGACCTTAAGCAACAGCTTGACGACGAGCGACTATTCAATGCCTTCCCAGAGCTCAATCCAGCCAACCCTGAATTTAAGAAGCCTGAGAATCGGGCTTTCGAGAAACACGTTGCTGGGATGTACGTCCTTGAACAGCTCCAGGGGAAGAACCCAGATTTGGTAAGTCTTGCCCGAAAAGCGAAAGCAGATTTCTCTCTCTTGTCACAGCCACAGAAAGAAGCGATTGCCCAACAGGTTAATGCCGAGGCAACAAAACTCGAACAAGCTACTTCCGAAGCTCGTGGGTCGTCAGCTCAACCGCAGACAACCGACAATAGCAAGGAAGCCACTATGCGAGACGGTGCTCGACGCGGAGACCCAGAAGCGATTGCTGCTCTTTTGAAAGGATAATTTTAAGTTTAATCGTACTACTATGGCCATGACCGCCGGTACGCTTCAAACCTACAATGACACCGTACGCCGTGAAGACCTGATGGATGTTTTGGTGGACGTAAGTCCAGATGCCAACTACATTCAGAACTTTGCGAAAGTCGGCACTGCTTCACAGACCCTCCATGAATGGGGTGAAGACTTTGTCGCTCGCAATACCACGAATGCGGTGACCATTGAAGGTGATGACGCAAGTTACTCCGCTCTTACCCAGCCAACACGCAAGAACAACATCTGCCAAATCATCCGGCAGTCATTTATCGTTTCCGAAACGGAACGACAGGTGAACAAACTTTCTCCTAAGGATGCCTTTGCATACCAGCAAGCGAAAGCGATGAAGACCTGGAAAAATCAGTTTGAGTTTGCTCTGCTTCGCGGAACAAAGGCTTCTGGTTCCTCTGGTGTCGGACGAGAAATGGAAGGTATCCGTAACACGATTGTCACAGATGGTCTGTACACTCTCCGTGTTTCTGGAACCAGTCTCTCGGAAAACGAATTCAACGACATGGTTGTATCCAGCTGGAATGTCACTGACGAATATGTGTTCGACCTCGTGTTGACCACTGCAGGCAGAAAACGTGATATTTCCAAGTTTACCGCCGGAAACACTCGTAACATCTCTGCTGAGGACAAGAGTTTGGTGAATACCATTTCGATTTATGAATCGGATTTCGGTATCCATGAAATAAAGGCCCACAAGGATGTACTCGCTGGAGACGTTATCGGTCTTAAGAAGAGCCAAATCCAAATCGCTTACCTACGTAAGCCGAAGTTGGTAGAGCTCGCTACTATCGGTGATGCCTCAAGAGGGATGATTATCGGAGAAGCTACCGTGGAAACTCGTGGTGCTCGTGCCATGACTGTCCGCAACTTCTCTGTCTAGTCGTCGTCTCGAAAACAAAATTAAATTCACCTCTTGGCCTAGCTAGACAAGAGGTGTTTTTTATGCTATACTGACAACATGCACGAATCTTCTAGCGCCATGCTTGCCGATAAGATAGTTATGTTTGCCAACACCAAAGGGATGTGGCCGACTATTGACTTTATAGTTGAACGCTGGGCAAGTGCTAACCCAGATTTTTTTATGGAAATGAAAAACATTGTTGCCGATGAGCGCAATAACTTGAAAGACAAATATGGAAGCAACCAATCAAAAGACTCTTTGCCGATGAGGCGTATCGTAGAGGTGCCCGAAAAGATACACGCTCTTATTGATATGCTTTTCCGAATAGAAAAAACTCAATACACTGGTGGTGAGAAGCAGTTTTGGAGGGATTTCTCATATCGTTACCCAGCTTTTCAATTAGGAAAATAATATGTCAAAAATAGCCCTGTCGATAATCTACAAAGGCACTGAAACCGGTGCTCAGATTAACCGCCTTTTGCAGAGCGTCGCGCAACACGTTGACGCTGTCTACGCTACCGCCACCTGGGAGAAAGAAGGAGAGGCCACAAAAGTCTTTGCATCCTATGGAGCAAAGATTTCTTTCTTTAAGTGGAACAAAGATTTCTCCGCTGCTCGAAACTACGCCAAAAGCCAGATTCCAGACGAATATGAGTATATGATTTGGCTCGACACGGACGATGTTTTGAAGGACGGAAACGTCCTAAAACAGCTCATTTCTACCGGTGAAGATGCCTATTTTGCTACCTATAACTACCAGATAGACGAGAAAACAGGACAAATACTGATATCCCACCCAAGAGAGCGCGTTATACGAAAGAACTCCTATCACTGGGTTGGTAAACTGCACGAGACACTCATCCCACAGAAGCAGGTAACAACCGTCTTTACTAACCTTTTAGCGGTTAATCACTACCCGACTGAGGCGGAAATTGATAACAATATCCATCGGAATATAGAGATTTTGGAGAAAACCTATGCAGATGAAGGCACTAAGCACGACCCTCGGACAGAATACTACCTGGCTCGCTGTTATTATGATAGTCGTGACCATGCTAAGGCGGAAAGACTCTTGTATGCCTATTTGGAGCACTCTGGATGGGATGAAGAAAGGGCTATGGCTTGGAGCTATTTAGGTGATATTTACATCCAAAACGACAAGTTTGATGACGCTATTGAGGCCTATATGCAGGCTATCAAGGAACGTCCTGAGTTTCCTACCTGGTATGTGAACCTTGGTGTTGCCTATGGGAAGAAAGAAGACTGGGAACGAGCGATATTCTTCACCCAAATGGGTCTTTCCATGAACGCGCCCAAAACTGCTATGGTAATGACTCCTCGCGACGATAAGATGAAAGCACTGGAGGTTATTTACTTTGCCACGCTGAAGACAGGAAAGATGGAGGAATGTCTGATGGCAGCGGAAAAACTGTGCCAATTCTTTCCTGATGATACGTTGTTAGCAGAGCGATTGGAGGCAGTAACGCAACTCATGGAAAATAAAACTCTCGGTGAAGCGTTCTTACATGTTATAGATTCTTATGATGATATAGAAAGGGTCGCAGCCCTCGTTCTCAACGCTCCCGATAAACTTCAGGGAACAAAACTTCTTGAAAAACTTATTCAGGAGTATACCCCAGCAAAAGTATGGGGAGAAAAAACCATTGCTTATTTTTGTGGGAAGGGATTCGAGAGATGGGATGAGAGTAATCTGGAGGCTGGTATCGGTGGGTCTGAAACGGCGGTGATACATCTCGCTCGACAATGGACAAAGCTAGGGTATAAGGTCACGATATTCGGTTATCCTAAAGGGGAGCACACCGATAAGGACGGTATTGATTGGAAGCACTGGTGGCAGTGGAATATGATGGATACCTTTGATACCCTCATCATTTGGAGGAACGAAACCTTACTCAACACTCCCTGCAAAGCGAAGCGCGTGTTCTTGGACTTGCACGATGTCCCACAGGCGGCTGAATACACTCCCGAGCGATTAAAGAAAGTGACGAAGATATTTGTGAAGTCACCGTATCATCGTTCGCTTCTTCCTGATGTCCCAGATGAGAAGTTCGAAATCATACCAAATGGTATTGACCTGACAATGCTTCCAAAGAAGTTAGAGAAGGTACCAGGAAGAGTGGTGTGGTCATCTAGTTATGACCGAGGGTTAGAGCCAGCCCTCTCTATCGGGTGGCCGATTATCAAGAAGGCCGTTCCCCACGCCGAGTTTCATATCTTCTATGGTTGGAATCTCTTTGAGGCCATTCACAGAAACAATCCAGAGCGTATGGCCTGGAAAGCAAAGATGGAAGAGCTGATGACCCAGCCAGGCGTAGTCCACCATGGACGAGTGTCTCAACAGGAACTCATCAACTTCAAGGCCACAGCCCCAGTCCATTTCTACCCATGTATTTTTGAGGAGATTGACTGTATCGGCGTAAGAGAATCAGCCGCTGTTGAATGTATCCCCGTCACAACGAATTATGCCGCTCTAAAAGATAGAACTTATTGCTGGACCGTCCCTGGCAACCCATTGAAGATAGAGACACAAAAAAATGTTGCCGATAAGGTTGTCCTCCTTCTGACAACGGCTTTTGAGGGAAGTGAAGGATTTAGCGTCCTCGCGCGTGAAGAATCATGGAAAAACATTGCTGACCGCTGGGCAGAACATCTATGAAAAAGAAAATACTCTTTGTCTATGACCATGAATACCCCCACCTCTGGAGGGACGGTTTGTGGGCTGCTATTCAGCTTCTCCTGAACGACTACGATGTCGTGTGTAAGAATATCAGAACTGACGAGGTGGATATTCAGGGCTATGACTTCCTTCTCGGTTGGGGTGGTTTTGAATCGCCCGTTGAACAGGCTATACGATGCTTGGATATCAAAAAAGGACTTTGCATTGGTGGTAATGCTTTCGAGCCAATCCATAGGCATAATTATGATGTCCTATTTTACGAGACTAAGTGGTACAAGCCACAAATAGCTGACCATAAAAATATCCACCTGGCTTTCGGTGTGAATACTCAAATCTATTTTCATCGTAAGAAGGCAACGAAACTCTTTGATGTCATTTCTGTTGGAGCTTTCTCTTCCTGGAAAAGACAAGAAAAGATACGCGCTCTCCCTGGTCTTCGTATTGTTATTGGAGAGATACAAAGAGGGAACATGAGCGAGTCACTGCACATCGTTGGAGAGCTTCTTACGAATGGTGTTGCCGTGTGCAATATGGTTACCCCAGAGAAGCTGTCTGATTTCTATAATGCTTCAAGGCTCTGTTACATCCCCGCTGATATAAATGGCGGCGGAGAGAGAGCAGTGTTGGAAGCTCGCGCGTGCGGAGTTCCTGTGAAAATTGAAGGCGACAATCCGAAGCTTAATGAGATGAGTAAAGTGCCTGTACCGAGTGAAGTTCATTATTACAAAGCATTACTAAGGGGTATAACATCGGTGATATGAAAATAGTCTTAGGCGTTTACGACGAAAAGCCACATCGCTATCATTATAATTTTATTGATGATACTTGGATATTGACTGATATTAACCCTCGTTCAAATAACATAATGAGAGTTGATGCTCGTTCTTTACCAGAAGGAGTAGAGGCAATCTATGCTTCCCATATTGTTGAGCACATAGTTCCTGAAGAAGTTGACGCTATGTTGAAGCATTGGTATGACTCATTACCTTCTGGGGGCTATGCCATTATTAACGTGCCTGATATAGAGTGGCTTTGTCACCAGATTATTCTTACGGAAAATGGGGGGAGGAGCGACTCGAGCTATTTTACTACTACGAAAAAACTCATGGAGGTTATTTATGGCAATGTCGGTGACACTGGCTTTGACAAACACCATTGGGGATACACTAAAAATTCCCTCACAGATGCTCTCGAAAAAGCTGGTTTCAAAGTTGAAGTCCGCAGGGAGTATGAAGCACATGATATGGGTTGCTTAATTGCTAAAGCCGTAAAGGAATGAAAATTTTAGTTACAGGAGTGGCAGGATTTTTAGGGAGTCATCTTGCTGAGGCACTAATTAGAGAGGGACATGAAGTTTTTGGTGTTGATAACTTTGTTGGGGGTTGTATTGAAAATGTACCAAAAGGAGTTTCTTTTCTAGAAGCTGACCTTAATGATAAAGAGCAGTACTGGAATTTTGAAGTTATTTATCATTGTGCGTGCACTCCTTATGAAGGTCTATCGGTTTTTTCTCCTGCTCTCGTCACAAATAATACTTTTCAAAACACAGTTCAACTACTTTCTTCTTCCATAAAAGGAGGGCACTTGAAGAGATTTATATACTTGTCCTCTATGTCTCGCTATGGTAACCAAGCTACTCCTTTTACAGAAGATATGTTGCCACGACCAGAAGACCCCTATGCTTCTGCTAAAGTCGCTTCTGAACAAGTGATTAAACAAATGGCAGAAACTCATAGTTTTGAATATGTCATTGCTGTACCTCACTCAATTATTGGGACTCGTCAAAAGTATGACGACCCATTTAGAAATGTGGCTAGTATTATGATAAATCGAATGCTTCAAGGAAAGTCCCCTATTATATATGGTGATGGTTCCCAAACTAGATGTTTTTCTTTCGTAGATGATTGTATACAAACATTAGTGAAATTAATTGATGCACCGTCAGGAGAAATGTATAATATTGGACCAGACGAAGTAGATGGAGAAGTGGTGACTATACTTGAGCTTGCTAATCTGATTGCTGAATTGACTGACTACAAGGGGGAGTTTGATTTTTATCCTGAAAGACCTCGTGAAGTAAAAGACGCTCATTGTTCTTCAGCTAAAATTAGAAAGGACTTTGGCTACCATACAGATACTTCTCTTCGTGATGGTCTAATACAAATGATTGAAGATATAAAAAAGAAAGGTACAAAACCATTTGATTATTCCCTCCCACTAGAAATAATTAATGATAAAACACCACGAACATGGAAAGAAAAAATAATATAAGTGTTGTTATACCTTATATGGAAGCTGATGAAGGTAAACCTTCTATTCTTAAAAGATGCACTGACTCCCTTAGCCCTATCAGTGAACTTCTGGTTATTTGGAACTGGAAGATGGGATATGCAAAACCAATTAATAAAGGGCTTGCTCTTGCTAAAGGAGACTTCATTATTGTCATGAATGATGATGTTATTCTCACTGAAGGTGACCTAGATATGCTTTGCGACCCTGAAGCTGTTACCTCTCCATTGATAAATGGTAGGCGTAATGATTTTTGGGGATGTGTGTTTTGTATACCTCGATGGGTTTATGAAAAAGTTGGAGGACTGTGGGAAGGTTATGAGGTGAGTTATTTTGATGATGATGATTATAGGAATACGCTTGAACAAGCAGGCGTTAAAATGAAGAGTATCTCGAGTGTAAATTTTGTACATGAGGGAGGGAGAACATTACATACCTTTCCTGACCATGATGATTTTTTCAAGCGTAATCAAATTAAATACAAAGAGCGATGGTCAAAGTCAGCATAATTACCCCCTCTATTCGTGAGGGTGGTCTTGATGTCATACGAGAATCTTTACTGAACCAAACCTATACCGATTGGGAGTGGTTGGTCTGTTCTCCTTTTAAGGTAGAGGATGCTGTGTGGGTGCACGATAGCTTTTATGGTGGCTACTGGAGCTTAAACAGGGCTTATAATGCCTTGTTCCGTAAAGCAGTGGGAGAGATAATCATCACCTGGCAAGACTGGATATGGCTTCCTCCAGATGCTATCGCTAAGATGGTTTTGGCAGTAGAAGTGACCGGTGGCGTTGTCTCTGGCGTAGGTGACCAATACGCGAGACTGAACGAGGACACCATGAAGCCAGAGGTGAAGGTGTGGAGTGACCCAAGAAAGACTGATAAGTACGGGTCTGTTTATGAATGTAAGACAAACGATGTTGAATGGAATTTTGCAGGATTCCCAAAGCAAGCAGTGTTGGATGTCGGTGGTATGGACGAGCACCTTGATTTTCTTGGTGTTGGTGGCGACCAGCTACAAATAATGGAGCGTATCTATGACGCTGGATATAAGACGTTCTTAGACCAAACCAATGAATCATTCACTCTTCGTCATGGGAGAGAGGATTTCGGTGGAGAAGCTCAATGGAACAAGAACCATGTTATCTTTAATGGGCTTTACGATAAGCGGAAGGCAGAGCTGAAAGCAAGCAATCAGTGGCCAAGGTTGACATACTTATAGACCGTGGTATAGTGTAATCGAGCTCCAATAAAAACACTTTATGGACCGTCTGACTGGGCGGTTCTTATTTATTTACAACTTTTATGAAGACAGTTTCACAGCTTCTCTCATCCATGGCGTTTCATATCAATGGCGATACGACCGCTCCCACTACGGGTGATGATGAATATCTCTTGTGGGTAGAGGCTCTCAACCAGGCACAAGATGATTGGGCGACCATTGATTATAAGTGGCCACAGCTGATGAAGACTCTCAACACCACTCTTCTGGTGTCGGGGACTTCTATTGGTCTACCAAATGATTTCCGCAAACTAGAGGGCTTCCCAACTTTTGCAGGAACACAATTCCCAGAAGTGGATATAAATGATGTTGCGCGCTTCGATACGAGAGAGGCTTTTGTTTCTATTGATTACAATAGGAACTATCTCGCAGTGAATCCTGCTCGCACTTCTACAGAGAGAGTGGCTATCCGCTACAACTCTCGCCCAACTTCTCTCTCCACCACAACCTCATCCTCTCTCTGTCCGAACGATAACTATCTCATCTACAATGCTACGAGCAAAGTACTCTTCACTCGTGACGATGGGAAATATGTAGACTTCGATGCGAAGGCGGAAACACTTGCTCAACAAATGATTGGTGCTGATGTCCATGAAGGGATACAAATGGACACTCGTATCAAAAGCAAACAAGAACTCCGTGGTTTCACTTTAGGAATAAACTAGTATGGCTGTATTTAGCGCGACTAAAAAAAGACCAGTCCAGTTTGGAAAGCCACAAGAAGTTGAGTGGTCATCTTTTCGTAGAGGGTTGAACCTCCTCGTTCAAGATGTTGAGCTTGATAAAGAAGAAAGTCGCCGTCTGGATAATCTCGTCCTCAAAGGAAAGGGCGTTCTCACTCAGCGTCCAGGGACACAGACATATTATTCAGCTGGTTCGACAAAGGTGAAATTCCTCTCGCACTATTATGCCAAGCAAATTTCTGGTGCCTCTGGCGCTCAGGAATCGTTGTACATGAATGAAGATGGTCTTTTGCGAAGGAAGTCTGGGACATCTACCACTATTATCCCTGGTGCTTCCTATGCTTCTGGTTCACGATTAGACGCAGCTCAAATATACAATCGCGTGTACGCGGTCTCGCCATCAGCAGTGTTACGGAGATACGATGGCACCACACTCGCCTCCTACGCTGGTATCACTCGACCATCTCTCATCTCTATTACAAAATCATCAGGCGCGTCTGGTGTCTTCACTCGCTCTTGGAGAATATCCGCTGAATCAGAAGTGGGGGAAACGCTCGCCTCTGGGTCAGTGTCACTTGGAGTCCTGCCAGAAGATTTCACCACTACCAACTTCGTCACTCTCTCATGGACATCAGTAGCAAATGCCCAGGGGTATGTCATCTATGGTCGTGACCCAGGGAATGAAACTTTCCTCACGCGCGTTCCTGCTTCTCAAATCACATTTGTTGATGACGGCTCAAACCTTGCCTCTGCCTTTGTCTTTCCAGCCGAAGCAGATTTCACCGCTGGACCAAAAGCAAAATTCGTTATTGCTTCCAAGGAAAAACTCTTTGTCGGAAACATTGAAAACAACCCAAGTCGTGTCATGTTCTCTGGTGGCGGACCGAATGTTGATAAATTCCATTGGGCTCGCGGTGGTGGATATTTCGATGTTTCTAAAGATGACGGAGAAGAAATCACTGGTCTCGCGGAAGCCAATGATAGCTCTGGGCGTGTCATTATTTTCAAAGAGCGTTCCGCCTATCAAGTGACACTCACCTACAACGCCTCGCTCGGTATTGTAGAGCCAACACTGCAAAAGATTTCCGGAGCACTGGGCTGTATTTCTCACCGTTCTATCCGTCCGGTAGAAAATGATATCTTCTTTCTTGGTCGTCGTGCTGGTGGTGGCATATCACTCAACTCTATTGGATACGAACCAAACTTCACCAACGCGCTGCGTACTCGTGAAATCTCTGCTCGCATCCGGCCCGAAATGGAAACCATATCCTTCGCTCGCGTAGATGATATTTTCTGTCATTACTTTGCTCAAAGGTATTGGTTGTTCTATCCAGTGGGAGCAACCGAAGTAAAGTGTATGGCGTATGATAGAGAACGGTTGGCGTTTACTGGTCAGCATTCTTTCCCGTCCAATCCATCTTCGATTGAAGTGTTTTATGATGAAGGGAAGGTTGAACATTTTCTCTATGGCGGTACTGATGGGAAGGTGCGAGAAATTTCTGCATCGTTTAACACTGATGATGGGGGAAATATCGACTGGACCTATGAGTCAAAAAAAGAAGAGGTCGGAAAACCTCTCTCTCTCAAAAACTTGAAGCGTGTTATGGTCCACTTGAAAAATGTGCGTGGCTCTATCAGCGTGGAGATAGTCATCGAAGGAAAAACAGGGATAACTACCACTGCCTCATCCTTCCCTGTCGTTGGCACGCAATCTCTCGCTGGTTGGGGAAGCTTTATCTGGAGAGGTCTCCCATTCGGGAGTAGCCGCCAGGCCTCCACATCGACAACCAATCTCACGGACATAATCAAATACATCAACGTCAATAAGAACGCTATTCGCGCCTACTCTATTCGTATTACTGGGTCTGGTTCATCGGCTGAAATACTCTCACTCAAAGCAATTCTCACTCCAAGTACCCAGCTCCCAAGTTCGTGGCGCGTATAAGTTTGACAAGAAAATAGACTGTGTTATAGTAGCATTGAAACTGGCACGATAAGAGAACCTTACAAGCCGTCCAATGGTGGGCGGTTTTTATTTTTAAGGAATGATTGCTAGGTTGAAGATGATAAAACACATAAAAAGAACTCCAGGGTACCAGAGGCAGAGAATTGTATAGTATAAAAACTTGTTTACTTTCATATAAACACTGTATCATAATTTAAATTAAAAGTCAACCCTATGCCAATTTTCGGACGTGAAAGAGAAAGTTATAGCCGCCGTTTATTTGGTCCTGCTGGTGCGGGGCAGACCACGATTAAAAGTTTTACTGCGGGACCAGCAATTGCCAAAAGAGTCATCCAGGGATTTAAGACACCTGGTGGATTTCTTGGGAAAAAAGCTCAAGCGTCTAGCGGTCCTGTCGTCTATGGGGGTGTTTCAAGTGGTCCAAATCAGAACTTCTCGCCAGCTCAGAACTTCGCACCAGTGAGACAGACATCGGTAGTCCCAACCGTAGATACCAGTAACCCAGGTGGAGGCGGTGGAGGCAAAAGCGTTAATCTCAACAGCAACGATTATACTGACCTTCAGAGCCTCAAAGATGCGGAGGATGATGCCAGAAACAGCAATTATAATTCTGAGAAAAGCAGACTGAATGGTCTTGAAGACAGAACGCGTGCAGTCTATGGACAATCAGTCGCTCAGGCTCAGGCATATTACCCAGAGTTTCAGAGAATGGTGGGTGAGCAACAGGCCTCCACGGAAGGTCAGCTGGGAAATCTTGAGAATCAGCGTAAATACGAATCAGAACGGTCTCTCGGACAGGCTCGTCAGCTTTTGAACGACCTTAATCGTCGCCAAGCGGCTCAAATGAGTGCATCGGGGAACTATGGGACATCTGTACCAGAAGCATACGCCGACCAGTTTGGTAACAAAGCGTACGCTGCCCAGAATCAAATCCAGACTTCTCGTGACCAGGCATTGAATGAAATAGCGAACAAGCGCGTGGAGGCGAAGCAATACTTTGATAGCAAGCTCTTCGAAGGAAAGCAAAAATATGACACGCTTATCACCGGGCTCCAGCAACAGCTAAACGCCACTCTCGACCAGATTGGTGGAGCGCGGAGTCAATCAGCTGCTGCTAAAAACGCTGCTGGTGTGCAGGCGTGGAACAACTATGTCAATAACAAGTTCTCTCTTGACCAGGAACTTCGTCAGTACCAGCAATCTTTGACACAATACGCCGCTGAGTCTAGCGTAGGTGAGAATCCGTTGGCCAATCCAGCTATTTCTGGTATCCAAACAAGTAATAGCCAGCAAATTATGGCAGGAACCCAGGCAAATGTTGCTCAAGGTGGCCAGACCATGAATCAGTTCACGCCTATGACTCGCAGGAGATTAACAGCAGAAGAAGAAAAGGACCAGCAAATAAGCGGATATGGGATAGAACTTAATGGTGGCGCTGGATATTAACACCGAAATATGGAGCTTCCTTCTATTGACCAACTCAAGCAGAGGGCTGGACGGCTTTTGAAGAAGGCTGTCATTAAGCCTGTCCAGGACTATTTTCAACCGACAGGACAGGTGCGGACAAGGGATAT
>Ga0163144_10009411_pt1 | contig 20991 bp, 22 predicted proteins | sample OliLak19BULKMAT1_FD_123175 | JGI IMG/M metagenome (GOLD analysis project Ga0163144, IMG submission 123175) | Freshwater microbial mat bacterial communities from Lake Vanda, McMurdo Dry Valleys, Antarctica - Oligotrophic Lake LV.19.BULKMAT1 | ecosystem: Environmental > Aquatic > Freshwater >... | reverse complement strand
GGACGGCGTGATCACCGACGGCGCGGCCGAGCTCGACTTGTCGCTGCTCACCGGCGAGTCGCGCCCGCAGGGCGTGCGCATCGGGGACTCGGTGTTCGCGGGCACGATCAACCGCGGTGGCACGTTGCGGATCGCGGTGGTCGAGACCGGCGAGCGTTCCCGGCTCGGGGCGTTGCTGAGTGAGGTCGAGGCCGGTGCCCAGCGCCGCGCTCCGGTCGTGCGCGTGGCCGACCGACTCGCGGGCCGCTTCGTCGCCGCCGTGCTCGGGCTTGCCGTGCTGACTTACGCCTACTGGCTGCAGCGTGCGCCCGCCGATGCGCTCGATCACGCCATCGCGCTGCTCATCGTCACCTGCCCCTGCGCACTCGCGCTCGCCACGCCATTGGCGATCAGTGTTGCCGTGGGCCGCGCAGCCAAGGTGGGCATGCTCGTGAAGGGCGGCGACGCACTGGAATCGCTCGCACGCCCGGGCACGCTCGTACTCGATAAGACCGGCACACTCACCGAAGGCCGCACGCAGTTGGTGGCTTGGGACGGACCGGAGTGGGTGAAGCCACTCGTACTCGCGCTGGAACGACACGCGACGCATCCGGTGGCGCAAGGATTCGAGCAGGCCTGGCCGGACCTGCTCGCGCCGAACGCGACCGCAAGAGTCACGGTGGGCGGCGGTGTCGAGGGCGACGTGGACGGCCGCGCGGTTGTGGTCGGCTCGCCGAGCTTCGTGCGTGTGCGGCTGGACGACGCACCCAAGGCGGTCACGAACGAACACCACACACTCACGCCGGTCTGGGTCGCGGTCGATGGCGCACTCGTCGCGCGCGCTGGCTTCGGCGATGCGATCCGACCCGATGCCGCTGCCACGCTCACCACGCTGCGTGAGCGCGGCTGGCACCTGATGCTTCTATCGGGCGATGCGCCCGAAGTGGTCGAGGAAGTCGGAGGCGCGCTGGGCTTCGCCGAGGCTGATCGCCACGGCGGCCAGAGCCCCGAGGAGAAGACCGCGATGATCGAGCGCCTCACGCAGCAGGGCACCGTCGTGATGGTGGGCGACGGCGTGAACGATGCGGCTGCCATCGCTCGGGCCACGGTGGGCGTGGGCGTCAAGGGCGGCGCTGAAGCGTGTCTGGCCGCGGCGGACGTGTTCCTCACGCGCCCCGGGCTCGCGGCGCTCGCGGAGCTCACCGACGGCTCGCGCCGCACCTTCGCGGTGATCCGCCGCAACATCGGCTTCTCGCTCGCCTACAACGTGATCGGAGCGGCGCTCGCGATGGCGGGGTTGTTGACCCCGCTGCATGCGGCGATTCTCATGCCCCTGAGTTCGCTGACCGTGGTGCTGGCGTCGTGGAAGAGCCACACGTTCGAGGAGGGACACCGGTGAGCGTGATCTATGTGGTCCTGCCGCTCGCACTGATCGTGGTGATTGCCGCGGTGATCGCGTATGTGTGGGCAGTGCGTAACGGCCAGTTCGACGACACCACCACACCAGCCGTGCGCATGCTGTTCGATGACGAGGGCGATGCCGCGCCGAAGCCGGGCCAGAAGCCCTGAACCGTTCGGCGTTCCGCGAGCACACACTGCGGGCCCAAGGGACTACTGCTGCTCGCTCTCGACAACGGTCTTGATCCGAGCGAGCCCCTTCTCCAGGTCGGCGCCGAGCATCTTGTCCGTATCCATGAACATGCCCATCGCCTTGCCGATGAAGATGTGATTCCCATCCATCGACCACGTCACGTCTGACGCGGTCGGTGTGCCTGCAACGGTGAGCGTACAGGTGGCCGAGGACTTCATCGGCTCGAGGAACTCGAGCCGGATGCCCACCTTCTGGCCCGGCACGCTCTCGGTGATCGCCATGCTGCCCGAGCCCACGTCCTTGTTGCCCTTCCATGCATAGGACTGCCCGACACCCGGCGCGGGCCCTTCGAACGTCTTCTGCATACTCGGATCCTGCTGGTCCAACGGTGAACCGAACAGCACGAACACCGCTGAGAAACGGTGCAGGTCGTTGAGCACCGCGAACACCCGCTCGGGGGGAGCCGCGACCGCGAGCTTGCGCTCGACGTGGTAGGCGGAGGGCCTTGTGGCGACCACGGCCAGGAACACGACCACGACTGCCGCGATACCGATCAGGATCTTCACGAGCATGACGGCCCTCCTCGATGGATATCAGTCATTCGGAACCTGCTTGTGGCGAATACGCTTTGGACGACCGTGGAGCAGATCACGGCACGCTTCCACCGCGAAACAGCCGCGGGCCCCTTAAACCTCGTCGGCACCTGCCGCCTGCGAGAGTCGTTCCCGCGAGGGAATCACGAAACGTCCCTCGCCGGTGACGAGCAGCCCTTCGCGCCCCCAACGCGACATCACGCGGATGCTGGTCTCGACCGTGGTGCCGACCATCTCTGCGATCTCCTGACGCGAGAGCGCCAGTGGCACTTCGAGCCCTTCGGCAACTTCCCGTCCCATTCGATCGGCGAGCGTGAGGAAGAGCTGTGCGATGCGCGTCTCCACGCGCTGGCCTCGCATCTCGGCGAGCTTGCGAGTGAGCGAGAGGTTGAGCCGCGTGAGTTCACGGATGAGACCACGTGCGAAACTCGGATGGCGCTCGAGCAGATCGAAGTACTCGCGCTTGGGCAGACAGAGGAGCGCGACATGGTCCATCGCCACTCCGGATGAGGGGTAGGGGAACTCGTTGTATACGGCCAGCGCCGCCACTGGCTCGCCCGGAGTGAAGATCTCGAGGATCGTGTCGCCGTTCGCGCCGTGCCGCACGATCTTGACGCGACCCTCGAGGATCAGCATGAGCGTCTCTGCCGGATCGCCCTCCTCGAACAGCACTTCGCCCTTGGTGAGGTTCCGCAGGCTGGCCAGCGCCGCGATGCGCTGCTGGTCCTCGGGCGCCAGGCCACGGAACATCGGCAACTGGCGCACGGCGATCTGGATCCGTTCGGCTCGATGGTCAGTCATGGACCGCACCTTCGCACGGATGGCCACGGGCCTTCCACACCAAGCATGGACAGCCGGTCGCGAGGCCGCTGATAATCCCGCGCATGCCGACGCCACTGCCGCAGTCCCCGATCGCTGAACTGACGCCGATCGAACTCACGCCCGAGCGCGAGGCGGTGCTGCAACGATTCTTCGAGGCCAACCCGGAATACTACGAGGACTTCTACGGCGGGCCACCGAGCGCCACCGAGGCGCACGAGGAGATCCACGGTCCGCTGCCGCCGGGGTGGAGCTACACGAAGAAGTGGCTCATCGGTTATCTCGCCCCGAGCGGCGAACTCGCCGCGATGGCCCACGTAGTGAGCGATCTGCTCGCGCCGAAGGTCTGGCACATCGGGTTCTTCGTGATCGCCACGTCGCGCCGAGGCAGCGGGCTCGCCGGGCCGCTCTATGATTCGCTCGAACACTGGATGCGCAACAGCGGCGCCGAATGGCTGCGACTCGGCGTCGTGGCCGGCAATACGCGCGGTGAGCGATTCTGGGAGTCGCACGGCTACATCGAGACGCGGATTCGCACCGAAGTGCCGTACCGCCAGCGCACGCAGACCATGCGCGTGATGTACAAGCCGCTCGCGGGCGGGACGCTCGAGGAGTATCTCGCGTTGGTCGAGAGGGACCGGCCGGGGGCGTGAGTCGGGGGGGGCATGACGAACCTTCACTCGCGAACCATGATTCCTTTCGGCATTGTTGGCTGCAGCATCGAGCCAGCGCAATACCCCATTAATCAACTCCCAATCACATTTCGCGCGTTTCGCTGATGCATTCTGATGCTAAGCTTCCCCGGCATCTTTGGCCGATTCCGCAGCCTCACCGGGGGGAAGTGAATGTTCTCGCGCGCCGCAGTGACCGTTCTGACCGCAGGAATGCTATTCGCAGTTGTCTGGATTTCGCCAGCCATCGCGCAGAACGTCACGACCTACGTCGCCAGCCTGCCCGCCGCCAGCGATCTGGTGTTCGACTCGAGCGGCAACCTGTACGTCTCCGCCAACACCATCGTTTACAAGGTGGGTCCCGGTGGAGGCCCAGTGACGACCTATGCCAGTGGGTTCTCGAGTGCGTACGGAGTGGCATTCGGGCCCGATGGGAACCTCTACGTCGCGGATCGCTTCACGGGCCGGGTCTACGAGGTGGCCTCCGACGGCACCAAGACCATCTTCGCTTCCGGATTCACCGACCCACTTTTCATCAAGTTCGATTCGGCAGGGAACCTCTTCGTCGGCGAATGGAGCGCGCGCAACCTCCAGCACGTCACACCTGCCGGTGTGGTCAGCATGTATGCGCCACTCCTGGGGGCCGTTGGCCAGGAAGTAGGTGACTTCGTGATCATGGCCTCGGGCGAGATCTATGTGGGGGTCGGGGACACAATCAAGCGCATCGGGGTGGGCGGCTCACCGGTCACCACCGTGGCCTCCGGGCTGGGCGGTGTGGTCGGCATGCGACGCAACGATGACGGCAGCTTCATCGTGAGCAAAGGTGCGGCTCATACCGTCTTCTATGTCTCACCCAGTGGCGTGGGCTCGATCATGCACGGACCTGGATTGGGATGCATCGATGGGCCGATTGCCGCCGCGAACTTCAGCCAACCGGACGGCATGACCACGCGCAATGGCGTGCTCTTCATCGCGGATCGCAACTGCAGTCGCGTGCGGAGCATCGACCTCTCTGGTGCGACGGCGACGACCCCGGCCACGTGGGGCAGGATCAAGACGATCTATCGGTGATGGCGCAGGCGGTGGGGCGGAATACTCATGGCATCCCCCCGAGGACTCCCGATGCGACGGTGGATGCTGATGTCCCTGATCCTCTGGCTCGGTTGCTACTACCTCGACAGGACGGTGTGGCCCATCTGACCATTCCCCTCCGAGATGCTGATGGCCCGGGTGGCTGCCGCGCATGCCCCTCGCGCGGTGGGGGAGCAACCGTGACGCGAACCCAGCTGCGCGTGCCTGTATCCGCCACCCGCCTCACCCCACTTGAGCCAATCGCCCGCATGCCCGATGCTGCGCCCCGCATCCTGGCCCGGACGATTCATGAACCGCGGCCTGCGAACGCGATCTGCCGACTGGCTGCTGCGTTGCAGTCCCGGGGCGCTCCTCAGCGTGTCTCTCGACACGCTTGCGGTGCGACCCGCGCCTGCGCCTTGCCGCCAGCCGCCATATCGCATTCTCGGCACGCGCTTCATGAATCGTCCGGGCTAGGCACGGGGACCCGTTAGCTCAGTCGGTAGAGCACCTGACTTTTAATCAGGGTGTCGCTGGTTCGATCCCAGCACGGGTCACCAACCTGCCCGCGGCCCATGACGCAATTGCTTGCGAAAGGGGGGGCGGAGGGGGCATCCTGCGGCTGAGCGGGTCCCAAACCTGTGCACCCCATGAATCTGCATGCGCCGCCCGGCAGGTTGCTGCATCCAAGCCAGTGGTCGTCGTTCCCGCATCCCTTCGGGCGGAGCGTCACCCTGGTCTTTGGTTCCACCATCCAAAGGGGCATCATATGCACGCGGTCCATTGTCACCTGCGTCGAGGGAGCCGTCCGTGAGGAAGCTGTCCTGCCAAGAAGTCCTCGACCAGCTCTGGGAGTATCTGGACGAAGAGGCTCGCGCCGAGTTGTGCGCCGAGATCGAGACGCATCTCACCGCTTGCAGCAACTGCCAGGTGGAGGTCGACTCCATCAAGCACACCATCCTTCTGTACCGCTCCGAAGAGCAGGTCCGCACACCCGTGCTGTTGTCCGACCGCCTTCGCGATGCGCTCAACCAGGCTTACGAATCCGCAGACGACGGCGAGCAGACCGCCTGAACGATTGACGCTTCCCGGCGGCCTGCCTAGACTGCCGCCTCGAGCCGAACTCCCGCCCGCGGGGTGAACCTCCGCGGGCGTTCGCATGTCCGGCACCCGCCGCGTCGCCACTGGGCACTGGGCGGGCGCATGCGGTGTATGGACGGAGCGAACCCGATCCGTTCCACCTGGAGACATCATGAAGCGAGTGCTGCCCTTCGCCCTGCTGTTGGTGACCGTCGCCCTGCTTGCCCCCGTCCGCGCTCATGCGCTGCGGCTCGAGGCGTGGCAGGGGCACATCTCGATCGGGTATGCCAAGCTGTTCTCGGACTCGCTCGCGCCGACCGGCTCGCTCTCGGTCGCGGGCGGTATCGATCATCCGCTCGTGGGGCGCTTCCGCATCGGCCCGGTGCTCAGCCTGTCGCTGTTGGGCTCCAGCCAGACCGAGCGCGGCAGTGTGCCGGCGGGGCTCGACTACTCCATGCTCGATGCCGCCCTCATGGTGCACTGGCTGCCCGAGAAGGGCTTCATCACCCGCGTGTCCGCAGGCCCGGGACTCGCCAGCGCACGCGCCGAGCTGCAGGTGGCCGGCGGTGGCGCGGGGTTCAGCGATCTGGCGGTCGGCGAGGTCAAGCCCGAGTTCGCCCTCGAGCTCACGTCGATCCAGCGCAACAAGCTGGTCGCTCTGGGAGCCGAGCTGGGCTTGCGCTTGGTCCCGGTCGAGCAGGGGCTGTGGACCGTGTTCACGGCGCGGGTCGCGATCCACTACTAGCCGGGCCGATTCAGGATCGTCGACCCCGAGGCGTGAGCGGTGGTGGGTTCGAAGCCGCGTCGAATGCGGCGACGGATTCCGGGCCACGCGGTTCGCGTTTACGCGCCATGAACTCCTCGCCGAACAGATGGATCGCTTCGTACTGATTGTGCACTCGGCATCGGAGCCTCAGGTTCGCAGCGCTCGACTTCCCGCCCAGACAGACGGGACGGATATGGTCGAACTCCAGTCGCATTCGCGACTCGCAGCGATGCCCCCCTGCGGCGACGAACGTGCACTGGCCACCATCGCGCTCGCGGACCACGCGGCGCACCTGCGCCGGAACGCGATGGGTGGGCGGCACGTGCAGCGAGTCCGCTCGCGGTTCGCGCGGCGCTTCCACGGCCGCGTACTTCTGCTTCTCGAGTCGGGCCACGAGTTCAAGAACAGCCTTCTCGACGATCTGAGCCGCGTCCGCCCCGGGCAGCACGTGGCCCAGCAGCTCCTTCGCCGCACGGATCGCGTCGTGCGCTTCCTGGCTGATCGTGCAGCGCAGTTCGAAGCGCGAGGGCGAGAGCGGGGCGACGACCGGGAACCGCTCGGCCTGCAGTGCGATCGAATGTCCGGCCGGAGTCAGAGGAACTGGTTCCGGAACCAGTCTTTGTTGCATCTCACTGACATCCATGGACGAAGCCGAGGCTTCAGCATCTTGCTGTGAGTCTAACGTCATGCGCATGAACACCGGCTGCGCCTTGATCTCTCGCAGTGTCGTCGGCACATCCGCCTGCGGGAATCGCTCGGCGATGATCATCTGGACCTGTAGCTTGGTCCGGTGACTCGCCGCCGCGATCAGGTCATCCACGTTCTGCCGCGTGAAGTGCTTCGAGAGCAGCGTGACCGCCGTGAGATGCAGTCGCCCATCGGCGATCGCCGTGAGGATCGCCGGGTACTGCCGCGACAGTCTCGCTGCGCGAATCCGCTTGTAGGCCTCGTCGTCGGACATGTGGAACACGTCGACACAGTAGGCGTGCATCGAGGAGTACCCGGCGGCGACGAAGAGGGAGCGCCGCTCGACCTCACCCATGCAGACGATCAGTTCGGTCAGGTTGCTGCGGGCCTGGGTGAGCAGGACTTCGAATCGGTCCAGCAGTTCGGCGTTCGAGAGCTTCTTGTACTCGCGAAGGGTCATGACGATCTCATCCGCTCGGGGGCGGGTCGCCGGGGGCAGGTGGACTCGCTGCACGCGCAATATCTCACGAGCAATTCCGGCGCTCTCACGCGCTCGCACAGCGCCGAACTCATCGAGGGAGCGGACTTCTCCCGCGCCTGCACCTTTTCGCGCTCACACGCGACGCCACCGCACGATGAGGCGCGCCTCGCGCACGGCCAGTGAAGTCGGACCCACGCCCCTCGAAAACTTGTCAAGCGGAATCGATGGTCCCGATCGAGCGAGGGCGTCGGGTCGCGCCGCAGCCAGCCTCGTCGGCCGCCATTTTGACGCCCCCTCGCGCCCGCCGTATCCTCCCCTCGCTTCTCCTTCGGGGCGGGGCGTAAGTCCCCACCGGCGGTACAGCCCGCGAGCCCTTGGAGCCGCGCAGTCGCGCGTCCTTGTGGCAGATCCGGTTTGATTCCGGAGCCGACCGTTAAAGTCGGGATGGAAGAAGGAAGGCGCACGTGGTTCAACATTCGACGGGAGCGGGCTCACCCGCACCCGGCGTTGCCGCGTCGTCCCTTCGACCTACAGAGCCCCGTGACCACCCCGTCGCGGGGTTCGCTCTTTTGAGTAGGAAGGGATGATGTCTCGCTTGAGTACGAAAAGATGATGTCTCGCTCGACCGACGACAGCCTCCACATGCGCCGCGCGCTGCGCCTGGCCGAACGGGGCCGCGGGCGCACTGCGCCCAACCCGATCGTGGGCGCCGTCGTGGTCAAGGACGGTCGCGTGGTGGGTGAGGGCTGGCATCGCGCACTGGGCGAGCCGCACGCCGAAGCCGTTGCACTCGCGCGCGCCGGCGCCCGTGCCAAAGGGGCGACGCTCTATTGCACGCTCGAGCCGTGCGCGCACTTCGGCCGTACGCCGCCGTGCTGCGACGCGATCATCGCGGCCGGCGTTCGGCACTGCGTGGTGGCCATGCGCGATCCGCATCGGGTGGTCGATGGGCGCGGACTCGCCGTGCTGCGTGCAGCCGGAGTGCGTGTCGAGGTGGGACTGCTCGAAGTCGAGGCGCGTGCCATGCTGCGCGGCTACGTACTCGCGCACACAGAACAGCGTCCGCGTGTCACCTGGAAAGTCGCGGCCACGCTCGATGGACTCATCGCCGACGCCAAGGGGAGCTCGCGCTGGATCACCGGCGCAGCAGCGCGCGAGCGCGGGCACGTGATGCGCGGTTCGAGCGACGCCATCTTGATTGGCGCCGGCACCGCGCGCGCCGACGATCCGCGTCTCACGGTGCGCCTCGCGCAAGGCGCCACGCGCCAGCCGCTGCGTGTGGTGTGTGATTCGCAACTCGCGCTGCCCACGTCGCTGCGGCTGTTCGGTCGCACGCTCGCGCGAGGGACGGTCGTGGCCTGCACATCGACCGCGTCCGCGCGTCGCGTGGCCGCGCTCGAAGCGCGCGGCGTGCGCGTGTGGCGACTGCCAATGGCCAAAGGCCGTGTCTCACCGCGCGCATTGGCCAAGCGGCTGGCGCGAGAGGGCGTGCTCGAAGTGCTGCTCGAAGGCGGCGCAACGCTGGGTGCATCGTGGCTCAAGGCGTCGCTCGTGGATCGCATCGCACTGTTCACCGCACCCAAGGTGCTGGGAGCGGGCTTGTCATGGTGCGCGCCGTTCGGTGCGTTGTTGGCCACCGCGCCGCAGGGCCGCGTGAGTTCGATCGAGCGCGCTGGGGATGACACGCTCACCTGGATCGAGCTGGAGGACTGACATGTTCACTGGGCTCGTGGAAGAGCAGGGACACATCGCGGCCATCGAGGAGCGCTCGCCCGGTCGGCGATTCTGGATCACGGCCGCTCAGGTGCTCGAAGGTGCCGCGATCGGCGACAGCATCGCGGTGAGTGGTGTTTGCCTCACAGCCGTGGCGCTCGAGTCTTCGCGCTTCGCGGTAGAGGCGGTGCCCGAGACGCTCGCTCGCACCACGCTGGGTGCGCTCGTCCTGGGCGATCCGGTGAATCTCGAACGCCCGCTCACTCTCGCGCAACGGCTCGGTGGCCATCTGGTGCAGGGTCACGTCGATGGTGTCGGCGAAGTCGTGTCGGTCGCGAACGAAGGCGATGGCTGGCGAGTTCGCCTGCGCGTGCCGGCCGAACTACGCCGATTCGTCGCCGAAAAGGGTTCGCTCACGGTCGATGGTGTGAGCCTCACCGTGGCGGCCGTCACCGACGACGGCTGCGAAATCGCTTACATTCCCCACACACTCGCGGTCACCACGTCTGGTACTTACCAGAGTGGCCGGCGGGTGAATCTCGAAGTCGATCTGCTGGCTCGCTATCTGGCTCGTCTGCTGGAAGACGCTGGCTCGTCCCGGAGGTCTCTGTGAAGCGCCCGCGTCCCGCCAGCCGCAAAGCAGCTCCGACGCGCCGTGCTGCTTCGGCGAGTCCTGCTGCGCGCAAGGGGAAGGCGAAGCCCTCGAGCACGGTGTTCCTCTCGGTCGATGAGGCGATCCGTCGGATCGCCGCCGGCCAGATGATCATCGTCGTCGACGACGCCGATCGCGAGAACGAGGGCGATCTGGTGTTCGCCGCCGAGAAGGCCACGCCCGCGATGGTGAACTTCGCGGTCACTCACGGTCGCGGCATCCTGTGCGCGGCGCTCGCTCCCGAAGTGGCGGACCGACTCGATCTCAAGTTGTTGGTCGCGAACAACACCTCCAAGTTCGGCACCCCATTCACCGAGACAGTCGATGTCCGCAAGGGCACCACCACGGGCACCTCGGCGTTCGATCGCGCGCTCACCTTGAAAGCGTTGGCCAAGCCACGTGCCAAGGCCGAGGAGTTCGTGCGGCCCGGGCATATCTTCCCGCTCAAGGCCGTGCCCGGCGGCGTGCTGCGCCGCGCGGGACACAGCGAGGCGGCGCCCGATCTCTGCCGCTTCGCCGGCCTGCAGCCCGTGGGCGCGGTGTGCGAAGTGCTCTCGGATGATGGCCGCATGATGCGCCTGCCCGAACTCATGAAGTTCGCCGAGACGCACGCGCTCGGCATCCTCACGATCCAGGACTTGATCGCATGGAGACGTCAACGCGAGCAGCTGGTGCGGCACATCGTGACCGTACCGCTGCCCACGCCCGAAGGTCCGTTCCAGATGCACTTGTACGAGGACGTGCTCGAGGGCGATCACCACGTGGCACTGGTCAAGGGTCGGGTCGGGCGCAACAAGCCGGTGCTCGTCCGCGTGCACAGCCAGTGTCTGACCGGCGACGTGTTCGGTTCGCTTCGCTGTGATTGTGGACCGCAGTTGCGCGCGGCCATGCGTGCGATCGCCAAGCGCGGCTCGGGCGTGCTGCTGTATCTGCGGCAGGAGGGACGCGGCATCGGGTTGGCCAACAAGATGCGCGCGTATCAGCTGCAGGATCAGGGACTCGACACGGTCGAGGCGAACCTGCGGCTCGGGTTCCCTGCCGACTTGCGCGACTACGGAATCGGGGCGCAGATCCTCTCGGATCTCGGGCTGCATCGGATCGAGCTGCTCACGAACAACCCGCGCAAGATCGTCGGGCTCGAGGCGTTCGGTCTCGAGATCGTCGGGCGCGTGCCCGTGCAGGTGAAGCCGAACCGCTACAATCGGCGCTATCTGTCGACCAAGCGTGACAAGCTCGGGCATCTGCTCGAGCTCAAGACGAGTGTGCGATGAGCGTGCACGAGATCGTACCCACGCCCGACGCGACTGGCGCCCGGTTCTGCCTGGTGGCCGCGCGCTGGAACGAGGCATATGTGCGACGCTTGGTGGACGGTGCGCTCGACACGTTGCGTTTTCGCGGTGCGAGCGACGACGCGCTCGAACTGCGCTGGGTGCCGGGCAGCTACGAGTTGCCCCTGGCGGCGCAGTGGGCAGCGGAATCGGGAACGTTCGATGCAGTGCTGGCATTCGGTGTGGTGCTGCGCGGCGAGACGGAACATTTCCGGCTCGTGGCGGACGCAGCTTCGGAGGGACTCATGCGGGTGATGCTCGATACCGGCGTACCCGTGTTGAACGGTGTGCTCGCGGCTTACGATACGGCGCAGGTCGAGGCGCGCAGCGGTGGCGAGATGGGCAATGTCGGCTCGCAGGTGGCGCTCGCCGCAGCGATCATGGTGCAGCATCGCCGTCAGGCAGGAGCCCGATGACCGCGCCGGCACAGGGGGCGCGTCGCCGTGCGCGCGAGGCGGCTTTTCGCGTGGCATTCCAAGCGGACGTCGCGGGCGATTCGTACGCGTTCGCCTGGCAGCTGCGACGCGAGGACGAGCCGCAACTGACCGACGACCAGCGCGAGCTCATCTCCGACGTGGTCCAGCTGCTCGAGGAGCGCGGCGCCGAGGTGGACGGGTTCCTGCGTGAGTCGGCCGAGCACTGGCCGCTCAATCGTCTGGCCGCGACGGATCGCGCGGTGCTGCGCATCGCGGTCGCCGAGATGATCGCGCGACCGGGCACTCCGGTGCGCGTGGTGATCGACGAGGCCATCGAGATCGCGCGTGAATACGGCAGCCCCGAGTCGGGGCGCTTCGTCAATGGGGTGCTCGATCGCACGGCACGCAAGTTACGAGTCGAGGAGTTCTGATGCGGCTGGCGATCCTCTCCGACATCCATGGCAATCTCGAAGCGCTCGACACGGTGCTGGCCGACGTCGATCGGCGCGGGATCGATGCCATGGCGTGCCTCGGGGATTTCGTGGGCTACGGCGCCGAGCCCAATGAATGCATCGAGCGTCTGCTGCCGCGCATCGAGGTGGCGGTCGCGGGGAATCACGATTTCGCGGCCTGTGGCCGTATCAAGCTCGGCTACTTCAATCCCGACGCTGCCGAGGCGGCGCGCTGGACCACCGCGCATCTGAAGCCCGAGCATCTGGAGTATCTGCGCAATCTGCCGTACTCGGTGCAGTGGCATGGCCATCGATTGGTGCACGCCTCGCCGACCGCGCCGCAGGAATGGAACTACGTGTTCTCACCGAACGACGCGATCATGGAGATGGAGAACGTGGCCGAGGATGTCTGCATCATCGGCCACTCCCACTATCCCGGTACGTTCGAGCTGCAGGGCGAGCAGGTGCGCTACACGCGCGAGGAGCAGGTGGCGGGCGCGCCCGGACGGCGCTATCTCGTGAATGTGCCGAGCGTGGGGCAGCCGCGCGACGGCGATCCACGCGCGGGCTATCTGATGTTCGATGATTCGGTACGCGCGTTCGAGCATGTGCGTCTGGAGTACGACATCCCCGCCGCGATGCAGCGCATCCGCGCTGCGGGGCTGCCGCCGTTCCTCGCGGACCGGCTGCAATGGGGCGAGTAGGGAGGAAGGCCATGGCGCGCGCGTCCACACTCGATCATTGGGAGTCGTACTGGAAGGGCCACAGTCAGGCGATCGAGGACACTTACTCGACGGGCGGACGGCTCGTGCGCGAAGCGCTCGCCGATGGTCCGATCGAGGGCCGCATCGTCATGGAGATCGGCGCGGGATCGGGCCGTGACCTGCTCGAACTGGCCAAGCTCGGTGCCCGCGGTGTGGTGCTCGATTACTCGCCGGCATCCCTCGCGTTGGTCAAGGCTCAGGCGGTCGCGCAGGGCATCCCCGTGATGTTCGTACAGGCCGATGCCACTCGCATGCCGTTTCGCGATGGCACCATCGATGTGTCGTTCCACCAGGGTCTGCTCGAACACTTCCGCGACCCCATGCCGCTTCTGAACGAGAACGCGCGCGTCACCCGTTCGGGCGGCCGCATGATCGTGGACGTGCCTCAGACATTTCATCTGTACACCGTCATGAAGAACGCGCTCATCCTGATCAACCGCTGGTTCGCGGGTTGGGAGACGCAGTTCACTCCGGATCAGCTCGAGCGCCTGTGCGCCGCGACCGGCATGCAGGTGGTGCGCACGTATGGCGACTGGATGGTGCCGGGGCTGTGGTATCGCGTCGTGCGTGAGGTCCTGAAGCGCGGCCTTGGCGTGAAGCTCCCGCTGTACCCCAAGGGCCCGGCGTTCTGGCATCAGGGCTGGGAGGGTTTCCGCACCTGGATGCGCGGCCAGCGCTGGTCGCTCTACACGTGTCACGTGATTGGCACTGTGGCGCGCAAGCGATGACGTCCTCGCGGCACCTGCTCGCGATCAACTTCCGTGACCCGGCCCATCCCGAGGCGGGCGGTGCGGAGCTGCATCTCGAGGAGATCCTACTGGAAGCCGTGCGCCGGGGTTGGCGGGTCACATGGCTTGCGAGCACGTTCGTGGGCGGAGCGGCCGAGGCCGAGCATCGTGGTATGCGGATCGTGCGGCGCGGGGACTGGTACGACTTCAACCTCGCGGTGCCGCGCGTGCTGGCGCGAGAGTTCTCAGGGAAGAACACGCCCGATCTGGTGGTCGAGGATATCAATAAGGTGCCGTGCTTCGCGGCGCAGTGGACCAAGGCCCCGGTCGCAGTGATCGTGCCGCATCTGTTCGGTACGGCCGCGTTCCAGGAAGCGAACGTGCTGATTGCGAGCTACGTCGTGCTGCTCGAGTCGTGGATCCCGCGCGCCTATGCCAAGGCGCGCTTCCTCGTGATCAGTGAGAGCACGCGCGATGATCTGATCTCTCGCGGCGTTGCCCTTGAGCGCATCGAAGTGGTGCACTGCGGACTCGACCACGAGCGCTACCACCTGGACGCGAGCGTGGCGAAGGCCGAGCGACCGACCCTGTTGTTCGTGGGCCGACTGCGCAAATACAAGGGACTCGACTGGGTTCTCCGCACGCTTCCCGCGCTGCTTCGCCAGGTGCCGGATGCGCGGCTCGAGGTGATCGGCGATGGGCCGTGGGCCGCGCCGCTCAAGACTCTGGCGGCGAAGCTCGGGGTCGCGCACGCCGTGGATTTCCTCGGATTCCTGCCGTTCGCCGAAAAGGTCAGACACATGCAGTCGGCGTGGGCGGTGGTGCAGCCGAGTCCGAAGGAAGGCTGGGGGCTCACGGTGGTCGAAGCCGGCGCGTGTGGGAGTGCCGTGGTGGCCGCCGATAGCCCTGGGCTTCGCGATTCGGTCCGCCGCGATGAGACTGGCCTGTTGGTGCGCTACGATGATGATGGTGCGCTCACGGAGGCATTCCGCCGCGTGCTCACGGATACCGCGCTGCGCGATTCGCTCGCGGCAGCGGGGGTGCAGTGGGCGGCGCGATTCCGTTGGGACGATTGCGCGAGTCGTTCGCTCGATGTGTTGATCGGGGAGGGGAAGGGCTGATGGCGGGCAAACCGTCAGGACGGACCGCGTTGCTGCTCGGCGCCAAAGTGGTGATGAGCATCGCGCTGTTCGCCTGGCTGTTCCACCGTGTGCAGTGGAGCAACATCCTCGCGGCGATCGAACATGCCCGCTTGGAGTGGCTCGGCGCCGCCTTCCTGTTGCTCGTGCTCAGCAACGTGCTCGGCTCCTATCAGTGGAACCGACTCATGCGCGCGGTCGGCATCCAGATCCCGTTCTGGAAAGTGTGCAGCTACTACCACGTCGGTTTGTTCTTCAATAACTTCCTACCCGCGAATGTCGGTGGCGATCTCGCTCGCATCTTCGATGCCTCGCGCGCAGGGCACACCCGCACCACGGCGCTCTCCACGGTACTGATGGACCGCATGGTCGGCACGGTGGCGCTCGCAGGACTGGCCGTGCTCACCACGTTGCCGGCGATCGACCGCTTCCATCTCGCCGCCATCTATCTTGGCGTGCTCGGTTTCTTCGCTTTCGCGGTCACCATGCTGTGGGCGGTGTTCCATCCCAGCCTGCTGCACACGATCACCGGGCTGCTCGCGCGGATCGGCCTGGGTCGGTTCCGGCCCACGCTCGAGGAACTCTCGGAGCGGCTCGGCGGCTTCCGCGGACAGCGCCGACTCTTTCTGGAATTGTTCACGGTCGCCGCGGCGGTGCAGATCATGCGGATATTCGTGCATGTGCTGGTCGCCCGAGCGCTCGGCATCCAGGTCGATCTGGCCTACTTCTTCCTTTTCGTGCCGCTGCTGGCGGTGATAGTGTCATTGCCCATCTCATTGAATGGCATCGGGGTACGCGAAGGCGTCGGTATCCTCCTGTTCGGCATGGTCGGACTGGATAAGGGAAGCGCCTTCTCGCTGCAGTTCACCACCTACCTCGTCGCCGTCGCGGTCAGTCTGATCGGAGGAATCGTGTTCCTCGTGCGGATCCCGCACCGGCGGGCCGAAGCCCAGAGCTCTCGGAGGACAACCGGATGAACCTGACCAAGCGCGCGGCCAGTCTGTTCGCCATTCTCACCTTTGCAGTGGCCGCGACGGTCTACCTGCTCACGCTCACGCCCACGGTCCCGTTCTGGGACTCCGGTGAGTTCATCGCGGTCTCGCAGATCCTCGGCATTCCCCACCCGCCCGGCACGCCGTTCTATGTGCTGCTCGGCCGCATCGCCACGCTGGTGCCGTGGGCTTCGATCGCGCAGCGTGTGAATGCGCTCTCGGCCATCTCCGGTGCGCTCGCCGTATTGTTCACGTACCTCAGCATCTTGAAGATGGTGCGCATCTCGCAAGGCGGCGAACGTCAGCCGTGGCAGGAGTGGGTCGCCATCGGCGCCGCGGTCATCGGCGGCTTGATGCTCGCGTTCAGCGACGTGTTCTGGGAGAACTCGATTGAAGCCGAGGTCTACCAGCTCATGAGTCTGGCGCAGATCCTGGTGTTCTGGCTCGGGCTTAAATGGTGGGAAGCGCACGACGAGAAGCCCTCGGTCAGTTATCTGTTGGTGGCGACTTACGTGATGTGGCTGTGCGTCGGGCTGCACCTGGGCGTCGGCATCATGGGACTGCCGTTGATCGTCCTGGTGTGGATGGTCGACCGCAAGGTCGCGATGCTGTTCGCCATGCCGTTCCTGTCCTTGCTGCGCGTGCCCGCGGGTCTCGAGAAGATGATGGGCGCGGTCATCCTGCTGTCGGTAGTGTACGCACTGATCATGATGTGGCAGAAGAAGCTGCCGGGCTGGGTCGCGATCGCGGGTCTGGGCTTGGCGCTGCCGGGCCTATGGGCGTCGTACACCGATGCCAATCTCACGCCACTCACGGCGGTGCTCACCGTGATCGCGGTGGTCGGGCCGATGCTCTTCCTCGCGCGCACGCAGCGCGAGGGCCGCGTGCTGCTGTTATCGCTGTTCCTCATGATCGCCGGCTACAGCACACACTTGTACCTACCGATCCGCGCGGCCCAGCATCCGGGCATCAATGAAGGCGCGCCGGCTACCTGGGACAAGATGCGTGACCTGCTCGAGCGCAAGCAGTACGGCGAGATGAACCCGTTCGATCGCCGGGGCATGACGACGCTCACCGAGATCGTCGACGTCCAGATCAACAAGGAGTTCTGGCGTTACTTCGCGCGCCAATGGCCGATCTTCGACACGAACAAGCTTTGGGGGATCCTGCTACCGCTCGCGCTCGGGATCGCGGGTGGGATCTGGCAGTTCACGAGGGACAAGAAGGGCTTCGCCCTGTCGTTCGTGTTCGTGGGATTGAGTACCGTGGGCATGATCGTGTTCCTCAACTTCAGCAGTCATGAGGTGCGCGACCGTGACTACTTCTTCCAGAGCGGTTTCCACGGCTTCGCGTTGTGGATGGGGCTTGGCGTCGCGTGGCTGGTGACGTGGATCCGCGAGTCGTTCGCCGAGGGCCCGACGCGGAATCTTGCCACGTATGGCTCGCTCGCACTGCTCGCGCTACAGCCGGTGCTGCTCGCGAAGAACCTCTGGTATACGCATGATCGCAGCGGCAACTACATCGCCCGCGACTACGCCTACAACATGCTCGAGCCGCTCAACAAGGATTCGTACGTTTTCACCAACGGGGACAATGACACTTTCCCGCTGTGGTACCTGCAGCAGGTCGAGGGAATCGGCAAGTCGGTCCGCGTCGTCAATCTGAGCCTGCTCAACACCGACTGGTACATCCGCCAGTTGCGCGATGACGAGCCCAAGGTGCCGGTGACCATCTCGGACAGGGCCATCGAAGCGCTGGGTTCGGGCGTCTACATGATCACGCCGGGGCTCGAGGGCGATTCCACGTATACGTCCGTTTACCGCGCGCATCAGGCCGAAGGCTGGGCGATCAGTCGCGACGGTATCGTCGTGAAGCCGGATGGACGCGGATCGTACCTTCCGATCTATACCAATGAGTTCATGGTTCACCACTTGATCGAGCAGTCCCGTCGTCCTGATGGTACGTGGATCAAGCAGCCGTATCTTGCCGTGACCGTGCCGGAGCACTACGGCTACGACCCGTACTTCTCGCTCAAGGGGCTGGTGTATCAGATCGAGGCCGACAGCTTGATGGCTGGGCTCGACGTGGAGGCCACGCGCAAGGCGCTCTACGAGACCTTCAAGTACCGGGGGCTCTTCAATCCCGACGGCTCGTGGGACACCAAGGTCTACAAGGACGACAACGCTTCGACCCTTTCGCGCAACTACGCGGCCGCACATCTGCAGTTGGCGTTCTACTACCGGCGTGCCGGCGATGTGCCAAAGGCGGTCGCCGAGATGGAGCGCATCGGTCGCATGTTCCCCGACTACGCCGAGGTGCAGATTCCGCTCGGCGGGTTCTACATGGAGATGGGCGACACGGCCCGCGCGCTCGACCTCTACGCCAAGCTCGCGAAGAGCTCGCCGAATAGTCCCGAGGTGCGCTACTACCACGGCGCGTCGCTCGCGTTCAAAGGTCGGACCGCCGAGGCTCTGCTCGAGTTCGATGCGGCGATCCAGTTGGATCCACGCTACGCACTGCCGTACTACGGCGCGTACACCACACTCCGAGAGTCGGGCGAGCGTGAGCGGGCGCTGGGATATCTGCAGCGCTGGCTGCAGGTGAACCCGGGCGACGCGCAGGCTTCACAGTTGCTCGAGTCGGAACGACAGTCGATGGGCATCAGCTCGCCGCAGTTGGGGCGCCCACCGATCCCGCAGCTGCGGTAAAGGGAGAGTATGCCGACACGCGCACTCGTCACGGGAGCCGCCGGCTTCATCGGATCCACCCTCACCGAACGCCTCCTCGCGGATGGCGTCTCGGTGGTGGGTGTGGACTGCTTCACCGATTACTACGATATCGCGCTCAAGCAGAAGAACCTGACGACCGCGCTGGGGCACAAGAACTACCAGTTCCTGAAGCTCGATCTGGGCGACGGGGACATGTCGGCCCTGCCCGAGGTCGATGTGGTGTTCCATCAGGCGGCGCAGGCGGGTGTGCGGGCTTCGTGGGGGCGTGAGTTCGCGACCTACGTGCACCACAATGTCCTGGCCACCCAGCGGCTGCTGGAGCGCTACAAGGGCACGAAGCTCGAACGCTTCGTCTACGCCTCGAGCTCGTCGGTATACGGCGACGCCGAACGCTTTCCCACCGATGAGGCGATGCTGCCGCGGCCATTCTCGCCCTACGGCGTGACCAAGCTCGCGGGCGAGCATCTCGTCCTTCTCTATGGCCGCAACTTCGGTCTGCCGGTCTCGGCGCTGCGCTACTTCACGGTCTATGGTCCGCGCCAGCGTCCCGACATGGCATTCCATCTCTTCTGCAAGGCGATGCTGAAGGGTGACGAGATCTCGGTGTACGGTGACGGCAAGCAGTCCCGCGATTTCACCTTCATCTCCGATGCCATCGAGGCGAACGTGCGGGCATGGAAGCGCAGCGCGCCGCAGGGCGTGTACAACATCGGCGGCGGCTCGCAGGTCGACGTGCTCGAGTCCATCGCCATCCTCGAGAATGCTCTGGGGGTGAAGGCACGACTTCGGTTCGTGGAGCGTCCGCCGGGTGATCCGCTGCGCACGCGGGCCGACGCCACCCGACTACAGACCGATCTCGAATACACCACGCGAGTGGGGATCGAGGACGGGCTTGAGGCCGAGGCGGTCTGGGCGAAGACCCTTTACGGGAGTGGCGCTTGAGCGACGGCCCGCGCCTGTCCGTCGTCATCCCGGCCTTCAACGAGGCCGAGAGCCTGCCGGAACTGCACCGTGAGGTGCTGGCGGCGATGGCTACGCTTGGCACGACGTGGGAGATCCTCTATGTCGATGACGGCTCGCGCGACGGTACCGACAAGGTGATCGCCACGCTTTGCGCAACGGATCCACGGGTGAAGGGCATCCTGCTGCATCGCAACTTCGGCAAGAGTGCCGCGCTCGCGACCGGATTCAAGGCCGTGCAGGGCGAATACGTCTGCACGATGGACGCGGATCTTCAGGATGATCCGGCCGAGCTCCCGCGCATGTTCGAGGCGGTCGATGGCGGGCTCGATCTGGTCTCGGGCTGGAAGGTCAAACGCCACGATCCCCTCAGCAAGACACTGCCGTCGCTCCTGTTCAATCGCGTCACGTCCCAGGTCGCGGGTGTGCGGCTGCATGACTTCAACTGTGGATTCAAGCTGTACCGCCGCGAAGTGGTGGACTCGCTCGAAGTCTACGGCGAACTGCATCGCTTCCTGCCCGCACTCGCGCACTGGCAGGGATTCCGTGTCGGCGAGATCGGCGTGAACCATCGTGCGCGCCGCTTCGGTAAGTCCAAGTTCGGCGCGTCACGTTTCATCAATGGATTCCTCGATCTGCTCACGGCGGCATTCATCTCGACTTCAGCGCTCAAGCCGCTGCACGTGTTCGGGCGCATCGGATTGATCTTCCTGGTCGCCGGCTTCGGACTCGGCGTGTGGTTCGTGGCGCAGTGGCTGCACGGAGATCCGCTGCGCGTGCGTCCGCTCATGCTGTTCGGCGCTGCCAGTGTGCTGCTCGGCATCCAGTTCATTCTCATGGGCCTCTTGGGCGAAATGATCGCGCACTTGTCCGCGCGCGCCGAGTATCCCGTCCGCCGTCGATTCAACCTGGATTCCGGCGCGTGAAAGCATTCGTGCTCGCCGGCGGGCTGGGCACTCGGCTGAAGCCGCGCTTCGGCGATCTTCCCAAGCCACTCGCGCCGCTCAAGGGCCAGCCATTCCTCGTGCGCCAACTCACATGGCTGCGCGATCGTGGGGTGGACCGCGCGGTGATCCTCGCCGGCTACGGCGCGGACCAGTTGCGCGAGACGTTGGGGGATGGTGCCTCACTCGGCGTGCGACTGGAATGGTCCGTCGAGTCGGAACCGCTCGGCACCGGTGGTGCGCTCAAGCTGGCGCAGGGATTCGTCGAAGGGCCGACGCTCGTCGTGAATGGTGACACGTTGGGGGAGTGCGCCCCGTGGCAGTTGGAGCGCGATCGTTGGGAGCGCGGAGCGCTCGGCGCGGTCGCGCTCTACCGCGTCGAGGACGCACAGTCGCGCGGGCGGGTGGAGCATGTGGACGGCCGCATCGTGCGATT